>Ga0307509_10006815_pt1 | contig 15205 bp, 23 predicted proteins | sample 10_EM_MG_FD_202245 | JGI IMG/M metagenome (GOLD analysis project Ga0307509, IMG submission 202245) | Populus trichocarpa ectomycorrhiza microbial communities from riparian zone in the Pacific Northwest, United States - 10_EM | ecosystem: Host-associated > Plants > Roots > Unclassified | place...
GTGCCTACAATCTCAATTTGAAATTGATGCCGGCCTTTGTTTATTTTTTTAATTTTAATTTTTACGGATCAATTTGCGAAGGGGGGTGACTTTCGATGGCACAAACAGAAATCTATGTGGCACATAATGTCCATGAAACTAAGTTCTCCAGGCATACAGTTGAACCCCTCCTATCCCATACCTCTGATAGCCCATAACCCCTTGAACCCCATACAATTTCTGAGTTACCAACCTGGTATGCAGGGGAACAGTGTCAATAACCCATAATACTGTCTTCCCCCATAACCCATACCTTTTGTGACTGAAAACCCATACATTTACTAGTACAGTTTTGGTTAGAACATCGTACTAGACGTGAATTATTGGATACAAACCAATAAATTAATTAAAATTCCTCCGCTTTTTCATGAAAACCATGGCACCAAACTCACTCAATATCCTCCAAAAAGGCCTGAAGGTCCTCACTGATCATGTCAAGACCAAGAAGCAGGTGCTTGAGGCTCAACTAGCAGAAAGAAAGCCAATTTCACCAGAGGACGAACAATGGCTTGACTATGAAGCCAATTTGGTGGATGAGCTGCAGGTCCTGGAGGCCTTGGAGGATGCCTCATCATATGAAGAGGGGTTTGCAAAGCTAAATGAGGACCAAAAGGGACTTGTGCAGAGGTTGCGTGAGGCCGCAGGGGATCTTAGCAATCCAGTTGGAAAAAAGCGAAAGTGTGCGTTGAGTATTCCCCCAGTGTTATGGCCCAAACTGACCTACCAAAGGCCCTGAACACACACACAACAAGCCCAAGAAGCAGAGTGTTAAGCCTGTTCCGGTTTTCACCAAGAAGGAGAATGCGACACTTGACCAGCGCATTGAAATCATGGATTGGTATCATGCCAATGGCAAAAACCAGACCAGGACAGCACATCATTTCAATGAGAAATATCCAAATGTCCAAATCAAGCAACCCCTCATCTTATCATGGTTAAAGGCAGAAGGAAAATGGCAAGACGATTGGGCTTGCAGTGAGGCATGGACAGCCAAACGCATTCGGCAAACTCAGCACCCAGATGTTACAGTAATGATGGACCAATGGGTGTCAGAGGTGATGGCAGATGGTGTCCTTCTCACCGGTGAAGTCCTACGCCAAAAGTGGACCAGATTTGCGGATCTGGCAGGTATTCCAAAGGATGACCGGCTCAAGTTGAGCAATGGTTGGTTGGACCGGTACAAAACTAGGAAGGACCTGAGAGAGTATAAACGGCATGGCAAGGCTGCATCAGTGACCCAAGAAATGGCTGACAAGGAGCGACAACATCTCCAAGAACTTCTTGGGACATACAGTGTTGAGCTCCGGGACTTGTTTAACGCAGATGAGACCGGGCTTTTCTATGCGTAAGCACCATTTGTTGTCCACAGTTCCAGAGTCCGGTTGCTGATTTATTGGATAGGATGCCTCCTGATCGAGGTCTTTCTGATAAGAAAACTTCTGGGGTCAAGGGGTCCAAGGTTCGGTTGACATATCTTATGGTGTCGAATGCAGATGGATCAGAGAAACTGCCCCCTCTCATCATTGGGAAGGCAAAGAAGCCACGGGCGTTTGGAAACAAATCAGGCATGCAGCATGGTTTCCATTACCGGAACAATGCAAAAGCCTGGATGACAGCAGACATCTATCGGGAATGGCTCCAACAGTGGAACCATGACTTGGGAACAAGGAGACGCAAGATTGTTCTTCTACAGGACAACTTTTCAGGCCACATTGTCCCAGATGGTCTTCAAAATATTCGCGTTATCAACTTCAAACCAAATCTCACGGCACATGTCCAACCTCTGGATCAAGGCATTATCAGCAGCTTCAAGTCTCACTACCGTTCAAATTATGTTAAACATGCAATTGACCGCTATGATACAGACATTACACCTTCCCATATCTACAACATCAACCAACTCGAAGCCATGCAGCTTGCACGTATTGCATGGCATGAGGTAGACACAACAACTATCAGGAATTGCTGGCTTAAGGCTGGTATCCTACCTACCATGGACACTTCTGGGTCACCAACCCAACCTGCGGTCCCCATCTCATCTCTTCTCTGCACACCTCCCCCCTATCAGGATCCCATCGCGATGGCCAGGGACAAGCTCAGGTCTGCTCTTGATGACTTGGAAGCGACCGGGTTACTTCAAAGCAAGAACAGGATGGACATTGATGACTTCCTGGATCCACCTGAAGAGTCCTGGATGACAGAAGTGTCAACAGATGAAGATATCTGTCAGGCTGTGTTAGCTGCACACAACGAACAGGAGGGAGGGGCCAGTGGGGATGATGATGTAGAGGGTGACGCACCAGAGCCCTACCCAACATATCGTGAGGTAATCCAGGCAGCATCCGTCATGAACAGGCATGTTGGATGTGTTGACAGTCCGGGTGCACGCAGGTTTGAGGTGGCTTTGGCCTCGTTTGTGAATGAGGTGCGGTCAGGGAGGTCTCAGGCACTGACAACATCCCATATCACTGATTACTTCTGTTGTAAATAAATACAATTAAACTGTCTTAGAAGCACACTTAGAAGTACACAAAAGATGACACCATTGCATGGGTTTTTTGTCTATTTTTAGTAAGCCCCTCAAACCCCATATCCTGTCATAACCCATAGACCAGAGTTGTAACGGAGGGGTATGGGATAGGAGGGGTTCGACTGTACTTTTATTATAGGGCCAGCATGCCGCCGTGTCGGAGTTTCTATGCATTTTCGTAGATTGGCGGATTCTTATCAGTGAGATAATCTAAGCGTTGCTTTAAAACCCTGTTTCAAATTCCCAGACTCGCACCATCCCGATAAAGTATGCATTTTTGATGGGCGCACATGCCATATCCCCATGGTAAACAAGACAGGCGCCACCACACTTGTCAAAATTTCACTCTTTCCTTTTCTTCCTGCGACGTTGTCTTCGATTGTTGTCGTGTGGCGCTGTTGTTCAACATCAAGAATCAGGTCGGAGGGTATGGCGGGAATGGCATTTGGTATAAGCATCATGCATTATCTACGGGTTAATGGCCCTACTGAGGTAATTGGGTTCGTATATCGTGGAGCTCAAGCCAGGAAGAGAGTTCGATGAATACACCGCCGCAAGAAAACAAAAATGAATGAATGGTATGTATATATATATCTACCAGTGTGCGTGGATGAGCACTGGCGGAGGCAAATCTCACAAACCTATAACACCGCGGCAGCTCCAGTGAGTAATGCCAGACACATCAGACTCGTCGAGAGAAGTGCTGCGCGTGACGGACGCCAGGGGGGCACGCCATTGGCTGGGAAGGTGGTGACGAACTGTGCCGTCGGGTTCGGTCCACCGCTAATGGTCACAGTCGGTTGTGACGGTAAGGGTTGTTGGGTGGAGTTTGCTGACCCAGAATCAACGATGGAGAACAATGGGGAGTTAGCGTACAAGACGCCGTGCGTGCTGTTGATGAAGAGAAGCGAGTAGTCGTTGCCCGTGGGCACGGAATTCAGTGCGATGTTGATTCCGCTACTTGATGAAGATACTAGCACGAGGAGGAAAAACCGGAGGACGTCAATAACACAAAAGGCAGTTTTAAGAAAGACGCTTGAGACCCACTGTCGCGTGCTATTAAGATCAGCCCATCCGAGCTCATTCTTGTGAGTTCGAGATCGAAAAAATTAACTCCGTCAAGGAGTCCTTTCGTCCATGTTACGGGAAACGTTTGTCCATTGGCCAACTGTGCTCCTTTGGTGGGATATGTCACCTGGAAATCTGGAGACGAAAATGTGAGCGAGGTGACAAATGTCAAAAATGCAAAAAAAAGGGGGGTGAATACGCACAACCATGCGCTGCAAGGGGAAGAAGGGCGACAAGAAGGAGGGGATGGAGGAAAGAGGGCAGCCGTAGGGAGACCATAATGATAATAGATCGAGGGGTGAGTGTGGGAGGGTCAGGGAGAGGAAGATGGAGGGTATGACAAGGCACGGGAAAGGAGAGAATATAGAAAAGGCAAGCAGGGCACGCTCGCCGTGTCCGTGTGCTTGTGGGCGCTTCTTTGAGTTGGTCGTCCGGCATCGCGGCCGAGATCAACCGGATACACTCCGGCTACCGGACGAAACTGGCCGTAGTTTCGCCGGAGATCGACGGCTTAGCAATAATATAGGGAGACAGAGACGGGGACGGGACACAGCATTGATTGATCATCTTGAACCGCTCTGTCATGTCTCTCTCCGCGGAGGAGGACAACAACCTTATACCTGCCCCAGTTTCTTTGCAGCCAAACTCACACAAAAAGCGCCGCGTGCAGAACCAAAGAGCTTGCGACCGTTGCAGGCAGAAAAAGAGTCTGTCTTGTTTGGCATCCCCATTGCCCATTTGACTTATCGTTCTTTTCTTACCCTTCAACGCAGTCCGTTGTATGACTCCTTTACATTTTTGCTCCCACATCGACTCTAACATCAATTCTGCAGGTGATGGGAATCCTTCAAACACACAGTGCTCTCATTGTTTGTCGTCTGCCAGCCAGTGTATCTTCACAGAGCCCACCAAGGTGTGATCCCTTATCTATTCCGAGTCTCATTTTGGTTGAGCGCCTTGTTCTCATAGGCCCGAGGCCCTCCAAAGCGGTAAATGAACCGAGTTGTCTTTCCCTACCCTGTCCCTAATCGTCCCACCATAAAGTTACGTCGATAGTCTCGAGACACGCTTAGAAAAGATGGAGGGAATGCTATCACGAGTATGTCCTTATCATCTCGGTGCCACCTGCTTCTCATGGTTATCGATATAGCTTTATCCAGACGGCGACTTCTCGCAAGAAATGGAACTTGATGGATGGGCCCGTAGCTTTCAACCCGAATCCCCTGAAGATCCGCCGTTTTCCCAGATGGTCGCTGGTCCCTCCCATGAAACCTCCCCCTTAAATCCATCCTTCCCCGCTCCCAAGACATCTGGGAGCTACAGCGACGACTCTGCATACGATAGCGACTCTGACCCCTCACTCGCGCAGAATGAATTTCTAGACCAATTCAGGAACCTTTGTGTCACGCACAATCCCAGAAGGTACTTTGGTAAATCTAGCGGTGTATCTCTAGTGCGATCTGCCGTTTCCGCCAAGTCCAAGGCCTCCAACGGCGAGTCGCCGCGTGTGGACACTGAGCTCCGTGTCCAGCGCAGAAAAGATTTATGGGATCTTCGGCCTGTAAGTATTTCGTTTTCATTGTTTCGCAATTTTCTGACTGGTCAATCCTAGTGGGAGCGCGATCGCGTGCAACCTACCAAGCGAACCTATGATTTCCCTGAGCCAGAACTCCTTACCAGCCTTATCGCCATTTACTTCACACACATAGCGCCCATGGTGCCGTTGCTCCATCGGCCAACGTTCATGAGGCGCTTTAATGACGACTTACACCTCAGGGATGATAAATTTGGCGCACTCTTGTTACTTGTCTGTGCTGCAGCGTCGAGGTTTTCCCACGACCCCCGAACTCTTCTCGAGGGCGGTCACCTGCATTCCGCGGGTTGGAAGTGGTTCGTTCAAGTCGACCCATTTTCGAGGACTGCTTTGTCTGGACCCGAACTCTATGATCTCCAAATTGCCGCTGTGGGTTTCCCTCACTTCTTGAATTGGCCATCATTTTCGGGCTAACAATCAATGCCGCAGCTTGCCGCAATGTATGTCCATGGTACACTACCACCCCATGAATCCTGGATCATGGTCGGCATCGGTCTGCGACTAGCCCAGGATGTTGGTGCTCACCGCCGACGTTCGTATCATGGTCCACCAACAGTGGAGGACGAGCTTTGCAAGCGTGCATTTTGGTACGCGCCGTCGTTACGTTTATCTTCCCCGTTCGTATTGAATTTGGGTGTGATAGGGTGTTGCTCATGTTCGATATCTGGACAAGCTCGATTCTTGGTCGTCATTGTGCCATCTCGGAAGAAAAGTAAGCTTACATTCTCTATTTCTTGACTTCCGGGCCAGGGTTGGACATTCAGCTGATATGGTTCCGTCTTGAGCTATGATGTCGATCTTCCAATCGAGTGCGATGACGAATACTGGGAAACTACCGATCCTGCGCTAGCATTCAAGCAACCTCCTGGAAAGCCGAGTCAAGTGACATACTTCAATCACCTGATCAAGATCAATTTGTTACATTCCCACGCTCTACGCACCATCGTCAGTCCTCGATTTATTCACCTAATGGATGCTCATACGAGGTCTCTAGTACTCTCTCAACAAGCACAGGCTCGTGATGGGGCCTCGTGAAAAGGGCTGGGAAGAACAGACCGTAGCGTCTCTTGACTCTGCGCTGAATAGCTGGTTCGACTCAGTCCCCGATCATCGTGAGTCTAATTTTATGGTGGTCTTCTTCTCGCTTATTCTACACTCTGCAGTTCGTTGGGATCCACAGCGGGAGAATCAGACATTTTTTGTTCAGTCCGCGGCCTTGCGCGTTGCCTATTACTTTATTCAGATCACGATCCATCGGCCGTTCATACCCTCTTTTCGGAAAGAGGGCTCCTTGTCTTTCCCTGCGCTCGCAATTTGCGCGAGTGCTGCTCGTGCTTGTAGCCACGTTGCTGATGCTCTACGGAAGAGGTACCCAAGTTTGACTGCGCCGAACATCCTCGTACGTGCTACTTTGTCGTTGATTAGTCTTCACCACGTACTCACTCTGACTTGACTGCGCTCGAATAGCTCCCCACATTCGTGGCAGGTGTCATTTTACTGTTAAGCCTATGGGGTGCGAAACGGTCAGGTACTTCCCCTGACCCAGAGAGGGAGATGCAGGATGTACGCAAGTGTATGAAGCTGCTGGAGGTGGCAGAGTCTCGGTGGACTGTTGCAGGGCGGCTTCGGTGCGTCCTTCACAGGGCGTTCCTGTCCAGGATACTGACTATTACTGCGACAGCGACTTGCTCACTGACCTCAGTGCTGCTGGTGAACTCACTGTCCCTGCGGATAGCCCACCATCGAACAAACGCGAACGGGAAGACTCGGACGAGGAGAGTTCACAACCACCTTCAACACCACAGATTCAAGCTCAACCTCATTACTCGGCATCCCTGGGCTCCACCCTTTACCAGCCTGCATCGACTGCACAAGCTGATATTTCGCCTCTAAGCACTCGTACAGGGCCAGCGCCATCCCTGTCCTCACACGTGCCTTCTGCGACTGTGAAGTCGGAAGTCCAGCCCAATATGTCTGGCTATTCCGTCCCTCCCGCACCCTTCAACCAGGCTACTTCGGTGCTCGTCCCCAAGCCTTATCGTGGGAGTTACATTCCACTCTATGGCTCGAGTGGGCTTGGTCGTGCAACCCCAGCAACTCAGTCATCTGCTCCGGCACTGTCGCCTCCTGCGTCTTTCGGGCTCACTGGCTCGACACCTGGGACCACACCCTTCCCACCCTCACCAACCATGTACGGTAACAGCAACAGACCATCCCCGTTGTCTATGGGAGCCGGAGCAACTCAGCCTCCTGGTATAAGCATGATGCTAGCAACAAACGGGCCGTACGACCTTGCAACGGCAACCCCTCCATCTGCACCCGCATCAATATCCAGCGGCACGAGTTCACCACAGAATGGGTTCCAGCCAAGCGCCGACTTCGGCGGCGGCACCGGTGTGTTCGACATGAACGGGATGGAGATGGAATTTGGCGGGTACGGTGTGCCGACGGCGGACAAGGAAGCGATGTTGCGGCATTTTGCTCCTGTGTTGCTGCAGGATGGACAGATCGGTGTCGATAGGGATACGATGATGATGTGGTCGACGATGCCATCCACCTTCGAGTGCGTGACTTTTCTTTTCTTTTCGCTGCGATGAGGTTAATATGGTACCCTGAAGAGCGCAAGATTGGGATGCGTACATGTCGAGCATGTTGGGCCTTGCCCCTGTGAATGAGACCGATCCGGTGGACCCTGGTGGGGCAGGAACGCTGTTATGATGATTAACCACGGGTATGAAAATTATGATGAGTGGATGCTTTTCTGGATTTGTGTTGTATGTATACGGTTTATCCTTCCAGTAAGCCTTTTTTTTGTGGTACGCTCCCACCCTATTCATCAAGCATGCCTGTACCACCAACTCGAGTTAGCCATTGTATTATAGAGCGTTGTTTTCTCTAATGTCAAATCCCTAGTTACGGATCGCAGGTTTTCGCTTACTCTTTTATCACATTCACTTATTCTGTTCCCACAACGGGGGCAGTGTCTGTGTCTGTCAATTCAAATCAGGGGAAGCACAGGCACGCTGGGCCGGGGGGCCTCACGTCAGAACTATTTGAGCAAGATCTCTCTAACTCGTTTCCTGGCTATTACCGCAGGTTATAAGTATAAGATCGATGCTCAAGGTGTTCTGGAAAGGATAAGCTGTCGCTTTGTATACCCCCGCCGAGTCGGACCTGGTTGGTGAAGCTAGTAAAGGCACGCAGCTCGCCAACAGCTGGCTCCACAAATCGCTGACACCGTCTGCAAACGGAAATTTGATCAAAGGCTACTGTATTGTTGCCGGGTATTGAGAATGCTCCAGTAAAAAAGGTGAAACCAACGCCTTCTATACGAGGCCCGGAATGCATGAGAAGCGGTGGGAATGCTTAAAACGCATATCATGGATTGCATATGAAACCGCGTCGTGAGAGGGTCTGATAGTAGAGGAAAATTTCGGTGCATCAACATACTGTACTGCCCATGATCAAGTGGGACTCCGAGAGGAAGCCTAAGCAACCCCGTCGCTCAGCAGAAGTACATGGTCCTTGCCATGCGTTCGTGCGCATGCCGAAAGCCCGAGCCCTTCCGGAACTCGTTCCCGCTGCTCACAGAACTTGCTGCTCCAGCCGAATCGGCGGTCCCCGTTAAGACATCGGACAGGGAGAGCTGTTGGCTCAGTTGCGGGTCATAGTGGTATTTGGCGCGCGAGCACACCTTGTGCGCGTCTGGTTCGAAAGGTAGGGGGGGTGTTAGTCGTACATAGGAATGCTATGTTGGAGATAAAGTGGAAAGGTATTTACAGTAGACAGGGGCCGGGACGGAGATCGAGCGTGTGGAGCAAGCGTGGACATGGCAGAGGGCGAACGAGAGAGATTGGAGGCCATCGGGGCTGTAACACCATTCACGAGGTAGTCATGCATCAGAGCCGAGTCTAACACCGAGTCTGGAATGCGATGGAACAACATACGTGAAGTTGTTCTCGTCGAGGAGGACTGTGTAGTGCGCAGGTCTACTTGTGCCAAGTTGCCCGGCATGACCGTAGAGATAATAATCGAAGTAGATTGGGCTGACGACGCCAGAGTCGACGACCGTGCCCACAGGGCAGTTCCCGCTGCGGTCCGCGTCGGCCAAGGAGGCGGGGAAGAAGACAATCTTGTGGCCCCTGCCGACGATGACCAACGTGATAGTCGGGCTGAAGCCCAGTTTTGTGCATGCACCTGCGGTGCAGTAGAACGAATACCATCAAACTGGTGAGTGAGGGAAGCAAAGCGAGGCGTACTCCGGACGCAGGAAAGCTCTTCATTAATGGTGGTCGGGTATTCTCCTTCGGAGACGCCGTCTTGAGAAGGGGGGAGGACATAGGTCAGTTGGGTCTGTGATTCGCAAGAACGGAACCATTTACTGCGATAGAACAGAATGCGTTTGGGTAACTTTCCCATCGCGTCTCTGAACTGTTCGAAGATGTGCTGGTGACAGTCCATCAATTTATCATGGTTCTGAGGTTCTCAGCATCTAGGTTGGCCACAAACACGCACCATACACATGTCTTCAATATCCTCGATAAGCCCCCGCACGGATGACTGTACCCCGATTCTTGAAACATACTTCACCCCATTACTGTCAACGCTTCCAACGAGGGAAGTGAATGATGGGCGATCCGTAGCACCAGGTGGAGGATGACAAATGTCTGCACCTGGTGGGCAGAACGTGTATAGGCACAGATGGGTGTGCACTATCATGTGTGGCTTACCCATGACCATCGTTGGGTTTACAGGATCTGTGAGCCAGGAAACATCTTGCGGATCAGGTACAATATTAGTCCCTCCAAGCTTCACGTTAATTCTAAAATAGATGTCGGTAGGGCTACATGGAGGATTCTCCTGATGTACCTACTTCAGCGTAATATTTGCGTAGTATTGTGCCGTCGCACGGAAGCACTTGGATGCTTTCATACATTGGGTAGCGATGCCTGCCTGCGCGAGGGAAAACATCAGCCCTCTCAAAAATGCCACGATCGAAGGTGAATCACCGAGACATCACCAAAACTGACACACAGGAAATGTGGGCATCAAAATCAGTTACGACTGCTACAGATAATGGGAAATCACTGTTTAATGGCCATGTAGATATCAGTGGCGCTCTCCGGAAGGATTGCGACTATAAGCGCTGGCTCAGCCCTTGAAATCTGCTGGCATTCTACACATGCAGTGCGGAGTTGCTGTGATAAGGGTGAGCCATGAACAAGATAAGTGGGGAGTTACGGACGAGACTAATGTTTCCTTGGCCCGATTCCCATCTCACGAGTGCTGGCTGAGGGTTGATGGTAACCCCTACCAGGATTTAGTGCGGCAATTGGCAGCCGAACTCAGGCTTTCTCGAACTACCTACCAACTGCTTGGCAAGCGTTTACCAGCTCTGCAACAACCTCCCTCGCGACTTCTTGGTGGAAGACTTGCTGGCGCTCGTAAATAAGGACAACCCAATTTGGGACTTCGGCAGGTTTAAACAAGAGTTTGTTGATCCTTTTGAAATACGACACGTCACATGACACAAGTTCCATGTAAAGGAATAGCCTACAAGTTCCATGTGCCGTTCCACGGTCGCTTCATTGAAGTATGAAAACTCATTTCGTCATTAGATAGAGGTAAAATTGCATACAACGTTGGGTTGCTTGGATGATGGGTTATATTTTAGCGTCGGCGGTTTGATGATTCGGGCTTCAATTTCCAGGAGTGTATCCGAAACGTTTATACCAAATTGGCGGACGTATTCCGATTGCCCATATTGCAGCACCTGGTGGCGCACGGTTAGTAGGCAGGGATTAGCGCCTTAGCCAGAACATACTCCTAAGCCATTGCAGATACTACTCATGCGTTCATGAGGGTGCACCATCGAGAATTCGGGTATGGATCTGATCTTGTCTTGCGGAATATCCTTGCGAACGAGCTGCCCTGGTGGAACCATGCAAAGTTCCAGAGGGATAATGGCGCCAGTTGAGAGCTACAGGGTGTCAGAACGCGCGAGAGGAATAGAACAAATTCTTTTTGTACAGACCTCCGCGCATATCACATCCGGAAACCGTAGGGGTATGTTCAAACGTTTCTGAAAGTAGTCAGCGACGGTCATAATCTGTCTATCTCCGGTCTCGAAATTCCGGTCTCGGGCACCCTCTCGAGTCAAGTTCTTGACGAGACGCAGTCGGTTGGGATCCTGCGTACGGGAAATAGCGACCTTTATTCCTGAAATAAATCGTTGGAGACGGCGGAACTCGCGGTAAGGAAGTCCATGTCGTGGGGCGAGCGCGTTTGGTGCCTCGGACATATTGAGGAACTCGAGGGCCAGATCGATCAACCTTCCAGACATGTACATAGCACCAGTCGAAATGTCGAGGTTGATTAGCATGCGATCAATTGTGGGTCGCACAGATTGTAAATATCCGCGCCATAAAGTAATCCCTGCGCCCAGGGTCATTGTTTCACGGTCTGTGAAAAAGGAGCGATTGTTTAGCGGGTATCTGAGACTGGATTCCATACGGATGACGATATTCAATGCCTGGTTGGAAATATTGATGATGAATCGGCCCTTTATGAGCACGAAGTGGGCCTACCATTCTCGCCCTCAGGTTCCATGTATCTGATCCACTGGCAAAGACTAAGTTATAATCGTCGCGACTTTGGAAATGCCTTGGAATTAATTGGATATTTATTAATTCAGCAGCATCAGACTAACACGCACTCCAGAAGAATTGAGGAGACATGCTTTAATCGAACCCTGAACGGCCTGAACTCCTGGGATCGAGTACCATCCTTGACCGGGAGGATCACAGGTATTACGTACTGTAAAACGAGAAACACGCTGGGTCGAAGGATGAGCGATTATTCAAAGCACCTACCTCGCAAACCCCAGATTCGAGTTCAAGATCGAATGACGTAAGAAGGTTCTTGCGTCCATCGTACGCCCCAGGTCGTGCCGCAAGGCGACCTTCGATCTGTGTCTGCAGGACATGGATGATCTGATGGTTTTGTGCAATTGACCGCCTCGCATCATCTGGGAGGATGACTATAAAAAAACAACGGTCGGTGGTCGGGAAGCCCTCAGAGTCCATGAGATCAAGATGCTATATATACGAACCGACTACGTTGCGTCGACGCAAAAAGATTGGTAAGTCACATGCTTCAGGAAAATCAACACGTGCCATCATAATGATGTACCGTGACTGGGTCGAACTTGACCTCGACATGGTTGCTATATACCTTGATCTTCTGCATCGCGAAAGTTCCTTGACGAGGAAGGCCCCGTTCCTGAAAGCCATCGGAAAGCATTGCTACCTTAACAGTGACCATCCCACTGTTGCTTTCATTGGCTGAAGGGCAGTCTAGAGGGGGCCCGGGAATGATTCGACTGTGAGATGCCGAATATCGTAAGATACTAGTAGGTAGATACAGACTATACAGCGCGTATTTTATCACCGGTTTAGGGCGTTGAAGATGACCCATTAGCGCCTCGGGTTGAAGGTCCCCCTGAATCCGAACAAGGTCGTCATCATGAACAAGGACCATGTCACACCCATTTGCCCGCTATATAGTCCCTGTAAGAGCGAGGGTAAATGGGTCACGATCTTAGCACTTACTTTCGTTACATGTTCTAACAAAATGTTAAGGGGATCCTGATACTTTGAAAGCTTAGATGAAGGACGATAAGAGCCAAGTTTAGTCTCTTACCTTTATTTCCAACTCAGAGGCCATTGATGTGAGTCCCTTATCTGACTCATCATCATCACTACCCCTCGGTAGAATCAGATTGGGTCCCGCCGCTCCTCTGAGCCGCCGAGGTAATATCCTAAGGACACGGGTCACACGGAAACCTCGTACAAGGACACATTGATTCTCCGGTAGGTTCTGACGAGTACACAAGATCATGTCGGGATTAGTTCAGAATCTTTCTCAGACCGACATACCTTCCCTTCTGGTCCCCAGCTCCGCATCCCTCCTCGAACGCTCCCAGGTGAGCAATTCCAAGTGATGTCTACGTCGCGACCATTGTCCACCTTAACACCGAGCGATGCCTGTCCATTTGCATGGCCCTCCAAGAACATAACATTGGCCCAAGATCTTGTGAGATGCAGCCCAGTAACTAAAATGATTTCTTCCATCTGTCCTATTCCAAGTCCAAGGCCCCGAACGAAGGCGAACCAGGAGTCGATATGACTGACTATCCACTTGCCAAAATCCCCCCGCGCTCGCGTGTCCTGTCGTCGGGCGGCTACCGGAAGATATAGCACTGCACCCCCTCGCCTCCCTGTGCACAAAAAAGAGACCTGCGGAGAGTCATCTGGCCTGAAAAAGCATCAGCGATGAGAATGTCAAACCTCGTAGCACAGTTACCCTGCGGCATGGATGTTTTCTCTTTCAGTCTCCGGGGTCACTCCGATCGAACAGTAATGGTCAGGCTTGAGTGTACCCTTGTCTACATGATTCAAAGTGTTAGGGATGAGTGGTTCATGGTGTTCTGGTAGGGGAATCCCGTGATGTGATGGGTGGTCTGCTGAGAGGAGAGCGTTGAAAAGACGGTGAAATTTCCCTTGACGTACATAGCCAACGTCGCCAATTTCTACAGAGTTATGGTCTTCTTCAGGATCTGGCTCCCACAATGCGTGTCCAAAAGCAGGGTAAGTGGTCGCAAGCCTCTCGCGAAAGATATTGTAGTGGGCCATACAATCACGATTAGCCTAGTAGTGGTGATCGGCAACTTATCAGTAATCTATCTGCATGGCTGGACCCGACGGATATTTCCGTTGTGAAACTCCGCAGCGCCATGACTCTAGCGACTTGGCTCCATTTCTATTCTCCTTGGACACTTCTTAGTTTTGATCTTCTACAGTATTTCCAATGATGGCCCAGTGTTCTCAAGGCTTGGATACCGACTGTTGTTGCCAAATTGCCTTTCCCTCAAACCAGATTTCTACTGGGGGTCTCGCTGTTCCTGCAGACAGTCCACCTTTGGCTCGGAACTTGCGCGAACCCAAAGACTCGGCGATCAGAGAAGTAACCAGCTTCAACCCCAGGCATCCACCTTCATAACATCACCGCTCGACACTTCTCATTGGGTTGACTCTATCTTTCACCTTTTGCCCTCTGCGCCTGTGAAACAAGAAACCATGTTGGCGTATTCTATCTATCCCGTACCTTCCCACCAAGTTATTTCGATCTAGAGTTACCCGATTCTCGGTACATCGATCGGGTTTCGTCGTGCGAATATACTGAATTGAGACATCTGCTCTTCCCCCTGCGTCGGTAGTTACGTCTTTCGTCAAATCCACTGTTACACTATCTGGAACTGCAGTCTTCTTAGCTCCACAACGATGTACGGTAGGTGCAACAGGGTGTACCTGTTATGTATGGGAGCCGAAGGACTCCGGGAGGAGCTCAGCTGCCTGGAACTACCATAATTCTCTAGTAGCAGCGAACGGACTATACAGCTTCTGCAACATCGACCCCTCCATCTGTATCCGCATCAATATCCAGCGGCATGAGTTCGTCGCGGGATGGGTTTCAACCCAAGTGCCGACCTTGGCACTACCAATGCGGGCAGTGGCGGCGTGTTCGACGTGAACGGGATGGAGATGGAATTTCAAGCTTGGCGGGTACGGTGTGCCGAGGGCGGACAAAGAAGCGGTGCTTCGGCATTCCCGTGTTTCTGTAGGATGGGCGGATTGGTATACGACTCGGATGATGATGTGTTCGGCCATGCCGCCTACGTTTGCGTGCGTGACACTTGCCAGCTACAACCTCTTTGACCTGGGTCAACTTTTTCACGGAGGGACTCTCTTATCATTAATGCCACCGATGCCACTGCCACCGCAGGGATCCAAGTGCCTTAAACTAGTACATGTCAAGGATTTCTCGGCCTTGTTACTACACACCTCGGTGATCTTCAAGTTGGGTGCAGGTGGGTAGGGGGCTCTAACCACTGGGGAACGATCACACGGGACGTA
>Ga0307509_10006816_pt1 | contig 15202 bp, 20 predicted proteins | sample 10_EM_MG_FD_202245 | JGI IMG/M metagenome (GOLD analysis project Ga0307509, IMG submission 202245) | Populus trichocarpa ectomycorrhiza microbial communities from riparian zone in the Pacific Northwest, United States - 10_EM | ecosystem: Host-associated > Plants > Roots > Unclassified | place...
TGGAGATGCATTGCAGAAACTCATATCCTATTGACGGAGTTAAGTGTACCCGAGTTGGTCCGACACTTCCGGCAGGATAAATCCTGATGGAGGGTAGACCTCGGACAGACCTTGAGCAGGACAGGGTACTCGCACAAGGTCGGAAGTAGTTGTGAATGTCAAAGGCTTAAATCTGATATCTACTTAAGTTTAAGCGTTTGGCATTCTACTTCGACAACCAACTTTTCCTCGAGAGCACTAATTTGAGTGAAGCTTCGAGCTTAACTATATTAAGTTTTACCGTTGATTCTTTTGAATTATTTTACCTCATCTTTATCTTCTACTTTAAGTGTTTGGTGCGGTCGCAACCTTAGAGTTCACCTCTCTATAGGGTGCCCCCGTTACACCGGGGGAGCTTGCATGTCAATTTATCATATTGGATAGTCGCGTAGATTAAATAATTGACTGCATAGCTTGTATGGACGAAACTACCACTGGGCAAGTGAGTCCACCACCTAGGTATTGACTCCAGTTGTTCTCATAACAGTTAGCCACTGGTATGACTTCAATAGGAAGAGTTTTTCCACCTGCGGTTGTATTGGAGAGGCATTGCAGAAACTCATATCCTATTGACAGAGTTAAGTGTACCCGAGATGGTCCGACACTTCCGGCAGGCTAAATCCTGATGGAGGGTAGACCTTGGACAAACCCTGCGCAGGACAGGGTGCTCGCACAAGGTCGGAAGTAGTGGTGAATGTCAAAGGCTTAAATCTGATATTTACTTAAGTTTAAGCGTTTGGCATTCTACTTCGACAACCAACTTTTCCTCAAGAGAACTAAATTGAGTGAATCTTCGAGCTTAACTATATTAAATTTTACTGTTGATTCTTCTGAATTATTTTACCTCATCTTTATCTTCTACTTTAAGTGTTTAGTGCGGTCGCAACCTTAGAGTTCACCTCTCTATAGTGTGCCCCCGTTACAGTAGTTGTCTTGGAGATACATTGAAGAAACGCATATCCTTTTGATGGAGTTAAGCATCCCCGAGTATGTCAAATACTTCCAGCAGGATAATTCCTGATGGAGGGTAGACCTCAGAGAGCCCTGAACATGACAGGGTACTTGTAACAACCCTACGATAGGTAGCTACAATCACTATCACCTTAGCCCAAATGGTATACCAAGTGGTAATCAGAGGTGCTATGGTCCTGTATATCATACTTTGTATACAAAAGGCTGGCCGACTTAGGACAAAGGCCTAGGGAAAGATAGAATAGCTTCGGGTACGCTCCTAGGCAGGGTAACCTTCCGGGGGTAAGTTTGCATAAAGTCAAGAAAAGTATTGGTACATTACACGGGTCTCCGAGACGATATTAGGTGTCGACAGGAGGCCTTCTGAAGCGGTTAAAGGCATATGTGGTCAATGTTACTCTACCTAAGCCGGCAAAGTCATCCTGCAACTTAGAGGTCAATTGCCTCACCTTCTATAGACTCTTAGATGTTCATGGACGCACACGCCCCTGTACAGAAAGGTGAGACGCCTGAGCAGGGGCGGCCTGAAGATGCTACTGAACCTAGATGGGTTGAGCTAACACCCCCCTCTAGGCCCAGCATTGGGACGGCAGGTCATAGGCAGATGGCTGCATAGTTACTCATTGGCTAGTAAAAAGAGGTCATTAGAGAGGCTGCCGTAACACCATATATGTCATCGCCATCCGTCCGACTGAATGTTGTTAGCAGGATATATCGGTGGAGTATGGGTAACCGCCAAATATCGGGTTGCATATAAATGGTTCCTCTGGCACCTAGGAGTATATCTTAGCCTAAGGGTAGTAGGGTAGTCTTCCTAGAGGTACTTAGGTAGTCCCAGGAGGCCAGGGTGCTTTCAAGACAATTACCTAAGTAGCCAGCTGGAACCTTCTCCTCTTGATTTGTAGCATTACTATGTATTGTCATTGGACTCTAGAGGTATGGGTCTTGTCATGGTAGAGTATGTCCCGAGAGGTTGGCTAAGGGTAGTGCCGATTGAGCCAACTATTGGTTACATCTTACCTGGGGGGTTTACATGTGTGATTATTGCATTGAGTAGTCGAGTAGATTCAATGATAGACTGTATAGCTTGCATAGACAAAACTACCACTGATCCAGTGAGTCCACCATCTAGGTATTGACTCTGGTTGTTGTCATGACAGTTAGCCACTGGCATGACTTCGATAGGAAGAGTTTTTCTACCTGGGGTTGTATTAGACATGCATTGCAGAAACTCATATCCTATTGAAGGATTTAAGCCTACCCGGGTTGGTCTGATCCTTCCGGCAGGATAATTCCTGATCGAGGGTAGACCTCGGACAGCCTTGAGCAGGACAGGGTACTCGCACAAGGTCGGAGTAGTCGTGAATGTCAAAGGTTTAAATCTGATATCTAAATAAGTTTAATAGTTTTGCATTCTACTTCGATAACCAACTTTCCTTGAGAGAACTTATTGAGTGAATCTTTCAGCTTAATGATATTAACTTTTACTGTTTTGATTGTTTTGAATTATTTTACCTCATCTTTATCTTCTACTTTGAGTGTTTGATGCGGTCGCAACCTTAGAGTTTTCCTCTCTATAGGGTGCCCCCATTACAGTACTCATACAAGGTCAGAGTAGTGGTGAATATCAGAGGCTTAAATCTGATATCTACTTAAGTTTAAGCATTTGGCATTCTACTTTGATAACCAACGATCCTTGAGAGAACTTATTGAGTGAAGCTTTCAGCTTAATCATATTAAGTTTTATCGTTTTGATTCTTCTGAATTATTTATCTTATCTCCATCTTCTACTTTTAGTCTTCAGTGCAGTCACAACCTTTGAGTTCACCTCTCTATAGGGTCTCCCATTCCACATACCTCCAATGATGACATTACTGAGCTGCGGTTGAGGGCTTATTACTACGGATAAGGAGGCATCAAATGTCTGACTGATCCATTCTACTCTCAAAGAGTATCTTTCTGATCACCCTGATATTTTCACCCGGCCTCACTCGGCAATGGCCGAGATCTGCTTGACATATCTGAATTCCCAACAGAACACGGCCCTTCCCATCTATGCCAGTGAACACCATTACACCCTCAATTTTCACTATCCCGTTTTAGAGCACATATCCATATACTTCCTTATAAGACACCTAGGAACTCTTGCACTTTCTACATGGGGTCACTCATATGAGCTTAGTGCCTTGCAGTGGGCATCGCTCTTCAGGATAAGTGAGATTTTAGCTGTTCTAATAGATAAACAGGGTTATGCTACGAAGAAGGGGCGATGTTTGGGGGATCCCCCGCTTACATTGGCTGCTCGGAATGGACATGAGGAACTGGTGAAAATGCTGGTAGGGTGTGAAGGGGTCGACCCTGACGAGCCGAATAATTACGGCCAGACACCGCTCTCCTATGCAGCTGGGTACTGGCGTAAGGGGGTAGTGGAGATACTACTTGTGGCCGAGGTCAATCCTGGCAGGATAGATAAACTAGGCTGAACGCCACTATCGTATGCGGTTGGGAATGGGCATGAGGAGGTGGTCAAGATACTACTCGGGCAAGGAAGGGTCAGCACTGATTGGATAGACAGCAAGGGCCCAACGCTGCTCTCCCATGCTGCTGGGAATGGACAAGAGATGATGATCAAAAGACTACTCGGGTTGGAAAACGTCGACGCTGAAAAACCAGATAACTTGGGCAGTACACCCCTCTCACATGCTGCCTTTGGGGGACATGAGGGAGTGGTAAAAATTCTGCTGAGCGGAAAGAGGTCGACCCCGATGGGCCAGATACAAAAGCCCAAACACCGCTCTCGCATGCGGCTGGGGGGGGGCATAAGGGAGTGGTGAAACTGCTGCTTCAGCGTGAAGGGGTCGACCCCAATAAGCCAGATAAAAATGCCCAAACACCGCTCTCGCATGCCGCTAGGGGGGGACATGAGGGAGTGGTGAAAATGCTTCTTGAGCAAGAAGGAGTCGACCCCAATAAGCCCGATAATAGTGCCCGAACACCGCTCTCCCATGCCTCTGGATGTTGGAATTACTGTGTCACTGCTGAGGGCTGTGTCACTGCCGAGGAAGTGGTAAAATTACTTCTCGAGCGGAAAGAGGTCCACCCCGATCATCCTGGTAATAATGGGAGAACGCCGCTCTTGTATGCCGCTAGGTATCAGAATGGCTCTGCCACTGCCGAGGGAGTGGTAAAATCACTGCTTGAGAGGAATGAGGTCAGGTCAGATCAGCCAGATAAAAAGGGCAGAACACCACTCTCTCATGCGGCTGAGGCGGGATCTGAGAAAGCGATAAAAATACTACTCGGGCGGGAAGAAGTCGACCCCAACATGTCAGATGATAATGGCCGAACACCGCTCTCGTATGCCGCTGGGTACCGGAATGGCGCTGCCACTGCCGAGCGAGTGGTGAAATTACTGCTTGAGCTGAAAGCGGCCAAGTCTGATCAGTCAGATAAAAAGGGCAGGACACCTCTCTCGTATGCGGCTGGGGCGGGAAACTGGGGTGCGGTGAAAATCTTATTTGGGCGGGAAGGAGTCGACCCCGATAAGCCAGATGAAAATGGCCGAACACCGCTCTTGTATGCCGCTGGGTATCAGAATGGCGCTCCCACTGCCGAGCGAGTAGCGAAATTACTGCTTGAGCTGCAAGAGGTCAAGTCAGATCAGCCAGATGAAAAGGGCAGAACACTGCTCTCCCATGCGGCTCGGGCGGGAAATAGGGAGTGGTGAATATACTACTCGCGCGGGAAGAAGTCGACCCCGATAAGCCAGACAATGACTGGAGAACGCCTTTCTCGTATGCTGCGGGCACGGATTCGAGGGCGCCGTATGGTTGCTGCTTGAGCGGGAAGAGGTCAACCCCGACAAGCCGGATAACAATGGCAGAACACCGCTCTCGCATGCCGCCGCGCATATGAATCCCTCTGGCATTGGGGAGGGAGTGGTCAAACTACTGCTCGGGCGGGAAGAGGTCAGCTCCGATCAGCCTGATAATGCGGGAAGAACACCGCTCTCGTATGCGGCTCAGGCAAGATTTATGCCAGCGGTGAAAATTCTACTCCGGCGGGAAGAGGTAGACCCCAACAAGCCAGATGATGATGGCCGCACACCGCTCTCGCATGCAGCTGGGAATGGAAACGAGAATGTGGCGAAATTACTGCTCAAGCGGGATGAGGTCAACCCCGATCAGCTCGAAAATGACAGTAGAACACCGCTCTCGCATTCCGCTAAGTGGGGACATGAGAGAGTGGTGGAAATACTACTCGGGCGAGAAGAGGTTGACCTGATAGACCAGATAACTGTGGAACAACACCGCTCTCGTATGCCTCTTGTCGTCGGCGAACAAGTCGGACTGGGGCATACATCAGAGTTGTGAAAATGCTATTGGAGCCGGAAGAAGTCATGCCCGACAAGCCAGACAATGACGGCAGGACGCCTCTGCCGTATGCTGCCGAGCACGGACTTGAGGAAGCTGTAGGAATGCTACTTTGGCAGGAAGAGGTCAACCCTGACGAACCAGATAACCGTGGCAGAACACCGCTCTCGTTTGCCGCTGAGAATAAGAACAGATATGCTTCTTCGGTTGAATTTGAGCGCATGGTGAAAAGACTACTTGGACGGGAAGAAGTCATGCCCAACAAGCCAGACAATGACGGCAGGACGCCTCTCTCGTATGCTGTTGAGCACGGATTTGAGGGAGCTGTGAGAATGCTACTTGGCCGGGGAGAGGTCAACCCCCACGAGCCAGATAATCTCGGCCGAACTCCACTCATGTTAGCATCAAGCGGTGCCCATGATGGTGTGCTAACACTGCTACAGTCACACGAAGCAGTGGCTCCACTTGCCCAAGGCAACAGTATCCGGATGAAGCGCTGTTTGTCGGTCGACATGCTCCCATGGCAAGAATGCAAGGCCTAAAATGTTGGATAGTAGCCTATAGGGCATGGGGTTATATCGGGCATGTGGCTTTGTGGTTCTGATGTTTGTGCACCTGGCAGAGGCTTTGCTGTTTTCACATTCTATGCCGGTAAGGCATCGGGTATTGTTTCCATCATTTCTTTCACACTCTATGCCATTACGCATATGGTGATAGTTCATTACGCATATAATGATGAGCTATTACACATAGGATGATGGACTAACCATCATGGGTTTACGGTATAGTGGAGAGAACTGTTCTGGGTGACTGTTATGTTTAGTGTGTTGTATGGTGCGCCATAGGTGGCCACAACAGATCTGTATATAGTTCGCCCGTTTCCCCCTCTCTCCTGAGGGGGAGGTGATAGAAGAGAAATATCTCCGCATTTTGCCAATACAAGTGCCTAACGTGATTGCACTTTTATTGTTTCTTTCTTGAGTGCTTTCGTTAGGTTCCAACATAAAATTGGTTGAGAAATCAAGAGCTAAAGCCGGCGCCTTTTCCGGATACTTTTACATTTAGCGAGTAGCACGACACTCACCGCATATGTTCTTCACATTCGCATGCTGTTCACGGAAGCTGTCCCAAGATATCATCCCCTGCCCTGAGATGGATGAGCCCCTATGCGATATCAGAGCCATCTAAAACTCAATATCTGATTCACTTGAGTCAGGATTTGTGGATTTCTCTTTCCGCTGTGTGGTTGTTGGGGGGGGGGCTAGTTTGTGGGATGAAATAGTTCTATCGTAAGAACGTCGAATGTACAGCGCGCAGTTTTCTCTTCTCTTCTCCTATTCTATTTTATTTTCCTTGCTAATGTAAATTCTTGCCCGCACTGTTTCCCTTCTACGGTTCATTTTCCTCTCTTCGTATCCTCCCCCCTACCACGTCCACCTTACCTGATAGATTGAGCAAAGATAGCGTGTTTTTAGTTTTTATTATTTTCTTACAGATGAAAAACGATGTATAATAGCATAATAATTCTCGCAGCCCATGCCAACAGGCAACCTCATCTGGCCTCTTCGGAACTGTTATCCGGGAATTGTATAAGATGCGATACGGATGAAATTGGTACCGGAATTCGGTAGGTGGGAAGGCTATTGAGAATTATTAGATTTATAGAATTAGCCAGACTAGGGGATTATTTTGAACAATACAAGATAAGGATATGGGGATGTACGGTAAATGGAGGTAGGGTGAGGGTTGAAATGATTTTAATATCTGGATGGGGGGAGTATATCTGAACTATCTGCTTCGACTCGTGAATTCATAAAGTATCTGGATCCCAGCTCCAGCTTACTTCTCCTTTTTCCAGACTATTCCAGTTTGTTCTTTATGCGAGAAATAATGAATTCCATATATGTAGTTGTTCTTGATGAGCCAAGGCCGTGCTATCAATCACATCACAGAGCGCCTGTGATCCACAATAATTATCACTTCTACTTTCCTCATTCAAGCCACTCCCCGACATCATCGATGTGACGGTCTTGAATGTCGCAATGTCATAAGCTGGGATCCTAGGTCGTCAGCTAGTTTAAGAGTACCAACGGATCATCCGGGAAGGCACTGTTCTTTAACATAGTAGTATTTGCACAGTTCTCCGAAATAAGCCCAACGACGACAGGAATTATAGTGGGGAGGGGTCATCGGGATAAGCATTCCAGAGCTAGGAACCTTGGCATTTTACCACCGGAAGCCGGAAATTATAATTTTTTATCTGATTCTAACCTACTACAGTACGTAACCTCCCACATCCTAAGAAACACACTCGAACTCGAAAAGTCAACAAGTCGGGTGGAAAGAAAAATGCCATCACTAAATTCCCTTGCCCACCCAGAATAACCTCCTTGCCATCCGCCCCTAGTTTAGGCCCCCGCAGTCGCCAAATTCACACCTAAATCCTTGGCACGGACCTATACTGACACCCCAACTCCCTCCTCCCACATGTTCTATCACAGATAAATATCTCCTCACTAATCGCCTCGGCCGGAGGTGTGAAATCTGACCGCTCAACTGCAAAGCTCAAGCAGATAGGATGAGCAAGAAAGCGCGAGCTTCGCGCTCCGGGACAGGTGTTGTTGCGGATGTATGTTATGTGATTGCAGGCGTAGACTATGGCAGTTAGCTTACACATCTTTGCGGGTGTGTTGGCTAGAGTATTGGTTCGGTTGATTGGTAATTGCGGATGGTTACTGAGAGGTCGTCCTAGAGATGTCGGATACTGGGGGATTGATTAGAAGTTCGTGGAGATTATATAGGGGGTTAGTGTCTTGAAAGGTGGGGTGTATGATATCTTGAAAATTGTATGCTCTAACTTATTCCCATGCGGGATTGCGACCACTTCTCGGATGATGTGCCAATAGAGTTGTATGAAGCAGGGTCAGGAGCCTAACAATAGTAATAGGGTTCAAGAAAATAGAATTAAGATAGCGCAGGAAGTCATGCTAGTCGAGGATGCGTGTATTGCGCTCTTGAAATTATTAAAGAAACAAAACCCACCGGTTATCGCATGTTGTCTATGATACAATAGTCATCTAAGCTACAGCATTGACTTCAATAAGAGAGCGGGGTCTCAAGGCGTGTGAGTTTCCTCTCTAAGTAACGCGTCATTTTATTTTGCTTGTATTTTCTGCCTTCCCTACTTAATAGAAAACTCGGACGTCTTGAGACCCCGCTCTCTTATTTAAGTCAATCCTTTAAGTGGCAGATTGAACACATATTTGGAGGTCCATACAATTGTTTGTAACTACAGGACTGTTTGGTGGATGCGAATTACAAACAATAGTTTGAGGCAACCAGCAATCTTTTGACCGTTTCTTTTCAGCCATGGTTGCTGAACGACTGTTTGTATATAGCTACCCAGATTTTGACAATAATGTGACACCAAACAGCCGCAAGGTACCAAGAACTAAAGGATGAAGCTCTGAGAAATCGATCAGAAAATGGCTAGCAACAATCACAAAAGTGCGAGAATAGGGCTTGACTTTGTAGTAAAGATATGATGATAAACTTTGTTTACTCATTTCTTATGAAACTAACTAGCTAGAACATTGCATACAATATAGGTCTTACAATAAAATTAACTTTATCATTGTATTGCCTTCCACACCTTCCGATATTTTCACTTTATATATACCCAAATTTGAATACTTGATTATGTATTAGTAAAGTGAAGACATGATCTAAGACCATGTCCATACACAATTCTAACTCAGTAGCTGGTGTGGTCGCTGGCTCTGTTTGGTAACTTTCATCGCCAACCACAGTTCAAGATTTTGTGTCCCTCACTGTTTATGATTTTGCAAACCATGTGTCACATTGGTAAACTAATAGGTTAGCGAGCACACATTTTTAAGAATCAATAGCTTATAGAGGTTTTCGAAAGAGAGATTGAATGTTGGAGAAGAATGAATTGGCTCAGTCTTATCTTAATACTCGGACGACTTGATAACCTATTTAATCCTCTCCTCTTTCTTGCGGGAACATTACTTCGTCTCATACATGACATCACAACACAGCACTCATATTTCATCCGGGGTCCCCCATCGTCACCAGCCATCCACTGCCGTCCCCTACAATCCCCCTCACTTTTGTTTGGTGTGCACGGCCGTAATACCCGCCGTTTGTTGTCACCCCACGTCCTTCCCTACCCCCTGCAGTCCTGCCTTACACTTCACGCCTTCTGATACCAGATACCGTCCTCTTCAAATCCCCACCGTCATGCCCTCTCCCGTAGCGGTAGTCTACCATATAATTTTCCTAACACAGGACCGCTTCTCGGGCCCGGTTCCGTCCCGTTTTCTTGGCGTTATCCCCGTCGTCCCTGTGCAGTTTCCGGACGGTTCAGAAAACTGCACCTGTGAGAGAGAGTATGCCCAACAGAAATTATGTTGTGACTCTATTTTACACACACGTTGCTTTCCAGGAAGAGTTCGCAAATCTAGTTCTTTGCACCTCCAGGGAATATCTCAGCGGCAGACTCTATAATTAAATTCAGCTATGTCGCTTCCTAGATCTGGATTCAAAGGTAAGAGTATTAATTTTTTTCAGATATCCCATCACTAACGGTCTTTTTGAATTAAGAGGTCATCCGTACTGCCTTGCCAATAACCTGACTCCACCCCCAAAACCCCTGAAACGCTCCCTGAGCCACCCCGTCCCCGCTTCTGCTTCGCCAGTGTTCCCAGCCCTGCAGTCCGTTTGTCTTTGGGGGAGGACGGGGCGGACTACAGCTCATAGTCCCTCTTTTTGGGAGCACCAGGACCGACCACGCCCGGGAAAGTGGGTACCGGTCGGACTGTAGGGGACTATAGTCCTATAGCTCGGACCTCAGGTACTAGCCCAAATTTTCATCTTGCGCTCCGAACGAATCATTAAAGCATCATCAGACATCACCCACCCCGTCCCCCACAATTCCCTGCGGTCCTTCACCGCCCCCGGCTGCCCCCTACAGTCCCCCACTGTTCTCCACCCTCACCCCTACCCTGAACACACATGCCTCACCCTGTAGAACCCGCCCTACCCTAAGACCGCCCTCCTGCACTTTGACCGGCCTGGAAGTACTACAGATAGCAGCCCGGTCCCGTCCAGGCTCTTGGCAGCCCCCTTGTAAGGCCCCACCGGGCTCCGGGGCGGCTGGAAACACGGTGCTTTAGTGCACATAGTTGCCTAATCATTTTTGCTACTCCTCTCGACCCAAATAACCTTGCCAGGTCAATGGAAGCAGTACTAACTTAGGAAATATGTCTGACTATGCCGGTAGTGGATACTGTGCAAAAGCTGGATCAATCAAGTCGCCCATGCCTCCTGCTACTACTAGTATATCTTTACTTCAGTCAAGCACCCCCATAACTTCATAATTGTCGAACTCGGCACAAGATAACCAAGAAAAATCTCAATTGAGCAATTCCCCCGCCACTCCGTTTAGTATTCCCAGCGGTCCAGACCGTCTATCTTTCCGGCAGGGTCGGGCATACTACGGCTAATGGTGGCTTCTTTTTTTTTTTTAGGGGGGGGAGGCTAGGACGGACTGCGCACGGAAATGTGACGGCCGGGCAGGCTATACGGGATTATAGTTCCATAGAACGGACATCTGGCACTAGCGCAAATTGAAATCGTTTGGGCTCCAAACAAATCAATAACACATCATGAGACGTCCCCCGTCCCGTCCCCGGCGGTCTCCCCACACTCTCCTACGGTCCTGCATCACCCCCGCCATTCCCCTCCCCTCCCATACCCTGGCCACACATATCTCACCTTGTAGGGCAGGCCGTATAGCCCAAGGCCGGCCGTCCTGCACTTCGACCACCCTGGACGGACTACAGATAACCGTCCGGTCCCCTCCAGGGCTCTTGGCAGCTCCCCTGCAAGCCCCCGCCTGGCTCCCGGACGGTTCAGAACACTACTGCCAAATTGAAGTAGATCTACCGGTATTCCCAAAGTGTGGCTTCCTTCCCCAACCCCAACACATGTGAGCCCCAGAGTTTTGCGGCTGCAGCTACCTAATGTTCGGGCAATTCATCGATCGCGGAGTTGCCGGTATTTTTTTTCGAATAAAACAAAAAAAAAGTGAGCCATATTATAGTTCCCGCCATTTTACAGGGCACCTCGATCGAGGATTCCTTAGCATAACATCCGCTGAAAAAAAGCGGCTCGATTAAGCCCTTAACCCTAACAAAATTAAAATAAGAAAATAAAAGAAAACTCCACTGTTGTCATCGTGTGAACGCAAACGTTCTATCTAGAAAATGCAAGGGGAGCTGTTGTTGAGCGAGACGGGGAAGCATTAGAGCCTGGGGAGTCTTTTATCATTACCAGAGGCACTGTAGGATTCTTTGCTTTTTGATAACTTACCCTGTCGCTCACATCTACCAGTTCTTTTCAGTCAATTTTATGCCAAGGCGTCCCTCGTTATTCAGATAGAGTTGTTGTGTATATACAGCCGGAACTGAAGCGAAGAAAGATTTATTCCAAGGATGGACTTTTTTTAGAACCTGACCGGTGAGTATCCGGCGTCATGGATGCTCACTCGATTAAATCCGGTGTGTGAGGAGGTTGAGACCCCTGTGGGAACCCGGTATCAAGTGAAGCCCGGTTATCACCGGTGGGGTAACCTGTTTGTATATGATCGAGAGGGTGTATCCTTGCGTGAAGCGGCACGAAGGAAAGAGCCTGTAGAGGGGCGGGGGTTAAAACACTACCAAAGAAAGAATATGAAATATCTAGAGCTCTATAGCTAGAAGAAGTCACTGGATAACATTTGTTTACTTAATGACAGAGGCAACTCAACCAACTAGAAAACAAGCCCCTCCTCGCCGGTCTCTTATGCTCCCAAGGTGGTGGGCATCTCCTGAAATGGTACCGGACCGGCCGAGCACTCACCTACCTCCTTCCAAAGAAAGGGCAAATGTGGCGTGTGGATTGCCTTCTTTTCCACTGCGATATATAGGGGGAGCACCAGCGTCACTGGGAAAAAATTCAATTATGAAACCAGCTTCGACGAACTCACGAACTTCCCAAAATCACCGCTGCCGTTAATATAATCCTCCGGACCCATTCTTTATATACTCTGCCTCCGATTCTTATCCGTAGAGGTAGGGATAATGTGGTGGTAGCGGATTTTTCATTCTTAATTGTGGGCTAACTGGAAGGGTAGGGATACGCCATGTTATTACCCGGAATCTACCAATACAACGACTTCTTCAGTGGGTCCAAGACCAATTCCGCTACGGGGCTCACCAGATCCGTAAGACATGTATTTGGAGCTATATTGAGAAAGTACCAAAGTCAGGACGTGCGCAGCGTGCGGAACTATTGTATGTATCCAACCACCATTCCCGGGGTTCGGGGCTAACGCCATTTCAGCCATCCCCGCATTCAGGATACAGTCCGTACAGCAAAGCGAACCCCAGAAGCCATCAAAGCAGCTCCAACTCGCCGCGCCCACATCCCAGCGACCAAAAGCTAAGCGGTCGAGACCAAGATCCCAACATGGAAAACCCTCTAAATTGGTAGAAATAAAAGCGGTCGAGATAACGCCTCCCCCAGAAAGCCCAAGATATAAGACGCATCCTCGCCGCCACCACTCGAGGAAACACACCTCCAAGGAAACGACTCTAAAACTCCAAAAGCCAAGGAGCCGGGAAGTTTTCCTTCAATCTCCAAAAGTACAACCGAAATCTCCAGAAACCCTCCCCCCACTCCCCTCCTCATTCACTCATCATCTCATCACTCCAACCCCACAACTTCCAACATGTACAACCTGCGCGCACACCCCTTGCAGAACGTGTGAGCCAGCGCAAATGCGAAAATGCTGCGTATGCCATCGCATTTCCCGGCTTGAAGAGGAGATCTGCGCGAAGTGCTATCATCTCGGTAATGACTGCATTTACTGCGAGGGGGACTTTCACGCTTTTGTGGGCTGTTGTCGATGTGCTGGGAGTAATAGTGAGGGTGGTGATTCCCGCGATGGAGCTGGGGAATTTAGTTTTGGACGGGAGGTATGCTGGGAGTGCGATGTCCTCGGGTGTGACGGGCGGTGTGAGAGTGGGACTGTGGATGGGGGGGTTATGTTGGAGTAGGTAGCGAGAGAGCTCCGGGTTTGTAGACATATGACACCGGTTTCGGGGAGGCACAACGAAACTGGGAGACCGAGGAACAGGGATCAGTAACAACAAGCCTTTGTTACAGTACTGTGCTCGTACAGTGCCCTGAAGAATTCACTTTTTGCCTGCCAAATACCGGTACCGCTACCTGTCTGTCATCCACCCAGTTTCGGCATGGTTCCGGTGGAGACAGGGCTGCCGAGGGATCTCCCTTTTTTTTCTGGCGTTATATTAGGTGGTACGCTTTTGTCCTTGTTTGTCTTTTGTCATTGGTGTTTTCTGATGGGCTAGAAGGTTTCATTTAGTACAAGTTTAATTTAGACCATGATCACAACGGGCTATGATTTCCGGGGGAGTATAAAATATATACACTGGTTTCGCGTTTGAGTTTCGAGCTTCGGAGACACTGAATGATTCTGTATTGTGTGAGTTCTGAAGAGCTAGGTGGTGTAGAATTAGTTCAAAATGGTCTTCAATTATGATCCTCTCGGCTATGATTTGGCTAGAGTATGAAATAAATACATACAGCTTCTGTTTATGAATCCTAAGCTCCTAGAGCGTAATATGGTGACCCACTTCTAAACAGGATGGCTTTTAAGTGGATATCTTGATGAAAATTCGTACGGAGCTTACCACACCTCCAGTCCAACACGAGTCTTTAGCCCAGTGAACTCTTTCTACCCTCTTCATCCCTCGGAGCGCTTCCATGGCCTTCCTCTCGCTAGTGACTCCTCGTTTCCGGGGAGCCATAAGTCAATGAAAAGATAAAAAAAACTCTCCTTCCCTGGCAACGACCTTTTTCTAGCACATAAGCTCCTAAGATCACTGGTTATTTGCTCCTCAACCCCGGGGACACGAGTGAACATCGTGGGTCATGGCTTTCGACTACCAGTAAGCAAGGGTATCTAGTATAATCGTCAACTCCCAGAAAACACCTTCAAAACCCAAGACATTGCGTAAATAGTTTCAATTACCGCAGTAAATCAACCTCTTAAATTGAGGAAATTTTCCACTATTGGTCCCCTCTGTAACTACAACTCTGGAATGAAAATTCCCCCACGATAGCACCCCACAGCCGCTATTAGTTAGTACAGAAACGAAAGGACCCTCGCGTTGTCTTTCCATTGGAAATGCATACCTTGTGGAGTGGAAATGGGATTCATACCCCAAATTGCAGAGATATCCAGTAGGTAAGCAATAGAACCAATGCACCACACCACCTCCACCGCAGCACCAAACTTGTTGCTGCCACCAGTGTGAGAAAATTCCCTACTTTTGCTTGTGGTCCACCTTTATAGAATTCGGTAGAGAGTATCTTGGGGTCCTCATTGTTTTTCTATGTTGCCAGAGGTTGTCCTATATCTACAAGAACTTGACTTTAAAGAAAAACTCCTCACCCTCACATAGCTCACTGTCTCTCCTGTCCTCGCTCAATTTCTCCTTATTCCTACACAACTCCTTTAAAATTTCCCGAAACTTCATTCCTTTATTCCCCTTTTCTGTTTCATCATCTTACACTGTTTGCCTCATCTTCCGGAATCCTCAATGTTGTTAGGAATGCATTGAAGTTGTTATTCGAGATGTTGGTTGGTTTGATATGTGCATTGGTATGCGCAGTATACTGGGCATGATTATTGGCACTGGAATGAGGGAATGGTGGAATCTCTGAAA
>Ga0307509_10006817_pt1 | contig 15202 bp, 9 predicted proteins | sample 10_EM_MG_FD_202245 | JGI IMG/M metagenome (GOLD analysis project Ga0307509, IMG submission 202245) | Populus trichocarpa ectomycorrhiza microbial communities from riparian zone in the Pacific Northwest, United States - 10_EM | ecosystem: Host-associated > Plants > Roots > Unclassified | place...
TAGCACACACACACACAACGAAACGCTAGGAAAGTAGTTATAATACTACTGTACCCACCTATAACAATACCCACCATTTCTCCCTTTCCCTTCCCCCGCCTCATCCATCCACTCTACCCTTTTCCTCCCTCCCTCCCTCCCTCGACACAGGATAGCAGGAGTAGCCAAACATCTAACCAACCAACCAACCAACCAAGGCCAGGACAATTCATTCATTCAACCCACAATCTCTGCACTTCCCCCCACCCCCACCCTCCCCCAGGTGGTGGACTTGTTGACTGTGTAGCCGGGCGGGTAAGCTAGGTAGATGCCATTAAAAATACAAAGGGACGGAAGGACGGAAAGGTGGAAGGAGGGCGAGGAACGGGATGTGATCTTCTGGGTCTATATAATAATAACTTGGGTAGGGTCGGTAGCCCACTCATAATCTCCTCCTCCTCCTCCTCCTCCTCCTCCGCCCCTACGACCAAAACGATACGAAAAGTCTTAGAGGTCGCCATCTTGCTGAAACTGGCATGGCCCGTGTTGTATTTTGCAGCGCGCTAGTTAGGTGTGGGGTCAAAAGTATCCTGGCAGTATTATCGCGTCTGGAGCATACTCACAAGCGCTCACTCGTCCTATTACTCTAGCATTCGTGTTGGGAAGGTGGCCGAGTAGCATTCCGTGAGTTTAGTGTGGCATGGGCTACCGTGCGGATAGCCCTCTTGTGGGAGGGGATGGGTGTGGGGTCTTGATGGTGGTTTGCCTAGAAAGATGGCAGGGTATAGGGTCAATAATTTACCCATCACGTCACGGCATTCGGGGTCACGCTTAAAGCACGAGCCCATCATTCTGTCCCTGTAAAGACCTCGCATTTCATCCCGAGTCCGCTGAGAGTTGATCAGTCTTACCATCGCCAGCCACGGCACCAGCACCGTAATAAAAGAGCACGAATCGCAAGGTAAACTGTAGAACAGCATAATGCCACAGACTGGGAAATCACGATTACACACTATCGCAACACGTTACCAAATACGTAGGGTATAAATCGGTAATATTCACTCTTCCCCTACTCAAGAACCCCGCCCAGATCTACTCGTACCGCCCCACATCACCGACCCCCTAATTCCAGCCCAATAAATACTTTACTTCACACCACTTCCCCGCTTACTCACTAGACACCAACTTATGGGAGAAATTTTGAAGGAACAAAAGGAACAAAATGAAAAGGAACAAAATGAAAAAAAGGTTTTTTTCTCCCTAAGTAAAGTAGTAAAAAAGTAGACAATAAAAAAGAACCAATCTCAACACCGAACGAGGAATAAAAGATAAAAACCCCCGACAAGCATAAACCATGACACTAGGTTTCAATAAGGACAGAGTGGGAATGAAAACAATGAAAGATTGAGAAATGAAAAAGGTGGAGGGAGGATTTAGAAAAGAAAATGAAAAATGATACGAGATAAGGTACCCTCCCATTCGCAAAAGAAAATCAAGAGGTGTAAAATGAGAAAAAGGTGCTGGTTCCAGATCTTGATATGCTTGGAAAAGCTCATCTCAAATAGAAGGAAATAACAAAGAGAAGAGAACGAACGCCCATCAGTTACTAAGTGAAACGTTCACAGAATGATACAAAGAGGTTTCCTCCCAGTTCTACCACCCCTCTTGTTCCTCCCGCCGGGTCTGCCACTTTGAGGTTCGTTTCCATCGTTGGTGCCGGGGCCCTGAGTCCTCTTTGCGGAAATCTGTCGCTGTCTTCGGAGAATCCTCACAACGTCGTAAAACGCCCGCTCGACATTCACACAATTCTTCGCGGAAGCCTCAACAAACTCACATCCAAGATCCCTAGCCAGCGCGTGGCCTTCCTGCGTCGAGACTTCTCGCTCGGTGACCCTGTCGGATTTATTACCCACAAGCATTATCGGAACATTGTTATTAGCGGAGTAGTTTCCACCTACAACTAGTTAGTAAAAGGAAGGCCCTCTATATCAGATCGACGCACCAGTTGTTGAGGATTCTTTCACCCGTAATATTTGTCCATGAAATCGTGGTATCCTGGTAAAGCTTGATCTGGATGAAATGCTGTATACAAGCACGAATCCTTCGCCGTCCCTGATCCATTGATCCCTGAGCGCCGTATACTCTTCCTGACCGGCGGTATCCAGCACCTCCAACATACAGGCCGTACCATCGATAACTACCTGCTTCCGATAGGAATCTTCGATTGTAGGATCGTACGTCTCGACAAAGTGATTCAGACAAAGCTATCGTTAATCTGTCAGAGTCAAATCCTCTTTCGCGAGGGGTTAAAAAGGGAGAACAAGGATCCCCGAGGTCCTACAAACCTGTATCGTCAAGGCAGTTTTCCCCACTCCCCCGTCCCCTAATACAACTAACTTGTACAGTGTCATTCGAGTCGCCATCTCAACGCCAGCCGAGAGGTCAAGAGCTGTTTAATCCAATCTGTGGTGGCGGGCCGGTGTTAGCGACTGTAGGCAACGTGGCGAGTGGAGTCGCTGTGTTTAATTTTTTCTCTTGAAAAAATGGTCTCAGCGAACCGTGCGGTGAAAGGGCCAATCGGATTAAAAGAGGTTGAGAGCGAAGGGGATAGTACCAATTAGCTTCACTTATGTCAGGGACAGCAATGCAAATCTGGTAGACCGGGCCCGAGGGTTTGTGATGGACGATGCTGCTTTTGGACGCTTGAAAACCCCTTTATGATTATCCGAAACACGTTAGAACAGGCTAGTTTAAGAAACACGTGGAGGAAACAAAACTAAGTCAACCACAATTTCCCAAAAACACCAGTACCCCAGACCGAAAAAGCATCTCATTTGATGTCGACGGGGTAGAGAGTAAACAAGGGGAGAGGGTAAGTGAAGAATATAGGAAATAATTCGGCCTCTGGAAGGAAAGAAAATGGAAGGGATAGGGAGGAAAAAGACCGACCAAACAAAAGGTAAATGAAAAAAACCCTGTCCCCCAATGATGATTATAGAGGGAACACAAAAAGAGCCAAAGGAAGTTGTGCTGCCCTTGAACACTTCGGTGACTTTTATACCTTTTAGATTTCGGCCGAAGTGAATTCGTCGCAACGTTATCGTCGGTGATACGTGAGGCTGAGGTGAGTGGAGGGAAGGGGGGGGGGAAAGCGAGTACCGGTATACCTAAACGCATGTCTCACGTTAGATACTCGCCCGAAAAGAAAAGAAAAAACTCTAAACCCGAACAGTCAGGCAGAGGGAGAAGAAAGAAAGCCTCCCCAAGAGCTACCGGTAGCGGAATGGGAAGGGAGAAAGGAAGAAAAAAAGCTAAAACTCGACCACAGAAAGTATATTGTAGAAGGTAACAGAACGGGATGGAAGGACAGGGCACGTACAGGACTCGTTCCTAAGGGACGAAAATGCTCGGCCAATAGATGGTCAATTGGGGCGTTGGATTGCGGTCAAGGGATAGCGAGAAGGATATGGAAGGTGAAATGGAAGCTACGGGATCGATGTACTCGAGTAAAAGGAGGTAAATTCTAGCTGTGGCAACGTAAGTCGTGGTCGCGTGCTCGGTAGAGGTTTATGTCTAATCGAGGAGGTTTTTGCTTTTAAGAGGATAATAAAGAGATGGAAGGAAGTGGGTAGGTGGATGGATAGGTAGATAGGTAGGCGGGCGGGAAGATAGATAGCAAGCAGGTAGAGGAGATAGGATGGGTAGGGTGATAGAAGCGAACAGAAGTAAACCGATGATGTCTCCGGAGCCCCAAACTAGATGCCTGTCGTTGCCAGCGAGAACGTCTAGCCAAGGATATCAAGGGGGGGGAGGTGTAAGTGGGGAGGGAGAGAAAGAAGAAAAGAAGAGGAAAACTCGAATCCAATTTCCAATTCTTCCTACCTCGACAAAGATGCAAGTATAAAAATTGTACGGGGATGAAAAAAGAAATGAAAGGGAAAAAAAAAAACGGATATGGATACGACAATGACTACCTTCCGAGAGCGAGGGGGGGGGGTATACCGGTAGGTAGGTAGATGGATAGGCGGAGATATTCAAGAGCATAGACAAGGAATGGATGAAGATTCTATAAGAATGATAAATAAATAAATAAATAAAGGGTTCACATACGTACCTTTGTCAAGAGAGAGAAGGGCAGAAAAGAAAAAAGAAAAAAGCAGTGCTTCAGAGGTAAGGCGAGGTGTAATGTGATGTGATGGATGAATGGATGAGGAAGGGTGTGAGTTAGTTCGTTCGCTCGCTTGTCTATCAGCCGAGCCGCCCCGATGAAGGGATTTGTCTTATATCCGCTGGGAAATAAGATCAACGCTTTGGACACAGTATGACACTGGTATGACACTGTACTCTTGGTAACCGTATCACAGCAGAGGATGAGGATGGTGATGGGAGAGGTGGAGGAGAAGCGTGAAGGATCTAACGAGCGATGAGAGAAGCGAGTGAATGAGTGAGAGTAAGTGAGAGGGTGAAAAAGGTGAGGAGTGAGGGTGAGTGGAAGAAAAGAAAGTGTAGGTAGGTAGGTAGGTAGGTAGGTAGGGTTTCTCCCGGGTAGACCAGGCCAGGCCAGGTGAATGCCGTGTTTGAGGCAGCAGGACAGACGGGCAGGGAGGGAGAGAGACAGGCAAGCAAAAGATATGATCCGAGATGCACCACTGTGCTCGACCAGATTGACACCCTACTGCCTCAACAAAAATAAAACCTGACCAAGGGCTGCAAACACACTACGAGAACTCTGCTCTCCAGCTACCGGTACGCTTTCTCTCCATCTACCGCGATACCGCACGCATCAGTTGACCCTCCCGGGAAAAATTAATAAATCACATGACTTTCACTTAGTCATCATCCTCAACCCAATCCTATCAACTCTCCTCCTCCCCTTCCTTCCGCTTCACCTTGCCTCCTCCTTGTATCTTTATGTAACTTACCATATCATATCTCCAAATCATAAAAATAAGAAACTCAACCCCCCCCCCCAAGCTTCCCTTCCCACCTTTCCCACCCTTGCCTCCCCACCCTGATGCCTGTCCGCCCTGCCCACACCCACGCACGCACGCGAAAAGCACGTGCCATGCTTCCCAAAGCCCAGGTTCTGAGCAGCCCAAGCTGCGAACGCAGAAGTCCAAAAGAAAAGCAAAGATAATAATATCATGAGCGTGTTTTGTTTTAGTTGAGGTATTACCAAATGCCTAATAATGATAGTAAAAGAGTTTTTAATTTCCTATCAACGTTTTTTAAATGGAAATTGCTTTGTGAAAAAATGTTTAAGGTCCTGCTCGGCATGTATGATACCAATAAAAATATATATCACAATAAAAGTTTGAAAATGGCATATATGCTAATAAATAAAAATATTCAGTGATGAAAAAATATAGTCATTTGGCAGCCATTTTATAATTGTTATATAAAACATACTTAACTCTATAATAGACATTAGGGTAGCAATGAAACAAATATTTCAGACAAAATATACATTGATAAAACTTCTTCTTTTATGATAATAATACCTCTTCTAAATTCATCTATCATCTATCATACGGGTATGATTTTACCTCTATCTATTTACTTATTCAAGTTGTAATAAGCCTTTTATTTTATTATTTTTCTTTACTATTTCAGTTATGTTATATAATTATTGTGTTCATTACACCAGATACTAAGGTATTAGTTAATAATATATATTATACTATCAATTTTGAATAACAATAATATAGATTATTAGAATTTATTCTCAATATATTTCTCAAAATAGCTAATAATACATAGTGAAACCTAACCCTACAATAAATATAAGAAAAAAAATTAGACACAATAAAAAAATATCATGGTTAATTAATGTCTACTCGAGTAGTGCTGAACACCCTATATAAAAACTTTAATATGCCACAATGTATGCTATAAAAGTCATTTTTATGCTATAAGTGACATGCCGAGCAGGGCCTAAATAAATATAAAAAAAGAGCCGAGCGGAATTGGATTTGGCTAGGCTAGGCGAGGAAGGGAAGGGAGGAGGAATGGATTCGGACAGCGCATCTGGGTGTGGCGTTTGAGCCCTTCAAGCTACACGTGCGTGGTGGCTGATGATGGCTGGTGGGTGCACGGATGGGTCGCTTGTTCCCTACCATACTTTTGTAACTTACGACACACCAGTATCACAAGAAAGCGAAATACGTCAGAGGGACATAATAAAGACAAACGTGAGGAATTTGATACCGTAGTATTCCATTATTCCCAGCACTCGGGTGATCTGCTGCGCTACCCGTAGATCAACTGGAGGCCTCATCTTGCCAGGCCATGATACTTATTAATAACTGTACTCTGCACAAACCCCCCCCCCCGATACCCCAGATATTTACTGTAGATGGAAAAATTACCAGCATAGCACCGACCTGCAATGAAATATGACGATAAGAAAGGGAAAAACAAAAGATCGATGAACCAACCCAACCAGCCAGCCCAGAAATACGACAAAAGAGAAAGAGGGAGAATCGAGATATATAGAGAAGATAAAGGAGCGGTATGGATGGATGCGGATAGGGAAGGGCTACTTTCAAATGATGATAAGGGAGAACTAGTAATGAATGGTAAAAGTACTCGAGCAGAAAAAGAAAAGTAAACCTATAGTACACGTGGATTAGAATCCACGAAAGGGATCATCACCGCGGAAGAACTCGTCGTCAATGCTCCCGCTAATAACGCTCCCCTTGCCAGCCTCGCTCCCACCAGCATAGAAATCTCCGCTTCCGGACCAGTAGCTCTCCTGTCTGCTGCTTCTCCTGTCCCTTCTAAGACGATAAGAGCTTGGCTTATTACCCAGGAACTCGTCCTCTTCGTCAAACTCGAATTTCGGCTTCGGGTCTATAAATGCTTCCATTCGCACAGTGCCTATTGGTCCAGATTCCCATCCTCCAAGGCTCGGTCCTGGGGCTCCGTGGCTTAAAGAGCTATTTCCGCTTATGAGCCCAATTCCACCGACGCCCATTGGTCCAGGTGGATAGTAATCTCCGTTTGATGAACCCCCAAAGGAAGAGTGCAGACTCGGGTTATACCCATGACTTATCGAGCGGTTCGTGCTTGGTCGAGCCGTATAACTGCGTTTGCGACTGTGGCCAGGGAATCGGGGGATGCTGGGTGGTTCTGCTATGCTGTCGGGTATCATGCGACCGTGGCGGTCAATGTCCCGACGCGGGTTCCTCCCCAGACTGCCGCTTCCCGCGTACCCGTTTGCTTCCGACTTACTAGTTCTCGAACGGCCTTTGCCCTTGGCCACCCGTATCGAGTCTCGAATAGGGTGGAAGGGTGGGTCGCGGTTCACGGGAACGGGAGGAATGGGCGGTCGAGTCAACGGTGGTGACTGCGGCCGCTGCTGCTGCATCTGATCATACTCAAACGGTAGGGGAGGTGGGAGGGCCAATAAGCCTTCACTCTCGTGAGCAGAGTGGGACAGAAAGCTCAGAGCCGTCAACCAAACATAATGCCTCTCCTTGTTCGGAGCCGTGAATTTGAGAGCCCTTGCGGGTGTCAATATGAGAATGCTTCGGTTGAATAGCGGCTGCGCTGGATTGGCTCCCTTGGGTAGTGGTGTATCATCCTTCACATCCAAAACAGATTGGATGGGGACTTTGTTCATCAGTACCTTATCCAGAACCAGGGAGAGGCCGGCGGGGGGTTGGAGGATTGATCGCTTACGTTTTCTGCCACTCTTCCCGAGCAAGGCGTTTCCGCTGGTGGGTTGCCGACTGGACCACATAACAGCTCTCTCATAAGGCGCGAGCCAGACCCATCGTTTATGCCGTTGGCCGCCACCAGTGGTGCTCTCATCTCTGCCATCCCAGGCCTGAGGGGAATCCGGAACTCCAAAGGATCTCCTCCGGCGTACATACTTCCACATCCACTCGCCGACCATGGTTTGCGCGATCGCATCTACTACACTGATCTGTTGAATCGAGCTTCCAATTGAAGCATTTCCTGTATTGGAGGTATTGGTACTAGCCTGGTGTTTATGCTTGGAAGACCCAATTTTCTGCTTGTCAAACGCATGGGGAAGTACTTCATCCCTGGGTAGGGGGGGGAGAACAGGACTGTCAGGAGCTGCTGAGGAAGCGCTGAGGGGAGGAGGTGACCTGGTCCTAGAATTGGAGGTTTGGAGGGTTGAGAGAGCAGCTGCAGAACGAACCTTACGTATTGACTGTTGCCTCCCAGGTTGCCTGGGGGGAAGAGGTCGCCTGGATAAACCGACAGACATGGGTGTTGGGCTTTCGGTCCTAAAACTAGCATAACCTCCCACCTTTCTAGAACTGTGTCTAATAGGTACAGGGAAGGGGGGTCCAATCTTGGGACCGCCACTCTCGCTTGTCCGATTGCTAGTGAGACTTGGGCTCCTAGCACGCTGTTGTGCGTGCACGCCATTAGATACCATGGCATTACGACGGATATTTATGGGTTTCTTATAGGCTTCATAGATAGTACCATCTGGACTCTCAATGACGGGGGAGGGTCTACCGAGACTACTGATTCGATCCCTCCTCTTGGGCCTTGGCGCAGAGAGTGCCGTCTTGAACTCGTTACCACTGAGATCTGCATCATCGTGGAAGTCATCATCGCCAGAAGACTGTGGAAGATCAACCCCATTAAACAAGTGTCTTCGAGCGCTGTCCCTGTCCTTCTCTGAGGTTTCCCCGAACTCAGAAGGCGCCTTGGGGGAACTATATATAAGAGCAGTCCCAGGCGGACCAGGGCTATCTGGAATAGATCTAGGCGCAGAGGTGGGTGCAGGAGCTGACGTGGGGGCAGTTGCCATGGCAGATATCCTCTTGATGTTTCTCCTAGAACTCTTCTTAGGAGGACTCGGCGGCGGTCGTTCAGGCTGTGTCGGAGGGACCACAGGAAGAACAGGGTTGTTATTAGCCAGGATCGCCGCAGGCATTAACCTTGCGGGCAACTTCATGATACGGTCTTCAAAGGCGGGTTCGTCTGTCTGTATTCCTCGAGTCCTTTGCCTATTACGTGTCTGAACGGCAGCATTTCTCATCGGAACCTTCGGTCGCCCAGGAAGGGGCGGTGTGGGCGGTGGAGGAGTAACCGCGATTGTTGGGATAATCTGTAGGGCCGGCGGCTTCATCGGATCTGTCTGAGTTCCAATAGTCTGGTATATCACTGCAGGTGGCCGAGTAGACGACTTGGGAGGTGGTGTTGGTCGCCGTTCAACAGGGTCATTGATGGGCTCCTCAACAGGCTCAGTCTGAGTTTCGGTAGAGGTATATATCGGGGGCGGGTGGTGCGGAGGAGGGGATGTAACACCGGCAGCCCGCTTTCGTCCTTGATTGGCTTCGTACTCTCTTTGAGTGTGAACATCGTTCTCAGTAGAAACACGGTCATCGTCAAGGGGGAGGAGAGGAAGCTCTTTCTCGATAGGTGAATCAGGAATGGGTGTGACAATGGCTTCCTGGTTGTCAAGCATTTTCTCCCTCCTGTCGAGATTGTTTGCCCTCTCATCAAGAGACTTCTCCGTCTTTTCGAGTGCCCTCTCCTTCGACTCGATGGACGTCCACCGCTCTTCGACTTCACGGCTTTGAGTTTCAAGCACCTTGATCTTGTGTCCGTGATCAATCTCCTTATCAACCAAGGCACGCTTCTTCTCGGCAACCTCCTCAGCAAGCCCATCAACCTGCTCCTCAAGCTCCCCAATCCTCTCCTGGGCTCTGTCGAGCTCTATGCGGGTGTTCTCCAACTCAGAAGATTTTCGGTGGAGCTCAGAGTAGGTTCGCTCAAGTTCGGCACGGGCCTCTTCGAGGAGAACAACTTCTGGCCGCTCCATTTCCTCATCTGACTCTTCTTCCTCCTCCACCTGGACACCCATTTCGCAATACTTCTGCATGGGTTGAAAATCTCCCTCATCTTCAGTTTCCGAGCCACTGTCTGAGCCAGAATCATTATCACCTGTAGCTTCAGCTTCGGTCTCTGTCCTATTACCATCGTCATCATCCTCTTCTTCATGACCTTCGTATTCTTTATCTTCTCCCTCGACATCGTCCAGATCAAGTTCATCTGCCAAGCTCAACCCTTGGTTCCCAGCCAACATAGAAAATCGGATCCCTAGGCGCTCAGCAACATCGTCACCCATCATCAGACTACTTGGTCTTCCTTGAATGCTAGTTCTGATACTTGCCGTATCACTCATGGCGACCTCCGAGGGGGCAGTATCCTCATTCTCAGGTTCAGACTGAGGCATAGATAGCGGAGGTGGTGGCATAGCATTTGCAGCTGATAACTCGTCCAGAAGAGCTTTTAACCGGCCTTCGGCGACATGAGCTCGCCGCTCTTGAACCCTCCTTGAATCCTCCAACTTCTCACGATCCCCCTCTGCAGTCGCCTTGACTCTTTCAAGGTCTTCCTCAGCGCCTCGCCGAGCCTTCGTTTGTCGCTCCACCTGTCGTTTAAGCTCAGCTACAGTTTCAAGTGCTTCATCTCTCTCTTTGGCCACAGCTTCAACAGCACCGTCGTTCTCAACTCTTGCTAATTGCCGTTTTACATCCCTTGCTTCCCGCTGCGCAGTGGCAGCAGATGTAGTAGCTGTTTCGTGTTCTAATCTCGCGGCCGATAAATCATGTTCCAACGTATCGATAAGACTCGTTTTAGATTCCAAGTCTCTCCGTAACGACAAAATCTCAGCGACAAGGTTGGCGTGAAGTGTGGGCGTAAACCGGCGGGGGTCGAGAATTGATATGGTGTCATCAAAAGTGTCGTGATGATGAGACATGCTCATACGATGGAGCGGAGACGCTCGACCGTTTGTCGTGGGAGGACTGCTAGAGAGAGGATACGGAGAGGGTGATGGGGATGGGGATGGAGTCGCATGACGGCTAGTATGCCTTGATAGAAGCGGTGTCCGGTAGGGAGTACCAGCAGGTGACGGTAGCGGAGCCTCGGTGGCATAGTCTGTATCATCCAGGTCCATCTCGGAGAGAGCTCCCCCAGATAAAAATCGCTCGTCCATTGGATTGGCATGTACTGTTGTCGAAGTAGTGGTAGTCGTAGTAGTGGCAGATCAGTCAAGAACTGCCCCTAGTGGAAATCCGAGAGTTAGGGTATATGGTTCCCCAGGTGGCCCTTCGGTGGGTTGGCGGATAACGCAATCTCGCCCTGAATACAGCAAGAGGTAAGAACAGTCGTGCCTAAGTAGTGGCCCCCTTCTAGCAATCTATTTTATAACTCCTGAATTGGATGGACCAGCTCGCTACTGAGTAGACAAAAAAAAAATATCCCGCGTAGTGGTTATCGATGCAGTGCAAATGCCAGACAAGCTATGCCAGGGTGGATCAGGTCAATAAGGGCAACCAGGGCTTATAGCCCAGGGCGTAGGAAAAACTTACATGTCCAAGTCAATTGAACCAAGCAGCTCAGAAATACTTCACGACCGATTGAATAGAGCCGGACGAACCAGTTCCGGATGAATCCCTTTACGAGTGCGCCGTCAAACTAAAATCTCCTAATTACACAACAAGCAACGAGAAATAAACCGGAACGCTGCAGAAGGGAAACGAAACCGATAACGAAACAGGTAGTGATGCCAATCCGTCGAAGAGAACGGCAAAAGCACAGACAAAGCAGCAGCTACCCGTCGGGTCCCTTTTCTTTTTTATCACTTTCGGTACCGTTGAAAAGCTCCCTTCACTCCCTTCCGATGGGAAAGGTGTCTAAAAGGTCGTTGACAGCAACGACGGAATTAGACACTGCATCGACGACCTTTTTCTTTTCTTTTTCCCTTCCCTTTTTTGCCCTCTTGTGATGGTGCAATTCCGATTTGTTCCCCTCACGATTGTAACTGTGTAATCTCGCGTTCAATTGGTTCGACAGGGCTATTTTTATTTATTCTTTAAAACCACGACGGATAAGTTAACTGGGGTGGGTCGTCTGCATTAAACTTATCGTATTCCGGGAGAGCTGGTTCGAGGGGAAGCTGCTAGGTAGTCCCTTAAGTCGTCGAGAATAGCTGGGGGTTTCGGAACACACGCGCGCGTGTTGGAGGGATGACGGTTGACAGGATGTCAGATGGGATGGGGTGGACGCCGCTGCGTGTGCAGTGTAGGATCCTGCAGCAGAAGGACCCCCCGTATTAGCGTGGATTAACGGGGAAGGGAGAATTGGCTCGGAAGCGAAGGAGCGTTTCAAGAATTCGAGATTTGCAGGAAGTGTACTTACTTGTACACAGAAGGAGGGACTGGACGAGGAGATCGGGGTGGTAAGTGTAGGTAGGAATAGGTAGGGGGATAGTGATAAGAAGGGGGACGAAGGGTGGGAAGGAAGGGCGGGATTCAACTTTTACAGAGCATGCAGTGATGCTCGGTCAGTAAGGTGAGCAAAGCTAAGGTGAATACTCGTACCGTATCGTCGGAATGGGACACGGACAAGCAAATAGCAAGGGAGCTTCTAATGATAGGACAAGAGTGAAAGAAGGTGGGTCGGGGAAGAGTATCAGAATGCACGTACCGAGCTCAAGGGATTGGTCGTGATGAGATGTCTCTTTTCTTCTTCCTTTTCCTTCACCAATCTCTATTCGATACCGGTACAATGTTCTTTCTTTCCTGATAAACTACCTCCGTCAAAACCTTCTTTACTTCTACCCCGAAGTCCTACAACCTCTAAAGAGAAAGAGCGGAGAGAGAGGGACCGAGGGAGAGAAGGAGCAAAGAAAGGGGGATGGATGGTACCGTAAAGGGGTGAAGTGAAAGAGACGATTGAAGCTTCATTTTTTATTCTTTTTTCTCAACTCTCTCTCGTCCAATCCCATCCCATCCCATCCCATCATCTATCCATTCACCCATCTTTTTCATCTTTTGCCTCCATTACGGGCCGGTACGGTACTTTACCGAATTCCCACTGTTTTCCCTCCCCTCACTCGGTCTGGTGCCCAGTGTACCTCCAGTGGCGAAAAAGAGAAGACAAAAAAAACATGTACCGCTAAAGAATAACGGGAAACGAACAGACCAGGAATCGAAATTTGGCGAATTCCGCACGGACCTATTAGGGCGTTATATAGTACCCGAAACAGGGGGCCACTCCCAAATCAACCAGCCCTAATTACAGGCGTATCAGCAGCAGCAGCAGCCAAGGCAAGACTCCATCACCTACTGCAAATACACCATCATCACTGTCATGGAGCGCTATGCAAGAGATTCAGGGAGGAAGGCAAAAGTCACTTATACTTGTGCTTCAGCTCATGTGCGTCTCCCGAAACATTTTCACCTACAGTTGTGAGAAATAAATTGTGGCAAGGAAGGGAGTGCAGAGCAGTGGAAGGAGAAGAAAGAAAGCGAGAACGGAGTATCATAACTTACTTGCAAAAAGCACATTGCCGGTATTCTTAGCAAGACTGGAAAGGAAAAGGCCACAGACCCCAAAACTCAGCTCCACCTTCACAAGTTACGAGTACAGCCACCAAGAAGGAAGGCTTACAGCCAACCGGAGAGATGGTTGTTCTGGGCCAAAGTCCCAAACGACTGGTTCAACATGTTCCCGGCGGGTTATTCTTCTTACGAATACTACGTATTAGATACAGCACTTTGGGGTACTTTATTCCATTCGGAAGGAACAACTGGAAAGAACGGCTTTATTCGAGTACCGGTAGTACTGTATCATGCCGATTCCTCCTTCTCTAGCCTCACGGCACTTTTTTTTCCCCCCAATCGTGCCCCCCTTCACGTGTTGGGAACCAAAAAAACAAAAAACGTGACCTCGCGCGTCCGTCCAGTTACGCATGCTTGCAGAACAATCTATATTCATTCACCCCAGCAATAACTTCCTTCCCCCCCCGCAGCCCTCTCCCCTCGGTTACGCAGTGCACAGAACAGCACAGCATCTAAGCGACTGCTGTGCAGCATAAGTCGAGTTGAGTTGGCTCTCCACGCCCAACCCGCGATAGCTCAACCCTTGAAGCTCCTTTTTTTTTCCCACTCACACAACCACTCACTCACATCCCCAAATCGGAAACACCCGACGCCAAGAAGGGCGAAATGAGATGCAACTGTCAAGGGAGATGCCTTCCATGGATCGTGTTGGGGGGTTAACTTAAATTAACTGTTTACTAACCCTACCCTTGGCACTTGTGCCGTACCGACGCGTCCAACCCCCCCCCCCCAGATCAACAGTGTCCCAAACTGCAAAAGGCCTAGTCGCGAGGGTTAACGAAATTATGAGCACCAGTTAATCATATCTAGTAAGCTCAGCTAGCTCGCTCCAGCTATATACCGCGTTAGGTACTTGTATGCTATGATATCCCCTCTCCAGATGTATTGTCTCTGAGCCCGGAGATTAGAGGCCTGACGGGGATAGTGGATTATTCGAGATCTTACGGAAATGGGAGTGTTTCCCGCATGCACACTATCGCCTTGCGAACTTTGTCAGGAAACAACTAACCGCTTGACCTGTTGGCCCACCATACCGAGTGCCATAGAAGCATCGCGGCACTTATCTACCTATTTCCCCCACGATAGCACCATGGCGGACGGTGCCATAAACCCATACGAACGCCCAATGCAGTTGGAATTCGTATCTTGCTCGAGTTCCTTGCATTGTTTACCGGCCCGTGTTCGAAAAAAGAAAGAAAAAGAAAAAGCAATCTCAGTTCTCCGTACCGGACAGTTGGAATAAGGGCGGGGAGTGAAACGTGCGTGTAGCACAAGTATTATCTTTGGGGTCCGCGGTATTCATCAGATCACATTCGATTCGAGGGTACGGTACTCGAGTATTTGTTTTCTTTTCTTCCCTTATTGTGCTGATACCGCCATTGTCGGTTGACGTTTAAATCGGGTTGTCTGTTTCAGTATCACGCCTAAATCGGAGGAAGCAAGAGAAATCCGAAAGCAGGGGCTGTGGGTTTGCACTCAGATATCATACTTGTATTCTGTGAATCCCTGTTTTCGGGTCCTTCTTGCCTGCGCGAGTATACCGGTAGGTGCTCGTACACGTATCATACTAGTAGTTGGGATTGGGGTGGAGCACAAGAAAGCGAGAAGGATTGGTATATAACAATTCTCGGGGGCGAGGTCGAACTTCCGTCCATCTATCCTCTTGTCCTTCTGTATGACCCGTGCGTGGGTATTATACAGTCGCACCCCGCTATAACGAACGCCAAGTATCAGGCCATTTTTGTTCAGTATAGCGGATGTTCAGTATAGGTATTTGTGAACATCTGTGACAATGATGAATAAGCAGTGGAAGAAGTTTTCAG
>Ga0307509_10006818_pt1 | contig 15202 bp, 9 predicted proteins | sample 10_EM_MG_FD_202245 | JGI IMG/M metagenome (GOLD analysis project Ga0307509, IMG submission 202245) | Populus trichocarpa ectomycorrhiza microbial communities from riparian zone in the Pacific Northwest, United States - 10_EM | ecosystem: Host-associated > Plants > Roots > Unclassified | place...
AAGGAACCGGCATCTGGGCGCGAGCGTCTTAGATCAGACGTCGTCAGGGCGGGAGAGTCGTAGATCAGACGTCGTCAGGGCGGGAGAGTCGTAGATCAGGCGACGTCAGGACGGGAGAGTCCTGGATAAGGCGGCGTCAGGACGGGAGAGTCCTGGATGAGGCGGCGTCAGGACGCAGTAGCGGAGCACCAGACGCAGTCAGGACGCACAGGATGTAGGGGTCCGAGTCCGGATGGCGTCAGGACGGATGGCGCCAAGTAACGCAAAGTCAGGACGCAACGTCCATCCGACGTTGCGTCCTGATTCGCGATTAGCGTTCCGGCGTCAGGTGCGTCAGACGCACGGAACGCACGGAACGCAAGGTATTATTTTTGCTGATGTCATGATAAATAGTTCAATCGTAACGAGGCATATGGAGGAAATATTGAATTAATAAAATAATTGCTCAGTCTTAGTCTGGTCGGATGAATCTTAAAAGAGTTGGAATAACAATAGAACAAATAAGAGAGCCTGAGTAGGGTGAGCAGCAGTGGATAAAGAGTAAAATTAATATTTTGAGAGGGAAGAGATATATGTATGGTGTTGGATGCACAATGCCGGGAGCTATCTACTGGTTGCTTAAACTTAAATACAAAAGAGAGGGCACAAATTACCTAGAGTTCATTACCGTACCTTGAGGGCCTCCAAAAATACCAGCTCCAGGCCATTTGCCAGCCTGGCCCAGCACAATAGCACAGGGCCAAGCGTATTCTTTTGGCATTCCCTGCCCCTATCCTAACCCAGGTCTCAGACCTACTCATCCCCAAAATGGGTGACTGTTAACGATTGGTGGAGACAACCATGGCCCGATCCAGGGCATGAGTGCAGGAGGACCTGGATGGGGACAGCGTGGGGATAACAGGAAGCATATTCCCCCCAAGCTGGTGAAGAGGTAGCCTCTGATGAGTGCAAACCCGTCCCGTCCGGCCACTTACTACTAAAATTAGCTAAACAAGAAAAATGATTCCACATTATGGGAAAAACCCACAAGTGGAAGTTACGACCTCAAACCAGTTGTACCCCAAACTAACTATCATATTCTAATAACTATGAGATTCCTGCTATCATAAGAGATATTAGCTAGAAGTAACGAGATAGAAAGTGTTTTAGAGAAAGAACGTGCAGGAGGCGGGAATCAAGCTACTGTTAGAGAAATCTGTTTACAAGGTTACTTACCATCTATAAGAAAACTTGTGTATTGGGAATACTATAAGACAATAATAGTATTACAAAAGTTCAGACTTAACATCTTCATGACAGGTTGATACTATACAGTAACGATATCCAGACCAAGGCATTGTAAAGTGCTCAAAACGCTCTGCCTGAAGATAAGTTAAATAACCAGCCTTATAAGCAAACCGTCTGTTCAATTCTGTAACAACAAAATCTCCATCTCCAAAGGCCCCGAAAATCGCCATAGAAGCCCACCCCCACTTAACATCCCCAGAATCAAAGTGTGGCTCTGTCAACATATTTACCAAGCAAGCCCGGAGAGTAAAGAGTTCCTGTTCATCAGTAGTAAAGAATGTTTTCTTCTCTAATGGACAGTTTGTAAGCAAAGCCTTATACTCTTGTTGACAATTAAGATCCACAGCTCCAAGGAGAATTCGCTGAGCCCGGGTCAATGCGCTAAGGGATCGGAACAAAATACGCTGGACAGGCTTTACCGGGCACCAATTCCACTTATGTCTCTTGTAAGTAAACTACCCCTATCCTTGTGACCTTGTTCCATCCAGATACCTCAATGGTATACACCGGGACGAGCCCAAGGGGGCCAACATAGATGCGAATTGGATAGAAGCCACTCTTCGCATTCATTATGTCGAGAGTCCCGTGGTATTGTTGGTGGCTGAATTTGGGCATACTCTTCAATGTTCCAACAAATCGCCTCATTCAGGTATTCACCAACTTTGTTTCCGTAAACCAACTTTAAACCCGATCTGAAGAGTACGAAAATCTTCTTCAAGTTTTTGTCCAATGCAACATAAAACCCCATTGCTTCCACATCTATCCTCTCAAAATCCTTAGCCAATCGTTGTGCATCGTTCATTGTTGCTTTCGGTATTGACAAACTTGGTCGTGGTGCTTCGGTATCGACAGACAAAAATACTTCAATTATATTTTCTATTATCGGTCAGATGCAATCCATTAAAAATATTATTTAGTAACATACCTGTACTTCCAAATGTGTGCCTAAACACCTTCTTCCCACTTCTTCTGGCCTCCTCTACCTCTTATAGGACTTTTTCCGCAAGCTTCAACTGCTTTCCTAGTGTTTTTTCCAAAGTTCGGTCAGAGCATACCCTTTGGCCTTGCTCCTCTTGGCGGCAGGAGAAAGGAACATAGTCGAGGGGGATAATATCTGCGGTCCCTGGGGGCTTGACCTTTTTCTGCTCTCCTTCAGGGGCATACGGCGGTGATTTGAGAACACCATTTTTGTTTCTCATTGGGGGAAGTTCAGAACTAGTATAGAACTCCATCATGAGCAGGTCTATTATAGGAGAGAAGCTTATGGGTTGGTGGTGGCCTGATCGGAGGGCTTCCACTTTGCTTGTTCGTTTTCATTTCGTTTCGTTTCGTTTCGTTTTGTTTCTCGTTCTGGTATGGCAGGATTACAAGGAAGTGCTACAGCACAATACTTGTTTCTCAAAGGGAAGAACTACAGTTCAACACCTTATCGCCTGTGGTTGAAAGTCTTGAGTTTGGTCTGGTCCAGTTTGGTTTGGGTTCGTTGTGAAAAACGGGCAAAAATGCAGAGGTGTGGAAGTGTCAGACCTGGGGAGAACGAAAATCTCGCTTAACAACCTTTTCTTATTCTTTTCCTGTTACCCTGACTTTGTGGAAAATTTTTTATTCCTTGTTGTAGCACACTTTTCCCAAACTGCCCTCCTGGTCCGTTTGACCCGCCGTATACCTTGGACTTGTACTAATGGGAGTGGCAAGTCTAAAGTTACTAGAGCACAAGGAATCCCTCCGATAGCATTGCTTAGTCAACTATTAAATACTCTACTCGAGTACTCTCTCGCGCTCAAATTCACGTCCTCAGAGTGCGATAAAAGGCATCCCGGAGGAGTATCGCCAACTCCAATACCTAATAATATATCCCAGCCTTCCCAACCAACCTAACCCCCCAGCTGCACATACACGAAATTTTAGGCGAAGGCTACACAAACACCCAGAAAATGGTAAAAACTAAATCCCTTACCGCATACCGTGTAGTGTGATTCCCCGCCACTGTACCTAGCTTTAGAGAGTTCTTTGTTGCTCGTAGCTCCGCCATCAATTGGCTGGATTTCAATCTCATCAGGGGTGATTAGTGTGGCGCGGGCTGTCGCGATGTGAGTTCAATACCGGTAGAGGGGGGTTGAAGTGTTATATAAGCATGCGCACTACCATTCTTGCGGGAGGCGATCGCCTGGATTCTACCAATAGCCAACTCGGGAAGCCATTGACCTGATCAGCTCCTACTTAGCCCCCACCATCTTACGTGCCAGCTTACATACCCAAACCACAACCAACCCGAAATAATCTCCAAAAAAACACCACTCAAATTTCCCAAAGAAGTACAAACATCCCATCGCATTATCAACTTGACTTACCCCGTACAACATACCCTCTCATACAAAACATAGCCAAGTAACACATAATCAAATACCCATCCCCTCGCCCTCCCAATAAATAACATGCCGTATTAACCTTGAAATCTAGGATAAAAGGGAAATCAAACGCCATCAAACCGATGAGAAAGACCAAAAGATGGAAAGAAAGAAAGCCAAGTGCGTCTATCTATGTGATTATAAAAAAAAGATGATTTTGCCCCCGGTGGGGCATCCTTTTTTTGTTCAAGGAAAGAAACAATCGGATAAACGAGAGAGGAAAAGAAATATTAAGAGCACGAGATAGATATACACTCCCTGCTGGAAACTTGGGGGGTCCATAGTTCCCTTCGGTCCAAAATTTATTTTCCTTCAGCGGCGGGCGAAATTGAGGTACCTCGACTAAAGAAATCAATTAGCAAGCCGGTCAAAAAAAAGTAAAGGAATCAAGAAGAAACTCACCGCCAAGAACAAAATCACCAAATTACTCCCAATAAACGCAATAAGAATCCCCAAATCCCTCCACCGATCATCAAACTTCATCCCCAGCGGGGTGAAAAACTCATCCCCAACGGAGAAAGCGCAATAATCGCACGACCCCGTAGCGTTCAAGTCGCGGATATACCCTGGCGCCATGTCCATAAACCTCGCAGCATACCCCCCGCACGTCTCGCCATCCGGAATCGGGAAGGTGTTGTACTCGTGGGAATCGCAGGTCACGGGGGCGCCATGGAGCTCCGTGACCACCATCCCGCCGACCAGACGCGTGAAGGGGTCGAGCTGGTACAGCCACACGCGCCAGAACTTTGGAATGTTGGGCTTGGGAATGGTGACGCCGCAGAAGAGGGTGAAGGTGATGATGACGAACGGGTTCAGCAGCGCGGAGAAGAAGGAATTGGGCGTGAGCGCGGCGAGCATCTGTCCGAGCGTTACGGAGAAGAGCTCGCACACCAGGATCATCAGGAATTGGTATCCCGCGCGGGAGGGGGCCGGGTTGAGGCCCGGGGGGAAGTAGAGACAGACGAAGAAGCCGACGGCGCAGAGGATGCTGTACGGCATCTCGGCTACCACCATTGACAGGGCGAATGCGAATTGGCCGTACATCTTCGAGGACTGCTCGCGGTAGAAGATTAGGCGGGACATGTCGTACTTTGGCTCCACCTGGGCGATGATGAGGGCTGGGAGGACGATGGCTTGGAAGATGATGAAGACGCGGTATTGCAGGGCGGAGCGGGATTCGTCTAGCTGTAGGAAGACGAGTCCGGTGAGGAGCGCGATGGCAACGTGGTTGAACAGCCGGGTGAAACCGTAGTTCGGGGTGCGCCAGAAGGACAGATTCATTCGCTTCATGACCTCTTTGACTTGGAAGCTGACTGGTGTTGCGTATTCCCTTTCCTCGACCGGGGGTGCGGATCCAACTTCTGCTATGCGCCTGTCCTTCATCTGGGAGATCATGGCCTTGATGTTTGCGAGCTCTTCCGAGGAGCGCCACACATCCGCCCAGTCTCTATCTCCAATGCGAGGCGCATGTCCGGCGCCTATAGCGTCAAGCATCCATTCAGCAGGATTAGCGTCGGGAGGACAGTATGCTCCGTGCTTGGCAAAGTAGCCCAAGAGGACTTGCGCGTCTTTTCCGATATCACCAAAGTAAACACAGTCCCCACCACGCTGAAGGAGCAACAGCCTATCAAAGTTCTCAAAAAGGGAAGAGTTCGGTTGGTGAATTGTGCAGAGAATAGCCTGGCCGGCCTTGGCAAGCTTCTTGAGGAACCGAACGATGTTAAAGGCGGACTGGGAATCAAGGCCGGAGGTGGGCTCGTCGAGGAAGAGAAGGAGTTGTGGCTTGGCGGCAAGTTCGACACCGATCGTCACTCGCTTGCGTTCCTCGACTGCTAGTCCGTTGGTTGGGTCTCCGATGATGGCATCTGCGATGTTTTCCATTTCCAGCAGTGCGATGACTTCCTCTACGTATGCATCCTTCTCCGCGCGGGAGACTTCATAAGGCTGACGGAGGTAAGCGGAGAATCGGAGAGCCTCACGGACGGTTTGCGTGGGTTCGTGGACGTCAAGTTGTTCTGCATATGAGGTGCCGCGCTGGAAGGCGGTTCCTTTGGGCTTGCCGTCTACTAGCACATCTCCGGTTATCACGCCAATGTTCTTCCTGCTTGCCAATACGTCGAGGAGAGTAGTCTTCCCAGCTCCCGAGGCACCCATCAAAGCGGTGAGTTCTCCGGGGCGGACGTAGCCGTAGATGTCGTTCAATAGACGGAGTTGTCCGCTTGGGGTGGGAACTTCATAGGCGAGTTTCTCCCAGGTAAGGATTGACTTGGATTCTATTTTCAATGCCGCCTTTTCTTCCTCTGCAGCGTGTTTCTGGCGACGGCGCTCCTTCTTCTCAGCTAGTTTCTGATTAAGCACTTTGCGTTCGGCGTTCTCCTTAGCGTAGTAAGTAACTGTCTTCCCGCCGGCACCATAGGAAAAGTATTCTCCGAGAAGCGCATTAGAGGCCAAGAATGCTACGATAAGGACGATGATGATACCAAAGTTACGCCAGAGGTCCTTGGGATCGTATTGGAAGCTCAGGTTGATGTAATCACCTCCGCTGATATCACTCGAGCCAGGGGAACTTCCAAGAAGAGTGCACGTCTGGTACCGAAGGTTCTCGTAGCCAGGACCAGACGGAACCAAAGAATCAGAAGTACAAGTCAAAGTAAGGCGTTTAAACTCGTTCATCATAAGCGATGAGAATCCCAGCCCCAATCCGTTGATGTAGAAAATCCAAGAAATCCACTTTCCCTGAGCTGGATATGGAATCAGGTATCCGGAAGTCAACACAAACAAGGTGATAATGACAGCGGCGAATTTCATGGCGTAATCAAAATCGGGACAGATACACCCGATCGTTCGGAAGAAGAGCGTCATAGCAAGGTATCCGGTAATGATAATAAGCCAGAAAGTGAAGAACGCCCCCGCGTCGCGGACTAGACCACACATGAAGTAGACGATGATGCTAAATACCATAATCTGCGTAGCGGCAAACACCACATCGACCACAATCTGGGCAATCCACAATGCGGACGGCCGATGGAATGTATATGCCTTATGCTTATTCACGATAGGACGCCCCAACATGGTAGAAGCTAATTCGCCGAAAGCCTGGAAAGCGTTGAACAACAGTGAGACGAACAGCAACCCCCCGCGGGTGAAAGCCCCAGCGGAAGTCTTCGGAAGGTCAAGATAAACGGTGCCAAGAACGATTGCAATAGTCAGAGAGGTGATCCAGGAGACCACAAGCGAGAACTTGTCCTGCCATTTAAGCAAAAACTGTCGTTGCATGAGTGCCCATATCTGCCGGTAAAAGGGAATGGTGTAGACGGAGGTCTTTGGCGCTCCACGACGCTTCTCCTCACGAACGGCGACCTCAAAGTTCTCGAAGTGCTCCTCGCGGAGGGACTCCCGGTAGGCTGCCATTTCCTGGTTCAGACGAACGTAGTGCGGGGATTTGTGAAAGGCTTCTTCGAGAGCTGTTGGGGAGGAGGGGACGTTTGTCACATCACGGCCGGGAGCGAATTCACGTTCAAATTCGTCTGTGCAGCCGGTAAGGTAGTCGGGAGTGGTCTGTCTGGGCTTGGGCAAAAATCCGAGTCCTTCAAAGTAGGCTCTTGCCTCGCTGGTTGGACCGAAGAAAACTTCACGGCCTTCGTCGATGACGAGAACTTTGTCGAACTGGGCGTAGATGCTCTCACTGGCTTGGTACAACGATACGAAAGTAGAAGTCTTGTAGATGTTGGTCATGATACGGAGGGACTTTGCATAGTCGAGGGCAGTGGAAGCATCGAGTCCACGGGTGGAATTGTCCCAGCAGCAGACGGTAGCCTTAGTAATCATCATTTCGGCGATCGAAACACGTTTGCGTTCACCGCCCGAGACCCCGCGAACGAAGGGATTTCCGACAATTGTGTTTATTGTGTGCTCGATCTTGAACATCTTTAGCAACAGCTTTACCACGCTATCTTTGAATTCTTGCTTTGACATCCCGGCAGGGCGCTTCCCGGGGGTCTTGGTGTCGAGCGCGAACCCGAGGGTTTGGCCAACAGTGAGCGTCGGGTGGTGAACATCATCTATGATTCGTGTCAACTACGATGCATGCCACATGAAAGGACAAATTGATTCTTTATAACCCACCTTCTTCGTTATACACCGCCTCCCCACGATACGTCTTGGCAAAAGTATCCGCCGGAAATTTCCCATAGAGCACTTCGCCGCCCACTTTTGTATACCCGGTCCTTTGGTTCGCAAGAACCTTAAGGAAAGTGGTACAACCGCTGCCGGGACGACCAAGAACCAGGACCATCTCACCGGGCTTAGTAACACCACGGAAACCCTTAAGGATATCGAATTCGCGACCCTTCTTGTTCAGCCCCAAAATACTACTAGCGGTAGCGAAGATGTTGAAGAAGCCAACGACCGCATCGGGGAATGTCGATATGAAGTTCCTCACTCCGCCGATTCCGGAGACTGTAAGATCTTCCCAGATGACGCCTAGGTGACACAAGGAATTAGTACTTGTCAATTCTCGCTCAGTTCACACAACAATAATCCATAAACTCCGGATTAAAGTCAAAAGCCCGAAAGAAGGGAAAAAATGGTAAACTTACCGATATGCTTAGGCTTTATCCCAGCTTCCCTATCAGCGCTCTCGGTGCCTCTTAAATGGTTTTCCAAATCGAATTGCCCCTCGCCCTCCTCCTCAACCCCAACCTTCTCCGGATCTCCTCCGCCCATCGCTCTTCCTCCCACTCTACTCTGCGTACGGCTCATTTTACGGGTCTGCCTGCTGGTGGTCTTTGACAATTCCGTCAATTGGCGACTCAATTCTTGAAAGTCCGCCTCCGCCGATGCGACGTCGACGCCAGTGTAGATGTTGCTGTTCCCCCTTGGGTTGGAGGCATTCAGCTCCTGGCGCATCTTTTCGAGGTCGTCCATCGTGCTATCCTCAGGAGCCATAGGGACCCGTTTTTCGGACATTGCCCCCTGTCTGCTGCTTGTGTTAGTTTTACGGGAGTTGTAGTTCGGGCCTTGGAAGGCGAAACGCCGAATTAAAAGGAGAACTGCTCCGATGAAGTTGAGCGAAGGAATCAATATATAACAAAAGCTCTCTCTATATATATAAAAGGAAAAGAGTGGATTAAGGGGAAGCAGGAGAGAAAAACTCCGCGACCAAGAAACTGCGAATATGGATGCAGATCAAAGGTTGAAGGACGGGAGTGATCTATCTACCAAAACAAAACCCCGATGGAAGGGGGAAGGAGTGGTCCTTTTCAATTCCTTCCCTACTAGCCCCGGAAAATAAGCAACCGTGAGCTAGCCTACTAGTTCTATAAGCTAAGGGGTAGTGGGGGTCGGTGGGTAGCACCGGAAAACAAAGGACCCTGACTCACGAAGAGGGAGGCGAAGGAACCTCCTTGTGCCGGAGGGATATCTTCGGAGATCCTGAAGGGCCTCGGGAAACCCAGATCAATGGAGCTAGTTGGCTTTAGTCACAATTGAGGTAAAAAAAGTCACTTTTTCCCCCCACCCTCACCTGTAATCATTTTACCAATGCATTTCTCTTGCTTTGGTGGTGTGGCAGGACCCCCCCCCCCCCCCCCCGCCGTTGAGGATTGGGCACTTTCCGGAAAGCCCTTTTTTTCTTCTTGGGTTCAAAAGTTGATATTTACTCTGTGGCGCGGATGAGTTGCCGTTAAGCACAGTCCATCGTTGGAACAATGTCGCACAAAAACATCCAGTCGGGTTGTCTCCGGTTGACGGCTCGGCGCGCCAATCAACATCGCTCGATCATGAACCCGGCAACCCTGTTGGCTTACTTCTCTTGGCCTGCAGAAGAGGATGACTCCCCCCTGCTTGCCGACGAACGTCATGGAAATCCGAAACCCCCAAACTCGGTCTTTGTGACTGAGTTTCATGCCTGGTTGCGGATATGAATTCATATAAATTTACCGTCAGGTTATAACCGTCCTTCGTCTACGGTACAAAGAGAGCACCCCAACCACTCGCCAATTCAGGTATTAAAGCTACTATATTGATTATGTCAGATAGTATAACAGATGAGGCAAGTTCGGAACAATCACACCGTGCCAACATGCAGGGTAGAGTTCCATACCGTGGTCCAGATCTAACGCAAATAATGCAGCTCCACAATTCTGTACGATAGTCTAAGCAGCAAAATGGTTGTTCTGCTCGAGGTCACCAGGCGAGCCAACCCAATGAAATCGCCAATCGGCCATGCTCAAGCGCAAATATAATAATTGCGCCCTTGTCCTTATTCTCTGTTTGCTCGTGCTGTTCCCTCGCTACCATGCCCTCACTTCCACGACCAACCAACCAGCCCAATGATCCAAATTAACTACCGTACACGGAATTCCGTAGCTCCTGGGATGAGAACAAACATCAAACGCCGTCCCGCTACGTAATCAGTGTGATGAAATGGAGCTTCGTCGGCTGCCGGTGCTGTATCTGGCCGACCCAAACCCATTCCATCCAATTGCTCAATTAAGCCTAGCCTGTTGCAGCGAAGAGATTAGCGACAATCCGCGTAGGGCACAAGCAAGAATGGGAAGGACCTGATGTGAGGGGCGGTATCATCTCCAACCAGTGCATTTAGTTCTATGAATCATCTACTCGAGTAAAGTGGCTGATTCAGCCCTGATCTGACCTAACACAGTCGGATCGGGCGAACTCGATGCCAAGACGTCGAAAAACATCGTTAAACTTTCGAGAGTTTCCGGTCGGCCTCCTGCGATCCACGCTAATCTCATAGGAAAGAAAAAAAAATTAGTATGATTCCATCAAAACTGCGCTGCAGCAAAAAAACAAAGAGAAACAATTCGCCAACCAAAAACCCTAACCCACGGCCTTCCGGCCCTCCATTTTGTATTAGTATCCACTTCGGCACGGATCACCAACGCTCCGAGACCAAGCAAAACCTTAACGGTACGGTGCCTCCTTCATCCACTGCCAAGATTAGCTCCTTCGGATGCTTGATCATCCGAAGGGACGCAATTTATTCTTTTCCGTTTCCGGCGCGGATCCTGTGAGGTTTTCTTGTGAGTAAGTAAGTAGGGCAACCGGTACTGCGCGCCGGAAGGATTCAAGGCTGGAATGACCGCATTGGAAGGGAGGGAGCAAAGATGAGATGATTGACAGGTTGTGTGTCATGAGATTTGCCTTTTTTTCCTTCTTCGTTCGACATATGGGTGAGGTTTCCGGGGGTTTGTCTCCTGCGGTGTCGGTATTCCGGCTTCCCTTCACAGGCTTGTGGGTTATGGTATCCTGGGGTTGAAATTAAGCGTGACATGCACCCCCTATCACTTTTCGATAATAACCTCGAGCGAGTGGATGGTCTTCTCGGAGAGCGTGGGCACCTTCCTACCCGGGAAGTCGCTGATTGGTGGGTTTCGTATTAGGAAACGAGCCGTGGTCAGCATGGTACGAGTACGAGTGTGTGGCCACAATTCATCCAAGTTATCGTAACCACTTGAGAGTTCCCTATTTGGATTTACAGTAGCTACCGGTATCCGGATGAGGGTGTCCGGGTCGTCTGCCGTTGAGCTCGGGTGCTCAAGTGCCGGTAGCGATGAAAAAATCGGCAAGCGAGGTGGCGGAGCTAGGATGTGTGTTGATCAATGAGTAAACTTTGTGGAAAGAAACCCAGACCAACCGAATTAGTGGCTACTCTGGAACATGTTTTAAGAATTCTAAATCGCTTCCAGAAACATTATTCATCTTTATATAGCCAATCCTTATTGAGGTTAATTTTTAATTATTGACCTGGGATACCTTGTCGGTGGTGGGAAAATATGTTCGGTTTCCACTCCAGGTTTTCTCTACCCACCACCGCAACACATTGTTTTCAATTTATCTCATCAAACGCATACGCAGTACGAAGCACAAGAGGGCACAAATTTCAATCATATCGCTTCAAATAACCACTCTGAAAACTCACAATTGAGGGAATACTCACCGCATACTCACAGCCCCTCGGATCTTGCAGATATTTTCCTCCCAATTTTTTCACCCCATCCATATTTGTGCCTCAAATAATTAAATCGCGTGCTAGGAAGTCTCGAATTTCCTTCTCCGGAAAAGGCGTGAAAAGCATAGAAAAAAGATGAGTCGTTCAGCTCCTCCCCCTCGAAAAACGCAAAAAAAAAAACTACACTCTACCGGTGTTAGATATGGCAACTCGAACGACGCGCCGGTAGCACACGGTCCAACGACTTGAGGTTCCAGGGCAACCTACAGCGACATTCTACTTGTCTCTGATAATATGCATCTAAAAACACCGTTATTACACAGGCACCCAACCAATGGGGAAGAAAAAAAACGATCTCATAATATTATTTGGATATGTTATTCCAGACACAACCGCTCGAGCGCTACAACAAACAACAAACGGTAAACAGCGAAATAAATTGATGCGAAACCTCCGATTCTAATTCTATAGAGGTAATCTCCGTCGGATTCCAACCTCCCCTCACTACGGTATCTCTCTCCTGCAGTACATCTCTTGGCACTCTTAACTCCATATAACCGCACAGAGTGATTTCGCAATCAGCCTCGCTACTACCAACAAAAGTTGGTGGCTTTTCTTCGTCATGGCCGCGTTGGTGCACCCGCGTCATTCATTCATGGGGTAATACATCCCGCGATGTGGTGAGACTTGAGTTTAAGTTAACCTAGCATCTATACTCCTATCTTGTATTCTCCGACAGAGTTATAGGTATCACGCGCTGGTAAGCAAGAGCGGTTATATGCATGAATGGATGACTGGAAGCCTGAGTGACTAACCAAAGGTCTTGGTATTCACGTGACTTGCGTATCGAAGATTTTAGCTAGGAAACTTTGGTTAGTCATTGAGGATCTATTTTTTCCAACAGGCTTTTGCGAGGCTCACGCTTCTGAATTCCCAATTCGCGTTTTTGGGAATTGTATGCTCGGTTGGTGGCGGGCTTTAATCTTGTATGCTGTGTTAGTGCCTGTGCATAATTAATTGCTCCGACACGGATTGAGGGCCGATTAATAGTCAAATGCGATATTAATGTCTCCCGGGAGGGTATGACAGGGTCGAGTTGCGTAGTGAAAACCTTAAACAGACCACGTCGTCTGATGACTCTTACTCCCGTTCTGAGATCCTCCTCCCGATAATCCCTTCACTATACCTGCGGCATTAATCAATCCGCATGGAACCCTTCACAGCGGACCACCCCCCTCCCGCACTCTACGATCTGGTGCGCCCCGGCGGCCTCCATCCATACCCACGTGCCTTAACGCGGTCGGCTCCGTCTTAGCCCCCGGCCTCTCTGCGAGTCCAAACCCGCCGCCCGGGGAAGACGTGGCGATAAGCCGTACCCAGCCACGAGAACGCGGTTCCACGATTGATCACGTACGGTACCGTAACAGCTCGCTAGATCCGCCATCGGAGACCTGAATTGCACCACTTCACCAAACCACAATACCGGTATGCTTAGCGGAGTAGGTTGGTAGGGTAACGGATGCCGGCGAGTGAGATTCAACAAGCTTAGCCTCTCTAGGCTATCCCTCATCCGGGGAACACTGTTCCTTCTCGGGGCGCTTCATCTCGAATTACAGACGCCGAGCGCCCGATTGCTGATGGTGGATCTAACGAGTTTTTACGGTGGTGTTGTCCAAGCGGTCTTGATATCGCTAGGCGCGGCGCCCCGGAGATTTGACTCACGTCCTATGCGGAATTCCGGTACGGCGCCCACGCGATCACCCTTCCGAAACCTTATCACAGCTTTGTCGTGATCTACCACTATCGCGCAGAAATCGCACGCAGCACAGTTGTCCATATGGTGCTTAGTGTACCCAAGGATCTTATTGTGTGTGTTTGCGGGCCTGTTTGTGAGGGCGGAGCTCACGATCAGGTGCTTTCACTCGAGGTTTCTATCATCTTTCCCGGGCGCAAGAGGACCTCCACTATCTAGACACCTAATACCCATCCGAGGATGCGCCGCACATAGGTTAGAGCTCTCCGGAGATGGCGGTTCTCGCAGGTGCCGTCTTGTATGGGCTGGGGCTTTTCCGGCCAGTTTACGGGAAGGGTTAGGAATAGACCTGGGAGGAGATGGAAAGCAGGTGTTTGCGCTGCAGAGGGCCTGGGGCACGGCCCTTGTCGGAGCGTGGAATTGCGGGTTTAGGAAACGGGCGGAAGGCGGGGAGGTAGCGGGGTGGCAGGGCAGGGAAACGGAGGCTAGTGGCTCTCGGCGTGGGAGAGAGGAAGGATGCGGAGGTTAATGTTGCGCTGCTGAAACCCTTTCAGGTGCTGTGGGTCGGAAGTCCGAGAGCGGCTTCAATTGTGATGTCTCACAGACTTCCGGCAGAAGTGGGATGGAAGTAATGTTATTTTGGCTATTGGTGTTTCTATTTGGAAAGGTTATTTCTATTGCCGGGGTTGTTGGTGCTGTGTCTATTTCTTGTATCATATATCATAGGAGCGTCTAGGAATTATAATAGGCCTTAGCACTTGAATGATTATGTCGCCCCTACCACCACCCCTGCTGAGATGCGTTCTCGGTGGTGCCAGTGTTCCTAAGTTTGTACGCTCAAGAGATTACTCTGCAAATATTTCTTGTTCCTCAATGATTCTGTAACCTGCACACCACTAATTTCTTACCAAAAACTGTGCCTGGGTCTTAATTTTCCACTATCCCAAACGACGTATCGTTTGAACTCCGCTTAAGCGGTAGCAGGTCATGTTCGAGTAATGTGGGAGGGGATTTAAACGGGTACGGGGGCGGCGCTGCGGGTATCAGTTTCTCAAATTTCTACTGCTCGTAATATATCAAGGAAAAGGCATGGAATAACAGTGTGATCAACAGATGGCTCCGGTAAACTGGGGTTAGCTCATGGTTTTGAGATAGATGGCCCTCGGGCGTTTGTGTAACGATTTCTGTGGTCGGAATGTTGTCAGCAAGGCGCAAGGCTTTACCATCGACCCCGCTTTTCCTCAATTTCAAGCAATTCCCTTAACTGACCCAAGCCAGCCAACACTTTACTCTCAATAACCTTCACAGCGGTGGAAATCGAAAAATGCAAGGCCTCAGCAATAACTATAACTCTTCCAACACAACAAACTTTTTCAACACCACAAGCTCTTTCAATACCACGGGCTCCTTCAACACCACCACAAATACCTTTAACTACATCACCCCCGATGATAGGTCCGAAATATTGGCCTGGCTGTCTCCGCTAGAGCCAGGGGTACGGCATCGAGACATCGGAGCCCAGCGGCTAGACAGTATAGGATCCTGGCTACTGGAAACCCAGGAATTCAGACGCTGGTATAGTGGTAATCGGGAGGATGGGTCTGATCATCTCATCTTATTTTGCCACGGAAGTCCTGGGGCGGGAAAGAGCTACATCAGGTAGGAGAGAGCTTAGGACTGCCGGAAGTCAAATAAGGTTATCTCTAACTGACGGGGTGACAGCTCACTAGTGATAGACAAGTTGTGCGACGAAGCGGTGGAGGAGGATACTGCCGTTGC
>Ga0307509_10006819_pt1 | contig 15201 bp, 8 predicted proteins | sample 10_EM_MG_FD_202245 | JGI IMG/M metagenome (GOLD analysis project Ga0307509, IMG submission 202245) | Populus trichocarpa ectomycorrhiza microbial communities from riparian zone in the Pacific Northwest, United States - 10_EM | ecosystem: Host-associated > Plants > Roots > Unclassified | place...
TTTTTTTTTACCCCAACTTAATTTGATTGCTAGGGATAGGCTATCACATGAACAGTTAAATTAGATCGATTGGCCTCCTCCGTTTCCTCATTTCCTATCATGGCATCCATACTGGAAAAGCAGCGAGTAAAGGGTTCGATTCCATGCACTAACTGCAATTTATATGCCTCCACATAACAATAAATAAATCAAACGACATGTGAGTAAAAAAGTTGGGTTCTCTGACAGTTTTATAAGCTACATAAGATGATATGATTTCAACAATAGCAACATGGAGAAGCAAAGCCTCGTCTAGCTGAAGGAAGAAGCTTTAGAAGCGTACCTGATAATGGGGAAAAGCCCAACCAATGTTATTAGTTAAGCCTTACGCAATACAATCAAAGTAAAAGGCTGACAAGCAAGAAAATGGATGCGTTAATGTGCAATGGCTTTCACGCAAGTAGCTTAATCCATTTCCTGTTGCTTTAGAGCCCAACTACTATAGAGCTCAACCTTACTTTTGCGAAGTAAGCTTCAGCTACACGAAAAGTTGGTTTTATAATACAATTAAATTTGATTTTGTCAGTGCTCTCAAAAGGATGAGATTTTTGGAAATAATTGAAGTGGTTGAATACAAGGATCACCAATATGAATATAGCTTGCTAAATTTACCACACCCGGTGATGATTTCAACAACAGCAGGAAGCATACTGACAAGACTTACACTGTAACTACCATCATTGGTTTCTGACACCAAACAATGAATCGACCACCCAGCATGCTCTACCAGCAAGAAGTTTATGGAAAAGCTTAGGTTGTAATCAACAGCTAGTCAACTACCAGAGGGAGGAGGATCTTCGCTGGACAAAAATCTTGAGCATAAGCATCTCCGCTACAAAGATACTCTTGACTGTACCAAAGTACATAATTTCCCTGGCATGAAGCAGTTCCGTAGGTCTCTTGATTGCTTTTGAACTGCCAAAACAAGTAGCAAGGTAAATTATGTTCAAGTTCAAGGAACCCATGTTATAGGGAATAACTTAATAATGTTTCTATCATCCTCAACAAGATCTCTTCTATCTTTAGTTTCTCTCGTCCAGCCCCATATAATCTGGTCTGTATCCTGATGATCTCGTCCATTTTGTCAGTGCTCTCAAGGTGCCATATATTCGCTCCTTCTCGGGATGTCTTTCATTCAATGAATAAAACTCAACCACACAATCATTGACCTCAATCAAACTACATCCTGGTAATTTTTTTAACCCCGTTTCCCTCAGTGCAACTTTCAATCATGCTACGTCTTTCCATCTTCCAAGGTCCCAGTGCACGTTTGAAAGCATCACAAAAATTGCAAGGTTCTTTGGCTCAAATTCAATGAGTTTTCCAAGAGCCAGTTCAGCAAATTCAATATTTTTATAAACCCTACACGCCCTAAGCAATGCAGCCCAAATAAGAATCTCCTTCTATGAGCATCTTTCTGATGAAATCCACAGCTTGAGCCAAGAGACCAGCTTGCCCTAGCAAATCAACAATACAACCATAGTGTTCAATCTGAGGCGCAATTGAATATTATCGGTCATTGATTTGAAATATGATAAACCATCTTCAACCAAACCCGTGTGTGTGCAAGCACACAAAATGCCTATGAATGTGATTAAATCTAGATTCCCCCCTGCACTCTTCGTTTGAGAAAACAAATTGAAGGCATCAGCTCCGTGCCCATGCACTGCCAATCCACCAATTATCGTATTCCAGCTAATCAGATCTTTCTTATCCATGCTTTTGAACACATCAAAAGCAGTTTCCACAACACCACATTTGGCATACATATCCATCAAAGCATTCCCAACATACCATTTCCCTTGTAACCATGACTCTCTGCATACGCATGCACCCACTTGCCCAAATCAAGAGCACCTAATCTCGCACACGCAGACAACACATTCACAAGTGTGGCATCATTAGGAGCTGCATTTTCATCAACTAACATCCACTTGAAAGCGCTCAATACCTCAAAAAAAACAAGCATTACGTGTATACCCTTCAATCAACTCATTCAACAAAAAACGTTCCTTTCTGGCAACTCTTCAAACAATCCTCACAGGCTGTGCCAGCCCCATTGCTAGCATAACCATTCAAAACTGTTTTCCAAGACATAACATCCTTGTTTGGCATCTTATTAAAAAGCTCCTGCGCTCTTCCTATATCCCCAGCCTCAATATAACCTGAAATCATAGTATTCCACAACACAATATCCCGCTCGGGCGCCAAGTCAAAAAGGCGACGCGCAGTTACTAAATCACAACAAGGAATGTTGCCATTAATCATTGTAGTGCAGGCAATTAAATTCCTCTCCATCAGCTCACCAAACACCCTATAAGCAGCTTCGATTGCTTCTCCACTAGCTTGCATATCGATCAACGTAGCAGCCACAAAAGTGTTCGCTCTAAATCCACTTTTAATCACAAAACAAAGCAACTCTTCACCTTCTTTCAATGCATTAATCTTGACACACGATTTAAGAACAAGTAGGCAAGAAATTCAGTCCCTTCATTTGTTTAAACAAAACTACAACTTCCTAGTGAGATTCGTTTTGTAAATAGCCTCTGAACATTACGTTCCAAATGAAGGCGTTTCTGTCAGGAATTTGATCGAACAGTTTGTGGGCGTGCTCCATTTTCTTGAATGAGTATAGGACGTGATGATTTTCTGGGGTGATATAATCTATCTGTTCGAACCCATGAGTGATAATTTGGGAGTGGATTTGGTTAAGGGGCTTGCATGATTGTAAGAGTGGGATAAACTTGTCTTCTTTCTGTGACTGTGAGGGGATTTTCCAACTACACTTGGTAAGTATCAAGTATGTTCACTGACCGTAAAACATGAGGCTACCCGAGACCGTTATCCCCGTCAAATCTATTCAAAGCGACGGCGTTTTTAGCATAGACGAAACCACAATAGACGGTGAATTATTATATTATTATACATTTATTTTCATACAGAAATGAGATAGCTATAAAATTCAATAATTTTTTACTATAACAGTACTATAACGGTACTACATCGGTGGTAAAAATTGCAATTTTCGGGGTTTTTTTTTTTTTTGTAAGAAATAAATTATTTTTAATATTTTGTATTTTTATCATTTTACACTTTTCTATTTATCATTTTTTTTGTAATATTTTTTTAGCTTTTTTTTCTTTACACTATTTTTTTTAAAAAAAATACTTTTTATTTTTTACACTTTAAATATTTATCACTCTATACTTGATCTATTTATAACATTCATTTTATTTTTATCTTTATTCTTTTTTTAAAAAAAAAATCTTTAAATTTTTTAAAAAATATATTATATAAAGACTAAGAAAACAGTGTTTAACCGTAGAAAATGCAACATTGTCTCATTTCTTTGTTATGTTAATAATTAGTTTGAGATCTTATATATTTTTATTCACGTATATAATCTTTATTATATTTTATCATATGTAAGTATTGATTTTTTTTATTCGTAGTTATATTTTTTGTTCGATGTCAAAAAACACATTAATAACACTTACAAATTAATTCTTTTGCGTTGGAAAAAAAAACTTATCTAACCTACAACGAAAAGAATTGAATAGAGCGTTAACACTTTCTTTTATTTATTTATTAGCACAAATAATTCTCGATGTATTTAATTAAATATATATATAGGCTTTTGATTTATAAGATTTAAAAAAAAGAAATATTTGAAAAACTTGTATGTTTATTTTATTTTTTTGCAAAAAAATATTAAATAACTAATATTGATGGATGGAGCCAATTGAGAAATGTGTAAGACATTAGAAATCATTGAAAAGTAAGTTTGCTTTTGGACTCGAAATGGGTGTGTATGGTTAGAGATTAAACTGAGGTTTCCTCCCATGACTATATGATTATATGCCTACAGTGATTTAGTTAATTCTTTTAATGTTTTGTTAATAATTAGGTCGTCAAAACCTTAGCCGCCAGCATAGCAATCGGTGATTATATTGAAGCCGACAATGCTTTGCTGAAACTGCCAAAATCTTAACTAGTACTGCCACTGTAATTAAGTTGGCTTAGAAGCTAAGTAGGTGTTCAGATAAGTAGTTTGCCACGTGTCAGATTTTACTTCGGAGAAATTCCTAGGCACAGTCAGATATTTTTTTTATGTTTTTTTTATCATTGATTTCCTCTGTGATCATTCTATATTTGTGGTTGAGAATGAGAGAAAAGCCTCAGATAGTGAAAGGTTAAAAAAAGTTCTTTTCCCTGCAAAGCAGCTTTGCGGAGAAAGATTTATGGCAGCAGTACCCTACGCATTGTTAACGAAAAAACTGAAAGACAGAAATAAAAATAAAATGAAAAATAGGTCAGCTGCTCTACCTTTTATATAAACAGTGAAGGAACTGAATTTTGTCTCGGTTCCTTTCACGGGTTTTAGATGATCCGGAATAAATCTAGGATGGCGGATCAGGTCACTTGATTTAAGTTAATTTATGTTAACTTTTTTTTATTTTATAAAAAAATAAAATAAAATCATTAAAATAAAATAAAATAAAAATAATAAACAAGTTTTAATCGGATTTTAACCATAGTTTTAAAACTCGGCCTGGCCCGTCAGGTTGACCCGGGGTTGAAACCGGACCGGGTTGAAGAAAAAACAAGGGAAGGAAAAACCCTGTGTGACCCGGCGACCCGGTTGACCCGTCAAAACCAGGTCAAAAACTCGGTTGCAACTCGTTAACTTTTGTTTTTTTTACTAAAGCGATATCGTTTTGATTTTTTAAAAAAAAGTTAACCTTGGTTACCTGGTCAAAACCCGAGGCTTGGATCGAGTCGGGTCTGAAAACTATGATTTTAACTGGGTTTTTCTTTAATTAATCAAGTCATAAGTTGACTTAAATTTTTGATCGGGTTATACTGAATCAATTCTTTTTTTATTTTATTTTAAAACTCGATTCAATTTAAATCATGAACTATCGGGTCACGGATTAACCCATCAAATTAAATCAAGTTTTAAAATAATGGTTGCTTTAGTACAGTGATTTTATGGGTGGGCTAGCCATTTAAGAGTTTTTTTTTAATGACACAAACTTTTTATTTTTAGAATATGAACGCATTACATATATAAATTCAAAATTAGTAGTTAAGATTTTATATAAGGGAAAAAATAATTATTTATCTTAACCATTTATCACACAGTATATTTTTTAAAAGACATTAAAGATCATATTGGTCCCAGTCAATATTTAAATGATTAATTTCTATAAAAAAATAGTTTAGTCTCAACCTATCAACCCACTTGTCATTAACCTGACACGTCGATTAATATATGAGTTCCATCTGTACATAAATATATTACTATATAAGTTCTACTTGTTATTTGTGCATTTATCTAACTTATCAAGTGTATTTACTATTTTTTCTAATTTGATATAAAACCTTTCTTGGATATATATGGATTTGAGAATATAAATATTTCTACAATAAAAAAACAAGTAAAGGATAAATGACATTTTTTTTTTAATATCCATCATCACTGTTTCCTTTAGCTATCAAATCAATTATATGATTGTTATCAATATACTAAAAGGAAATTATGTTTTTGTATATAAATGGTATGGTTATAAATTTTGCCAATTATTTTTACTGTAGCAGTGACAAAATTATAACTTTTATTCTTGTTATGCAAAAAAATAAATTTCTCTTTATACTTGAATTGACCTAATAATCACTATTTTTTCTTAACTTTATTTTTTTGTAATAGTTTTTTAGTTTTTTCTTTACACTTTTTTTAAAATATTGTTTTTATTTTATTTTTTACACTTTGAATATTTATCATTCTATACTTTATCGATTTATACCATTCATTTTGTTCTAATCTTTATTCTTTTACAATTTGTTTTTTATTTTTTTTATTTATACTTTTTGTTTTTGAACAGCTATTATACAAAAACTAAAAAAATAGTGTTTAACTGTAGTAATTGTAACATTCTTTAATTCTTTTTATTGTGTTAAAAATTAACTTAAGATTTTACTTATTTTTATTAATAAATATGATTTTTACTATATTTTATTATATTTAAGCATCAACATTTTGATTTATGATTGTATTTTTTATTCAATATCAAAAAATACATTAATAACACCTACATATTAATTTTTTTGCGCAATAAATTTTTTTATTTAACCTGCAACGATGCGAGATGAATAAATATGTCAACAATTTTTTTTTTGTATTTATTGACATATATGGTTCTCAATGTGTCTAATTAAATGCATGCATGAGTTTTTTTATTTGTAATTAGATTTTTTTTTAAAAAAATACTTTTGAAATACATCCATATTTATTTTTTTGTTGAGAGAATTATTCGACCCACTGTGAACATTGGTCAAATAACTAGTACATTAACTAAAAAAAAACAATGTTTTTCTTGTGGAAATGACATAATTGTAAACTTTGCCAAATTTGTAATCGTAGTGGTGACAAAATTATAATCTTCATTTTCTTTTTGAAAAATAAGTTTTTCTCATATTTTGTTTTACTTGATATTTTTATCATTTTATATTTGATTTATTTATCACCTTTTCTTTTATTTTCATTTTTTAGCAGTACTTTTTAGCTCCTTTTTTTTTCTTTACACTTTTTTCTAGAAAAAAAATTTTTATTTTTATTTTTTACACTTTGAATATATATCACTCTACATTTAACTTATTTATACCATTATTTTTGTTTTTATCTTTATTTTTTTGTAATTTTTTTTATTTACACTTTTTTTCTTGAAAAATCAGTATACAAAGACTAAGAAAATGATATTTTATTGTAACAGTTGTAATATTGTTCACTTCGTTTGCTATGTTAAAAATTAGCTTGAAATCTTATATGTTTTTATATATATATATATATATATATATATATTATATTTTATTATATGCAAGTATCGATATTTTGATTTAAAGTTATATTCTTACTTGATATTAAAAAACACGTTAATAACACTTACACATTAATTCTTTTACGTTAAAAAAAAACTTATAAAACTTGCAATGAAACGAGTTAAATAAACATGTTAACACTTTATTGTTTTGTATTTATTGATACAAATAATTATCGACATATTTAATTAAATATATGCATAACTTTTTTTTATAATTAAATTAAAAAAACACATTTGAAAACTTGTATATATATATTTTTTTTTCTAAAAAGAATTATCCGACCTAGTATAATCGAATCGAATGACCCACCTAGCTAAGACAAAAAGATCAATTTTCAAAGATTTTATGTGGATTATACCACAAAATTACTATCGTTGACCGTCAAAACCGACCACATGGAAGAACAAAATAAAAAAGACCACGTGCAAAGCTGCGAAAATTGTAGCAACGCACGCCCATTAAAAGAAAAGGAAACAAAAAGCAGTAGTCCAGAACGAACTATTTTGTAAGTGGAAGATTTCTTTCACTTTTCGTAGTTCGTTTCTTCTGTCAATGGATCTGTCTTTCACTCTCAGATTCCGCCCACCTAACCCTCCTCTCTCTCGCCGGAAACTTGAATCTCCGATCATCCATCCGCTAAAAAGGTTCCTACCTACTTTTCATCGGCCTGATATTAAGCCAAACGCTAAACCATTTCCAATGTCATCAAGGACCCACCAGTCAACTGTCGTGACTGCTAAGTTGAATAAGCCAATAGATGGTGTGAGTGAAGAGCTGAACTTGATTGCTTCGCAAAATTTAGACCATGCACCAGCTCGCAGAAGGGTTCGGTCAGCTTTCGTTCAAGTGCAACAGGAGCTTGATCACCCACTTTTCAAGGTTTGTTTTCTTGATCTGATCACGATCGTAGTACCTGTTTTGATCTCTTGAATTTACATGGATAGTGACCGTTGTTACCTGTTTTGGGTTTTTATTGGTGGATAGATGACACCTCCTGGGAAGACATACGAGGTACGCTCTGCTGCTCTCCACTAATATTTGTTGCTAGCACTTCTTACTCTATAAGCGAGCATCTCCCTTTTCAATTTGAAATTTGTTTACACATTTAGTTTTTTCTTTTCGATCATGAAAAAGGTACCTTTTCTTTACGTGAATATTGATCTGTAATTCAATTTTCTTATTTGGAAACACCAAACATTATGAGCCGGGTTGAATTTAATTTCCATATTGTCCTGATGAAAGGGGAATAAAGAGAAGGAAAAAGAAGAAGAAGACATTTTTGGAGTTATTTTCGACTGGTTTGGTTGAAATGAATTCATTTAGTCATATTATCAAACCCAAGGTGAATTGTTTTTAGATGCTAATTGGTTGTTAATTAAATCTCGGTGATTGTATTATTGGATTCTTTAGTGGTATGAAAGGAATTCTAGAGGTTTGGAAATTTTTTGCAAAAGATGGATTCCGGAACCTGGAGTTCGAATGAAAGGCGCTGTGTTTTTTTGCCATGGTTATGGTGATACCTGTACCTTCTTCTTTGAAGGTTTGCCATTCTATCTTTTATATGCTCACATAGATTCACTGGTAACATTCCGTGTTTGATATGTGGAGAGTTTGAAATCTCAGGTATTGCAAAACGAATTGTTGCATCTGGATATGGTGTTTATGCTTTGGACCATCCTGGTTTTGGCCTATCTGAAGGATTGCATGGTTACATACCAAGCTTTGATGAATTAGCTGACAATGTTATTGAACAGTACACAAAAATAAAAGGTTCGATACGCATCTTGTCATGCAATGACTATAAAGTTATTGTGATTATTTCTTGTTTTAGTATTTGATACACATAAATACTGGGAAGTTTTAATTTCTGATTCGTTTTATATCATGATTGGCAGGACGTCCTGAGTTAAGAGGGTTGCCCTGCTTCTTACTGGGGCAGTCCATGGGAGGAGCTGTTGCTCTCAAAGTTCATCTAAAAAAACCACGTGCATGGGATGGCATAATCCTTGTAGCCCCTATGTGTAGAGTAAGCCCATCCTTTCTCCTACTACAGAGATAGTTTTAGTGAGTCCTTTCTTTTTAATGAGCTCATTGGTAATCCATTTGCATTTCTGCGCCTGTTTAAGTATGTGGATTATTTACAAGCTTCCCTTCCCTTATTTCATGAGAGAACAAATAGTTAATTGCACTTTGCAAAAAGCAAATCCCCTACATTTGGTACCCGATTGAAGAAGTGCATCAGTATGCTGTCAAATTTGGAAAAGCATATTTATAAATGCCTAGCCAGCTCATATCCTGGAGTTTAGCATACTAATAGATCATCATAAATTCATGCGCTATGTTCATATATTCGTGGGTTTCTGTTAGGAATTTCATGTTTGACAAACAGTTTTCAGCTGCCATGGAGGTTAATAGCGTGCCTCAGCAGAGGAAGTTCTAGTCAGACTGTAGAACAGTTTATCATCACTAAAACATGTTACCAAGTCCACTGAATAAGCTCATTTGTGGTCCTTTAGCTCTGCATACTGATTTTTGAATTTTGCGAAGTGATCTACTGTCACCGCTCTTACGTTGCCTGATTTCATCATTATCAGAGACAAGCAAAGCCTTGGTATATAGTCTTTGGCAAAAAGCTTTGCTTTGGAGGTTTCAGCAATTTCTTTACCAAACAGCCCTTATCATAATGATTAAAATAGTGCTCAGGAAGGAATTGAACTTTCTGAAAGACATGGTTTGCTTGATCAACTTTGGCCTGACAATATAGATCAATGGCATCTGATACTGGAAAGTTGACATAAAAGACGCAGATGCAGGATCTCAAACAGTTGTCTGTGATTCTTTTGACCAGTGAAAAGAGTGGTGGCTACAATTTGCACCTGAGTTTAACCATCTGTTTGCTTCTTAAATTTTGCAAATGGGGACACATGATATTGCTATTGCAAATTGATCACTATTATCTTATCATCACTTAGGTGGGTAGGATCATCATCGCTCTTCATAAACAGACACGTGGATTAATATTTGTTTGCTCTTTCAGGGTCTGACTTCTCTGGGTTTTTAAGTTGCAAGCATAACTATTTTATCTGCAGAAAGCTACTCATGATTACTTTAAGATTTTCTAACCTCAAGTTCTTGCCAAGATTGCAGAGGATGTTCAGCCCCCAGCACCAGTTCTTAAGGCATTAATTCTTCTTTCTAAAGTTATGCCAAAAGCAAAGCTCTTGCCACAGAAAGATCTAGCAGCACTTTGCTTCAGAGACCTGAAGAAAAGAAAAATGGTGCGTATTCTATTTACTCTCTGTTCAGAAGACTTGTATCATATTGAATCAATCCTTTCACTTGCTGCCACAACGAGCCTCACTGTCATGCTGTTTCGTGTTTTAAACGTGACAATTGAAAACCAAGCTCATTATTGGGCCTCAAGTGCCCAGTAACTTTGTTGCTTTATTTCGAAAATTAATTGGTTTTATGTTGGTTTTGTCTTACAGCATTGATGAATAATATGCTCCTCAAGCTTTTCAATAGGTTATTTGATTGGTTTTCCAATGATTACAATTAAGTGAAGAACCCATGCATCTTCATTGCTACCAAGATGAATTGCCTTCTGAACATCACTATAGCATTTCTCATATTTGAATGCAAAATGAACATCTACTTGATTATAACCAGTAAACCCAATAATTCAGAATCTGCTAATATGAATAAAGAAAACCCTATTGTGCATTTATACTTATAATTCAAAATCTGCTAGCATATAGATCATATCATAACCTCATAAAGAAACTTAGCCGTCACTAATCTGTAAAATCAGGGCTTACTGCTTTCTCATAACTTCTGCAACATTCCCATATCAACTTGTTTTCTCTTTTATAACATTTAAGAACTCATGTGTTGTCCATAAAAAAATCTGAAAATCAATAAGTGAGTGAATGTTCACTCAAAGAAGTCACAAATTTCTTCCTGGAATTTTCTGGTAGATGTAATTGTGTGTTTTAAATTTCAAATGTTCAGTATTCCCTAGATGCTTTCACAAAAAAAATCTTTGTTCTTTATTTCTACTTCAGGCCGACTATAATGTTATCTGTTACAATGACCAAATGCGATTGAAAACTGCTGTGGAGCTCCTAAATGCTACCAAGGATATTGAGAAACAAGTGGAAAAGGTTGGGTTTTATCTTATTGTATTTTCATGATTCCTTCATCTGTCTTTGTTGTCTCAACAACGCAGTGTGTGCTTTTGATGTTATACACACAAACACATAAATATCAAGATAAGTTGATCGATTCACTCATGTTGCAGGTTTCATCCCCATTGTTGATTCTTCATGGAGCTGCTGATAAGGTGACAGATCCTTTAGTTAGCCAGTTTCTCTATCAGAAGGCCTCTAGCAAAGACAAAACGCTAAAGCTCTATGAAGGGGCCTATCACAGCATTCTTGAAGGGGAGCCTGATACCAAAATCTTTGCAGTCTTCGATGATATTATTACGTGGCTTGATTCCAGATGCTCGGCTAAGTAAAATATTCTTTCCATGCTACAGTTCTCTATGCGATTTCCTCGCCCTGCCTCTGGCTATTGGGATAGTCACCCGTTCCCAACCAATTTTTCAAATTTAGTTAACAATGCTAATTTTTAGGAGGATCCGGAAACCAAGACAAATTTCAGTTCAGTCAATGGTGTTTGTTCATTGAGAATTATGAAGTATAATGACAGATTGCTAGGTTGGTACTTCAAATGATGTTCATGGATAGCTATAGCATAACACACAAAAGATCAAATAAAAATGGCTGTACTCAAAACTTATATAGGTTATTCACCTTCTGGATTATCGTAATCGTATTGGCTTCATTGGAATAGCATATGCAGAACAACTTTCTGAGGTTATGAGCCATTTTTATTCGATGCGTTGCGAAATGGTAGAATCTCAATCTCTCTGCAGATCCTTGCTGGGTTAGTGATGGCTGCCGCTCCAAAAGCATGCCATTGTTATTATATATAAATCAGTATGAGAAGTTGTTTGTTCTTATGTTTTAACAGTATTTTGAAAAAAAAAATTATTTTTTTGTTTTAACAGTATTTTGATAAAAAATAATAATTTTTTTGTTTCAAAATAATATTTAAAAACTATTTTTATATATTTAAAAATAATAATAAAATATTATTTCAATATATTTATAAATAAAAAATATTTTTAAAAGCTGTTTCCATTTCGTAAATAAACTATGTTCTCAAAATGAAAACCATGTTCTCAAAATGACAACACAGCACATGCCTGTAAAACATTTGAGCTCGAGCGATCATGTAAAAAGACACGTGAAATTAGAGATGAGAAAAAAAATAAAAAAACTGGTTAAATCAAGAAAATTTAAAAAATATAATTGAAAAAAATGAATTGTAAAAAAAAACTGATTAAAATTTTTAAACAGGTTTGGTTTTATAAGTCTGAAACTAAAAAAATCGAACCGAACCGAAAAACCGAGCCAAAACCGGAAAAAACCGAGCCAAACCGGTTTGAACCGGTTTTTTCCCAAAATAATCGAACCGAACTGAAATCGGTCGGTTGGAACTGTTTTTTTTTAAAAAAACCAGTTTGGTTATTTTTTTTTATAAAAATCGAACCAAATAAAAAATAATTATTTTTATTTAAAACAAACAATAATAAAAAAAAGAGGTGTTTTGAATATTTTGAGCGTTGAGACAAGAGCTGTTGCGATACGGACATCGACAAACATCAATTCCTTTCAGGTTGCTAAATTTATAATTTTATGAAAATTACAACACAATTAAAATAGAAGGTAGGAAAAAACACTATATTCTCCCTTATATTTTACTATTCAATAATATATTGTAGTGACTTTTTTATCTTTCTTAATAAAAGTTGTTTTTCTTTGAATTAGAAGTATTTTTATCTTTTTATATATTTCATTAGTTATTGTAGATTTATTTAAAGGTATTCTGTCTATTTAATATATTTATAAATATAAAAAAAACTAAAATATCATTGGGATAAAACAACTAACACCGTAAGATAAGGATATTATTGTCCTTTTATTTTAGAATACAATGAGATCATGTATATGACCTTAAAAACAAAAAAATTAAGCTATTAAAACATGTATGTTATCGTCTTCTTCTCACATTTTTTTTTATAGTTATTGGTTTGGTTGAGAGTTATACCATAATTTACTATTTAATTTGTGATTTTTAGATGTAAAAACATGTATGCATCAGCATGTGGGAGACGTCACACACTTTGAACAGTATATACAGTGTCTTCTAATGATGTAAAATGAGCTTTTATTGTCTCATTTGGTTTTTTTTCTATGTTCTCTTCCTTTATTGATAACAACATCTAAAGATGTCATGTTTTAATATTTTTTAATTTTAATTATTGATTTTTGTAAATCTAATTTTAAATATTTTTCTCAGGTTTTAATTGTTAAAATAAAGTGCAAGTAATGATTTAAAAAGATTATTTTATATATTTTATATTATTTAACGTGGTGTGTGATATATAAATTAACTTATTTTTTAAGAATATAACAGAGTTAAATTTATTGGCATATATTTTGCACTGTGAAACAAGAGAATAAATATTATTTTATACAGGGTAGAAGTCTTTTCATTTTTGGCATGTATAATTTTATCAAGATAAAATAATATATTTGATATTTATTAATAAAAAAAATATTACAAGGTTATTTTTATTTTCCACGTGGATTTGGTGATTTATACATATGGAAACAAATAGGGAAGCAGTTCTACTTTTTAAGAGAATGGACGGATCAGATTTCTTCTTGAAATCAAAATTTGTCGCAAAGAAAGAAGACGAAGTATTTTCAATCTTTCTTGTTTCTTATTCTCAATTGAGAAAAACTGCCGTGGACATAGACCTGAGCAATATAGTTAACTGTGCAGTATTAAGATCGACGATCGAGAAAACCAACCTCGAACTGAATCATAACCAGAAACCCGTCTCTGTTTAAGCATCGATCAATGTCCCTCTTAAACCAACTCTTCAACAGAGGCCTTTTTGGTTCTAAATGGTATCTTCTCTTCTCATTTTCATTTTCATTTTTTGTTTTTATCTTTATTTGCATTAGTTTGAAATTGGATTTTTTTTTTCCAATTTCTGTTGTGATTTTTTTAGATGGTTTAAATTTTTTATTTGATGACTACTCTGTAGCAAAAATGCTTGAACTTGGCAATCTCGCGCATTAAATTGCTGCAAAATAAGAGAGATTTGCAGCTTAAACATATGCGCAAGGAGATTGCGCAATTTCTTCAGGCTGGACAAGAAGCAATGGCTCGAATTCGAGTAGGCACCCGCCTTCTGGATGATTTTGATAATTACTATTGAATCGCCTTTTGTTTTTCTTTCATGTGCTTAGTAATTATGATGTTTTAAAGAAACAGCGTTTTGGTGTTTGATTTTGTTAGGTGGAACATGTAACGAGGGAAAAGAATATATGGGCTGCATATGAGATATTGGAGCTGTTCTTCTAATTTTTACTTGCGCGTGTTCCCATTCTTGAAAGTCAGTGGTAAGTTTATTTACTGCAAGGAGTTTTTTTTCCTTGATTTGAGATGAGTTGGGACATCACATTTTGTTCCAAATGGGAGAACCTTAATTGAAAATTTCTAAAAACAAATGGCCGAAAGGATGAGTCTTTCTTTCTGTTCTGATTGTCGAGTACAATGATCAAGATCTAGATCCAGAGCAGCGTTTTTAGGATCTTGATGCTGAACGCACCTTCCTATAACTCTTTGATTGTTGGTCCTTGGTGTGTTTATGCACACGTCATATAATTTGTTATGCGAGCCTGTTGGGAATTTTGTTTAAGCTACAGGATAAATATGGTGATCATCACCTTAGCCTTGATATGACGGAGTAAATTCAATTTGATCCAGATGTCAAGTATATGGAGATATTTCATGGCTGTTTGGGTTAATTGCCTGTTATTTGGTTGATTAATTAGTGCTATGCCAATCCCATGTGCTGGTACTGGGTTGGGTTGTCAAATGTAGCAGTAATGTGGATCTAAGGTAGTATATTTTACCAACTCAACGCTACAAACTTTTAATCTTTGCCAACTGGGATCGTATTTGAATCATTTACGTTTAGCCTGTTTTCCTAGGATGATGTCATTGTGTTCATGATGCTTATTAAAATTAGAGATGATATCATGCATTCTATTCTTAAGCTATGTAGACAATTCTGTACTATGTAAGATAACATGATTTGACTGATGATTCTGAATACGCATCATCAATTACATG
>Ga0307509_10006820_pt1 | contig 15200 bp, 13 predicted proteins | sample 10_EM_MG_FD_202245 | JGI IMG/M metagenome (GOLD analysis project Ga0307509, IMG submission 202245) | Populus trichocarpa ectomycorrhiza microbial communities from riparian zone in the Pacific Northwest, United States - 10_EM | ecosystem: Host-associated > Plants > Roots > Unclassified | place...
CTCCTCACGGTCGGATCGGCTGGCACCCTACTGCTTCGCTCTCTGGCTGGCACCCTACTGCTTCTACACCCTGGGCCTCTGTTCCCTTCTGATCTCTGGGCTTGGGTGATTGTCATGGCTGCGTGCATGGCTTTTGCCTGAGTGTGGGGTAGGGGCTTCATGCCTGCCGCCTCTATTGCCTCCGGGTGACATGCACTCCCTCCCGGTTTCGTTTCCGGTGGGCCTACAGTCGCTACTTCGCCCTACCACACACTTCCGTTTGTCTTTGTTTCGCTTACCGATCTTTCTCTTGGTGGGCTTGTCTACCCTTGGGTCCGGGACGTCAGAGCCCAAGGTATATATCTATTTACCTCTTAGTGTGTGATCATTGGCCTTCGGCATTGTCCTGCTGGCTCCTTGGCCCTTCCCCTGCTGCGTCAGAATGTGGTCAGTCATTGAGCTATGGGTGGGTTGCTTATGGGTTCGGCTGGGACGTTTCTTCCTTGAGTTTGTTGAGGTTTCTGTACTTTCCTTGGTTGTTCACTGTTGGGGTGGGGGGTTTTCTTATGGGCTGCACGTCTGTGGAGGTTTTTTGGTGCATTGTATTCATGCCTGTACGCTCTTCTCTAGTTTCTACCCATAGTACCGGACGCTTTGGTGTCGGGCAGGGTCAGAGGGTTTTAGCACAAGGGATGCCGGATGGACTGTAGGTAGAGGTTTTTCCTGTCTTAGAGCGATCTGCATACAGGAGTTTGTACCTTAAACAATACTAAAATGATACTAAAAAAAAAAAAAGGTACAAAGACAGCCACGCTCCGCACCCTCTATTTACTTCTCGCTTAAAATACTATCCGCATTCAGCCAACCTAAACCTCAGGGTTTGGTCTTTATTTCGTCACGATACATCTGTTTTGGCTTTTCACCTGGGCTTCATTTTCAAGTGAAACATCTATTTCACCTTTGCTGAGAGGATTTTTATTCTTGGAAAGTCAAACTGGTAGTTTGATTTCACTTTCTCTCTCCCCCTCCTCCCTGTCCTCCGGCCTGGCCTGTTGGCCTTGTCCTGATGTCGTCCACCCTTCTCGCTTCCACTGGTGCAGGCCCGGCCTCGGCTGTTGGCCCTGCTCGCTCTGCCTCCTCTCACCAGGACCGTAGGGCTGATCCTATCTCTCGTTCGTCGTCATCCCAGTCGAGTCATGCCTCTCTCTCCGGGGAGTCTGACAATCTCACCAATATCCTTGGGCATGCTGCCAGGCTCGCTCGCCTTGACCCGGCTTCGTTTCCCACTGTCTACAATGCCTCCGCCGCTACCTTCCCCGATAGTCAACTCTCTATGGCCCCCCTTCTTGCCCAACTCATCGCCATGGTTAACGACCTTGGTGCCTCTGTTACTTTCTTGACTTCACAGGTTGAGTCCCTCACCTCCGCCCAGGGAGAGCGCTCAGCCACCCCCTCGCCACCAGCCACATCCAACCTGGAGGCTTCTCTCAAGGACTTGTCCTCTTGTGTTGCTGCTCTCTCCTCACACCGCGCCACACAAGTGGCACCCCCGCTGCCTGAAGCACCACCCCCTCCCGCCCCTGCTGTCCAAGCTAAACCCTCTCAGCAGAAAAAGAAACTCACCACCCGCCTCACGTCTCGTACGGTCGCCGCCCCAGATTTTCCCTTCCTTTGCGAGGGAAAATGGTTTGGCAACCCGGACACATACACCAAACGCCACCTGGACTCACCCCAAGCGGCTCTCCTCTTCACCTCTCACCACCCCCAATCAGAGGAAGCCAACCTTTACTCTGAGTGTTACCCGGCCACCTCATCTTTCCATACCGGTCCCCCCCGTTTCACTGTTTCTGATCCCCCGCAGCCCCAAGAACAAACCTGGGCACAGGTTACCAGGAAGGGCGGTAAGGGCAAGAAAAGCGCCACTCCAGCACAAGTCGCTGCGTCAAGCAAGAGTAGTGTCCCCAAAGGACCCCCACCACTCCCAGCTGCTCAATGTCATTTCTGTGCCCCCTGTACCTCCCCAATCCTCCCGAACGATTCTTTCATCATGACTGCCACCCTTCTCGACATCATAGCTGCTGTGCTTAAAGAAGCCAACTGCTCTTTACCCCTCTCCCTTACTGCCTCGGTTAATCGCAATAGGGCTGTTACTCTCACCGCCAATCCCTACACCCCGTCTTCTGCTTACTCCCCTTTTTTTGATGCAATGACTAAGAAGCTCAATCAGAGTTTCATGGTTGGAGACAATCCATTCCAGGTTTTCAGGGAGGCACCTACAAGTGTCGAGCTCCTCATCCACAATGTTCCTCTCTCTATTCTCCCGCGCGAGCCTACTGACCTCTTCCCTTCACTCCTTGAATCCATCAGCAATGCGATTGACGTCCCCATATTTGGGGCTAGATTCCTACAGTCAGATCCGGTGAAAATGGCTGAGAAGCGCACAACCTCGGTGGTGGTGGGAGTCGACCCACTCCAGGTTTCCGGTTTTGGCGAATGCATCCGACTTTTCTCCCGCGCCCGCACGGTCGCCCCCGCCTACTCTGCCTTCAAGTCCACCCAGTGCCGGAAGTGCTGGCGTTTTGGTCACTCTGCTCCTCTATGCAAAGAAGAGGCACAAGCTTGCCCGCTCTGCACTTGCCTCCATCACCGCTCCGCCCACAGATGTGCTAACCAAAGCTGTCCGAGAGTGGGCTTTGAGAAGTCTGTCGTGGGATGCTGCAACGCGTCCCCCTCTCTCTGTATCAACTGTGGTGGTCAGCTCGCCTCTTTCGATAGCACCTGCCCCATCCGCCGCAAAATCCTCTCCGCTCTCCGTCCTCCTAGGGACTAAGAAATTCCCAATGCCCTCAATGTGGGCCTCCCCTAAACCACCCCTCAGGGTCCAACTGTTCACTCAAGTGTACCAGCCACTCCAGCCAGGCACGGTCGTCGTTTCCCTCCTGCCAGCAAATCTACCCAACCTGAAACCGTTAGACTGGTTGGCAGCGCGTCCCCCCAGTCTATCCTTGCCACCCGCCTCCCCTGCAGGAACCTCTTTGGTGCTGGCAGCACCCTCCTCAGAGCTAGCACCGGTGCCGACTGGAGCGAGCCCGCGCCGACCGACGTCTACATGGATCTTTAGATGTCGACAAGCCCAGCCCCAACACAGAGTCCTTCACCATCCCAATCATATCATTATCCTGGTTGTTTAAATCTTTCCATTGTTCAGCATAATTGTCTCGGTCGCAGTAATGTTTTTCAAACTCTTTTTAGTTTTTTTACTTCGGTTGAAAGTTCTCCTCATATTGTGTGGCTCTTCATGATATTCCTCTTGGGAGGAATTGTCCTCCTGTTTTTCACTACTATAAATGTTTTTTCCCTCCAGCAACTGACAGCTATAAGCCTCGAGTTGCAACCTATGTTCATGAAAGGCTATTAAGTAAAATTTCTATTCTTCCATTGTTTTTTGAAAGGGGAGACCTCATGGCAGTGAACGTTCAATCCCCTGAGGGCCTTTTTGATACTTCTCATAATTTGTTTCGTTTGTACAACGCCTACTCTATTGCTAATGGTCACACTAGGTCAGTTTCTCCTGTTGATTTGTTTCCTCAGCATGATTTTCCTACACTTGTCCTTGGGGACTCAATATTCGCCACTCCACTTGCAACCCAACTCGCCTGCTTTCCGGCTACGATCAGTTTATAAGCTCCCCTTATTTCGACATGGCATCAGCTCAGTTGTTTTCTCTCCTCAATACTCCCGGGGTCTACACCAGGTTCCCGTTCACCTCCAATCATCGCCCTGCAGTACTTGATTTGTCCTTTGCCAACACTGCTTTGCTTCCAGATTTCTCCTCCTTGAACCCCACCCTCCCGCCAACCGGTTCGGCTCACACAGCCCTCTCAATCATTCTCTCCACTCAGCTCCTGAAGCCCCCGCCCAGGGGCCTAAATTGGAGATTCACGGATAGGGATCACATTTCCCCTCTGCTCGCCGATCTTACACTTGCAGCTCCCCCTGCTCTCCCCACCCCAAACACTCTCGACATATGGTTCGACGGCTCCCATGCCAAGATCACGCACCTCATCACCTCCAACACCCCAACCCAACGCCTGTCCTCTAACTCTAAGCCGTGGTGGACCCCAGAACTCACACTGCTACGACGCATCCATCACCATACAACCTGCCTCATGAGGCAGAATCAGTCTTCACCTGCCCTGGCCCGTGCAGCTCGGAACACCTATTTCAAGGCGATCCAGACTGCCAAGAGAGTCCACTGGTCGCAGTTTCTGGCCAACGTCGACTCCCATTGAGTCTGGGATGCTCGAAAGATTGCACCCGGCAGAGCCCCAGATCGTTTCGCCACGCTTGAGAACGCCTCTTCTCCCACTGAAATCAACAATACACTTCTACAACATTTCCCCGCTCCTAGACCCTCTCCTCCTCCTCCTCCTCTCCTCCTTCCTGCGTTTCAGGACGTCCCCCCGGTGTCCCCAGCAGAAGTATCTTCCGCACTTCGAAAATCCTCCAACACGTCAGCCCCTGGCCCAAGTGGTATTCCTTACTCTATCTGGAAGCCGGTCCATGAGGCCAACGAGCGGCTCCTTCCAACTCTTTTCACTCCCCTCCTGACCCACGGGTACCACCCCCTAGCCATGAAGAAGGCCAACGGCATTGTCCTGGATAAACCGGGCAAACCTGATTACCGTACACCTGCATCCTTCCGCATCATTGTCCTGCTCGAAACTGGTTCCAAGATCCTTGAAAGACTTTCAGCTCTTCGCCTCGCCTCCACTGCCCACTCCCTTGGCCTCTTACACCCCAATCAGTGTGGATCCCTAGCGGGTCTGGGCAGTTTCGACGCAGTCGCTACTCTTACCCACGAGGTTCGCCTACTTCAGGCTGCTTCCTTCAAAGTATCAACTCTTGTCCTGGATGTCAAAGGTGGTTTTGACAATGTTTGCGCTAACAAGCTGGCCAATACCCTCACCAAAGGAGGTGTCTCCGCCTATCTGGTTGCCTAGATCAAGTCTTTCCTCTCCAAACACCAATGCGGATTCGTTTTCCAAGGCGTGCCTAAAGTGTTCTGCCCGGTCGCGGTTGGCACCCCTCAAGCCTCGCCGATTTCTCCCCTTCTTTTTGTCCTTTATATAGCCAGCCTCCACCCCACTATCCCTCAAGGCCTGGCGATTTCCTACGTCGACGACCTCACCCTAACGGTCGGCTTGGACTCTGTTCGTTCGAATATCCGCGGTGTTCAATACTTTTTCGGCATCATCCCAAGGTGGGCTGCCGATCTGGCAGTGGCTTTTTCTGTCCCCAAAACTGAACTCATTCACTGGAGGACTCCAAAGGACCGCTCAGATGTTTCCCTTGCCCCCATGGTGATCAATGACAGGCTTTTTCCTTCCTCTCAAGCTGTGAGATGGCTTGGCTACTGGCTCACCCCTACTATTCACTCCTCCGTACATTTCCTGAGATGGCTGGCACTTGCTAAAGCCTCTTTCACCTCGATCTGACACCTCAGTGCAGCTGGCAAAGGGCTCTCCTCGAGGTGCAACAGAAAGTCAGTCTTCGGCGCCATCCTTCTGATTCTCACCTACCTCTGCGACCTTTTTGTTCTGGACCAGCCACTCTTAAGAAACTCAACTCGTTCTTGCATGGTGTGCTCCGGTGAACAACAAATTGCTTTTACACCACTGCCCTCGGCACTCTGTACCGGGAGGCTTCACTACCCCCCATTTCCTCCATCTGCAAACACCGCCGTCGCTCAGCTGGCCTCCATTTAGTCTGCGCCCCTTCGGAATTCCACCATGCCACCGCCTGGATACCTAAGTCTGTGCCCACCTGGGACCAGGGTCGTTCACCGGACGATCATCGCTTCCTCCCCCAAGGCTGCTCCAAAGCCCTCCACCTTACTTCATGGCTTGGCCTGGCGGTCAATTCCGCCAAGCATTTAACACTTGACTCCTTATGTCACGAGGTTTCAGACCATATTGAGGAAATCTCTATCCTCCCACGCGCCTCAACCGATCTCGTGGCGCTCCCGCTGTCGAGGGTACCCTCCGTCACCTACCAAGCCCTCAGAACTCCTCTGATACAGTCACTCCTCGCTGACTGGCTAGACCTAAGTCCACCAGTGCCCTCTTCCTATCCTTATGGTGCCTGCCTCACACCCTATGCCTTTACTGGCCTTCCTCGATTTATATGTGGCCGCATACACCAGATGCGTTCAGGTGCCAGCAACCTTGCCACACATATATCCTGGAGGAACAGGGACTCCAGCACCCTCTGCCCGTTCTGTGAGGAGGACGATGAGTTCTTCCAACACGTGATTCTCCACTGCCCCGCTAAGGCTCACCCTCGCCTCACCCATCTCTCACATGTGGACGACATTGGCCCTGACGGTCCCCTCTTGCTCTCGGATCCCCTCCTCAGAGGGCTCGCTGAGTATCTCTACGCTACTCGCACGGGCTTTCCTCCAGCCATGGTGCGCATTCGAGCCAGTACTGTGACTCCTGAGCTGGATTTGGGCTCAGAAAGTACCTAACACATATCCCCCTAGCTTGGCCCCGGCCTTCTAGGTATTGCTACTTGAAACTCCCCTGCACGAGCTTCTCTTCATGGTATTTTCTATACGTTTTATAAGTTTCCTTTGTTTCTGCTTGACTGCGGCGGTAGGCAGGTAGGGTGGGGAGGTTTTTAGTACTGATGAGTGTTTTTCCTATGAGTTATAAGGAGGGCTTTACTTTACTTTTCTTTTGTTAGTCATCTATGGTGATGCGACAGGGTTCTGATGATCCCGGTTGGAGAGTTTGCACACGTCTTGTTTGAATTTTGTTATTTCCTTTGTTAGTTTTTGGAATTAAGGTTTTTTACATGCCATAGCGCGAGCTGCATGCATGATTTTGTACCTAAATCCATAATCACATGATTCTAAAAAAAAAAGAAAAAGAAAAAAAGAAAAAAAAGAAGGTACAAAGACAGCCACGCTCCGCGCCCTCTATTTTCTTCTCGCTTAAAATACTTTCCGCATTTGGCCATTATAAACCTCAGGGTTTGGTCTTTATTTCCTCACGATACATCTATTTTGGCTTTTCGCTTGGGCTTCATTTTCAAGTGAAATATATATTTCACCTTTGCTGAGAGGATTTTTGTAAGTCAAACTTGTAGTTTGTCTTTGTTTTCACTCTCCGCCTCCTCCCTGTTGTCAGGCCTGGCCTGGTGGCCTCGCCCTGATGTCGTCTACCCCTCCCGCTTCCACTGGTACAGGCCCAGCCTCCGCTGTAGGCCCTGCTCGCTCTACCTCCTCCCGCCAGGACCGGAGGGCTGATCCCATCTCTCGCTCAACGTCGTCCCAATCTAGCCATGCCTCTCTCTCCGGGGAGGCTGACAATGTCGCCAACATTCTTGGGCATGCTGCCAGGCTTGCGCGCCTTGACACGGCTTCTTTCCCGACTGTCTACAACTCCTCAGCCGCTACTTTCCCCGATAGTCAGCTTGCCATCGCCCCTCTTCTCGCCCAACCTGTCGCCATCGTTAATGACCTCGGTGCCTCCGTCACTTTCCTAACCTCCCAGGTTGAGAACATCACCTCCGCCCAGGCGGGGCCCTCAGCCACCCCCTCACCACCAGCCACATCCAACCTTGAGGCATCCCTCAAGGATTTGTCCTCTGGCATTGCCGCCCTCTCCTCCCACCGCACCACCCAGGCAGCTCCCGTGCCGCCTCAAGCCCCCCCTCTACCCACCCCTGCTGTCCAGACCAAACCAGCTCAGCAGAAAAAAAATCTCTCGACCCGCCTTTCATCTTGTACTTTCACAGCCCCAGATTATCCTGTCCTCTTCGAGCGGAAATGGTATGGGAACCCGGATACGTACGCCAAACGCCACCCCAACTCGCCCCAAGCTGCAGTTCTCTTTGCCTCTCGTCACCCTCAGTCAGAGGAAGCCAAGCTCTACTGCGAACAGTACCCCGCCACTTCCATTTTTCATACTGGCGCCCCTCCCGGCTATACTGTCTCCGATCCCCCGCAGCCCCAAGAACAAACCTGGGCAAAGGTTACCAGGAAGGGCGGAAAGGGCAAGAAAAACGCCACTGCAGCACAAGTCGCTGCGTCAAGCAAGAGTAGTATCCCAAAAGGACCCCCACCGCTCCCAGCTGCTCAACGTCGTTTCTTTGCCCCTTGCACTTCCCCTACCCCTCCTAATGATTTGTTAATCAGGACTGCCACCCTTCCAGACATCATGGCCGCTGTCCTTAAAGAGGCCAACTACTCCCTACCCTTATCTCTTACCGCCACTGTTAATCGCAATGGCACTGTCACTCTTACTGTCAACCCCTAGACCCTGTCTTCTGCACACTCCCCGTTTTTTGATGCTATGACCAAGAAGCTCAATCAGAGTTTCACGGTTGGAGATAATCCATTCCTGCTCTTTAGGGAGGCACCTACAAGTGTCGAACTCCTCATTCATAATCTCCCACTTTCTATTCTTCCAGACGAGCCTGCTGACTTGTTCCCTTCACTCCTTGAATCAATCGGCAACGCTATTGACGTCTCCATCTTTCGGGCGAGGTTCCTGTAGTCTGATCCGGCAACGAGGGGTGAGAAGCACACAACTTCGGTTGTTGTTGTGGTCGACCCACTTCATGTTCCCCGTTTTGGCGAGTCCATTCGTCTTTTCTGCCGTGCGCGCACCGTCGCTCCCGCCTACTCCACCTCCAAGTCTACGCAGGATGTGCTGGCGTTTTGGTCACTCTGCTCCCCTGTGCAAAGAAGAGGCACAAGCCGGCCCGATCTGCACTCTCCTCCACCACCCTTCCACCCACAGATGTGCTAACCAGAGCTGCCTGAAAGGAGGCTTCGTGAAGTCTGTGGTAGGATGTTGCAATGCCTCCCCCACTCTCTGCGTCAACTGTTGCGGTCAGCACACCTCTTTTGATGGCACCTGTCCTGTCTTTCGCGAAATTCTCTCCTCTCTCCGCCCGCCCAGGGACCAAGACATACCCGATGCTCCCGCCCCCGACCCGGGCCTTCTTCAAACAACCCCTCAAGGTCCAACTGCTCCCCCAACCGTACCGGCCACTCCGGCTAGACATGGCCCCCGTTTCCCTCCCTCTAGTGAATCTACACATCCTGAGACAGTTAAACTCGTTGGCAGTGCAGCTGCCCACCCTACCCGCGCCGCTCCCCTACCCCGCAGGAATCTATATGGTGCTGGCAGCACCCTCTTCCGTGCTAGCACTGGTGCGGACTGGAGCGAGCCCGCTCCGACCGACCACAACATGGAACTTTAAATGTCAACAAGCCCAACCCCAACACAGAGTTCTTCACCATCCCAATCCCTCCATTACCCTGGGTGTTTAAATCTTTCCATTGTTCAGCATAATTGTGTGGGTAGCAGTAATGTTTTTCAAACTCTTTTTAGTTTTTTTGCTTTGGTAGAAAGTTCTCCTCTTATTGTGGCTCTTCAGGATATTCCTCTGTGGAAGAATTGTCCCCCGGATTTTCGTAACTATAAGTGTTTTTTTCCCTCTGCAACTGACAGTTATAAACGTCGAGTGGCAATATATGTCCACGAAAGGTTACTAAGCGTGATTTCTGTTCTTCCAATGTTTTTTGAAAGGGGTGACCTCAAGGCAGTGAATTTTCACTCCCCCGAGGGACTTTGTGATACTTCTCATAATTTGTTTCGTTTGTACAATGTTTACTCAATCTCTAGAGGTTACACTAGGTCTGTTTCTCCTGTTGATGGATTTCCCCAGCATGGTTTTCCTACTCTTGTCCTTGGGGACCTCAACATTCATTACTCCGCCTCAGACCCGACTTGTTTGCTCTCCTATCAAGATCAGTTTATAAGTTTTCCTTACTTCGACAGGGCATCAGCTCAGTTGTTTTCTCTCCTCAACACACCCGGGGTCTACACTGGGCTCCCGTTCACCTCCAATCATCCCCCTGCAGTTCTTGTTTGTCCTTTGCTAATTCTGCTCTACTCCCGTATTTCTCCTATTGGAACCCCTCCCTCCCGCCGACTGGTTCGGATCACTCCGCCCTCACTATCATTCTCTCCACTCTGCTCCTGAAGCCCCCACCAAACGCCCGTCCTCCTACACTCAACCGTGGTGGACCCCGGAACTTACACAGCTACGACCCATCCATCACCATACCTCCCGCCTCATGAGGAAAAATCAGGCCTCCCCCGGTCTGGCCCATCTGGCCGGGAACAGATACTTGAAGGCCATCCAATCGGCCAAGAGAGTTCACTGGTTGCAGTTTCTGGCCAATGTCGACTCGGGATCAGTTTGGGATGCTAGAAAGATTGCAGCCGGCAGAGCCCCAGATCGGTTCCCCACTCTCGAGAACGCCTCCTCCCCCACCGAAATTAACGATTCACTTCTACAACTTTTTTTGCTTCTAGACCCTCTGCTCATCCTCCCCTCATCCTTCCTGCGTTTAAGGACGTCCGTCCAGTTTTACCAGCAGAAGTGTTCTCCGCACTTCGAAAATCCTCCAACATGTCAGCCCCTGGCCCAAGTGGTATTCCTTACTCTATCTGGAAGCAGGTCCATAAGGCCAACGAACGGCTCCTTCCGTCTCTGTTCACTCCTCTCCTCACCCACGGGTACCACCCCCTAGCCATGAAGAAGGCCAAAGGCATTGTTCTGGATACACCAGTCAAACCTGATTACCGTACACCTTCTTCCTTTCACATCATTGTCCTGCTCGAAACTGTCTCCAAGATCCACGAAAGACTTTCTGCTCTTCGCCTCGCCTCCACTGCCCACTCCCTTGGCCTCTTGCATCCCAAACAGTGTGGTTCCCTGCCCGGTCTAGGCTGTTTCGACGCTGTCGCTACTCTCACCTACAAGGTCTGCCTACTTCAGGCTGCTTCCTTCAAAGTAGCAACTCTCTTCCTGGACGTGAAAGGTGGATTTGACAACGTCTGCGCAAACAAGCTAGCTACTATCCTCGCCAGAGGAGGTGTCTCCGCCTACCTGTTTGCCTGGATTAAGTCTTCCCTCTCCAAGCGCCAATGTCGACTCATTTTCCCATGTGCGTCTAAGGTTTTCTGCCTGGTCGCAGTTGGCACCCCTCAAGGCTCGCCGATTTCTCCTCTTCTTTTTGTGCTTTATATAGCCAGCCTCCACCCTTCTATCCCCCAAAGTCTGGCGATTTCTTATGTCGATGACCTAACCATCACAGTCGGCTCAGACTCTGTACGTTCAAATATCCGCGCTCTTCAATACTATTTCGGCATCATCCAAAGACAGGGTGCCAACTTGAGGGTGGCTTTTTCTCTCCCCAAAACTGAACTCATTCACTGGAGAACTCCGAAGGACCGCTCAGATGTTTCCTTTGCCCCCATTGTAATCAATGACATGCTTTTTCCACCTTCTCCAGCTGTGAGGTGGCTTGGCTACTGGCTCACGCCTACTATTCACTCCTCCGTTCACTTCCTGAGACGGCTGGCACTTGCTAAAGCCTCTTTCGCTACAATCCGACAGCTCAGTATAGCTGGCAAAGGCCTCTCCTCCTGGTGCAACAGAAAGTTAGTATTCGGCCCCATCCTCCCTATACTCATCTACGGCTGCGACCTTTTTATTCTGGATGCAATCACTCACAAGAAACTCAACTGGTTCTGGCACGAAGTGCTCCGGTGGACAACTAATTGCTTTTACACCACCCCCCTCGGCGCTCTCTACCGGGAGGCCTCGCTACCATCCATTTCCCCCATCTGCAAACACCGCCGTCCATCAGCTGCCCTCCGTTTGGTCTGCGCCCCTTCGGAATTCAACCCTGCCACTGCCCGGATACCCGAGTCTGTGCCCACCAGGGACCTGGGTCGTTCTGCGGACGATCATCGCTTTCTCCTCTGAGGCTCCTCCAAAGCGGTCCACCTTAGTTCATGGCTTGGCCCGGCGGTTAATTCCGCCAAGCACCTACCACTAGACTCTTGATGTCACGAGGTCCAGGACCTTATTGATGAAATCCCTATCCTCCCGCTCGCGTCAACCGATCTCGTGGCGCTGCCACTGTCGAGGGTACCCTCCGTCACCTACCAAGGCCTCAGAACTCCTCTGATACAGTCACTCCTCGCCGACTGGCTTGACATAAGTCCACCAGTGCCTCCTTCCTATCCTTATAGTGCCTGCCTCACTCCCCATGCCTTTACTGGCCTCCCTCGATTTATATGTGGCCGCATTCACCAGATACGTCCAGGTGCCTGCTACCTTGCCGCACATACCTCCTGGAGGAATAGGGACTCCAGCACCCTCTGCCCGTTCTGTGAGGAAGGCGATGAGTCCTTTCAACACGCAATTCTTCTTTGCCCCGCTAAGGCTCACTCTCGCCTCACCCATCTCTCAGGTGTGGACGCCATTGGCCCTGACGGTCTGCTCTGGCTCTCGGTTCCCCTCCTCAGGGGGTTTGCTGAGTATCTCTACGCTACTCGCACGGGTTTCCCTCCAGCCATGTTGCGCATTCAAGCCAGTACTGCAACTCCTGAGCCGTGTTTGGGCTCAGGGAGTGCTTAACATATAACTCCCTAGCTCAGCTCCGGCCTTCTAGGTATTTGCTACCTCAAACTCCCCTGCTCCAGTTTCTCTTCAGGGTATTTTCTTTACTTTTTATGAGTTTCCTTCGTTTCTGTTTGGCTGCGGCAGTGGGCAGGCCGGGCGAGGAGGTTTTGGTACATATGAGTGTTTTTCTTATTAGTTATAAGGAGGGCTGTACTTTAGTTTTCTTTTGTCAGTCATCGATGGTGATGCGACAGGGTTCGGATGATCCCGCTTGGAGAGTTTTTGCATGCGTTGTTTGAATTTTGGTATTTCCTTTGTTGGTTTTTGGAATTAAGGTTTTTTATATGCCATAGCAGGAGCTGCATGCAGGATTTAGTACCTAAATCAATAATCACATGATTCAACAAAAAAAAAAGAATGAAAAAAAAAAGCTACAAAGACAGCATCCTCCGTCTCATCTAAACACCCGGCGCTTGAAATCTTAACACCACGAGATTATCACCACTTTCCCAGACTCCACCCCCCATTATGAGTTCGCTCTAGGGGGTGGAGTCATACCTCCTCTACACTTCCCTTCCCTTACGTCAATCCCTTTGGGCCTTCTTCTCTCTGGGTTGATGGATTTCGTCTTCTTTATGATAATCTTTCTTCTCCCTACCCCGCTTTTGCTCTACCTCGCTTAGAGCATTTGCATGGTAGTCAACACTCTTCTCAACGGCCATGTTACAGACGGCCGGGTACACAGTTTGCAGTAAGAGATAACATTTCAACAGGCCACAGTCGATTTCTGTACTGTCTTTCTTTTTAAGAGGCTGTCTAGTCAAGACACGAACCCGTTTTCCGATAGTTTCTACGGCACACAGTTGGGTCTACCCCTCTTTCTCCTCCTCCCTACATGGTCGGCTCAGCTGGCACCCTACTGCTTCTCCACATTTTGGGCTGGTACCCACAACTACCTGGCTGGTATCCATAACTACTTCTTCACCATTCGGACTATGACCACGGTCCATCACGGCTTGCCTCTGGGAGGATGGTATTGCACTATCTCCTTCTTCTTTTTGTGGGCTTTGCCAACACAGTTGGCCCCTTCCGGCCTCCCCAGGACTTCAATTATGCCGAGCCTGGCCCCCGCCGTGCTGAGTGTGCGGAATTTTAAGGTGGTTTCCAGCATGTTTGCTTTTTGTTTCTCCTCTGTTCGGATGATCGTGCCATGGGTTTTCCTGACTCTTCCTGCTTGTTCTTTGATTTGATTCCTTTCGTCTATCTTCTTAGCTAGTCAATGGTTTCTTGTTGGGGGTGAGATGTGCGGTTGGTGCCATACCAGAGGGACTTGGGGGGTTGGCTTTTTCCCAGGGGTAGTTGGGGGTTATTTTATGCCATAGCATAAGCTGCATGCAAGATTTTGTACCCTAAAACAATAATCATATGATTCAAAAAAACAAAAAAAAAGCAAAGGTACAAAGACAGCATGAAGCTTTAAAGCTATGGCCAACAAAAACCGTACCCTCCTCACCCCAGGAAACATCCAAACCCCCATGTCCCTCTTGTATGAGACCAACCACACATCCCACCTATTGCCCAACAAATCCTACGAACATACTCGTACATCCGAAGAAAGTTGAAACGAAAGAAGCAAGCCGGACAGAGAGGAGAACCCTTAGTGACATCTACTGCGAAAGTATCAAAACATAAGAGATGAATGAACCCCTGACAAAGGAAATTTACGTCTGATGATTGACGTGAATCTGCCTGAGCTAGGAAGTGAGAGTATGGACCTGCACAACGGAGCGATGCCGGGGGACGAAGCGGTGCCCGATGGCAGGATGAGAAGATAGGTGGAGGTGAATATGATGAGAGGTCGCCGGAGCGTGGGCTAAAGCGGCATTAGCGACGGCCAGAAGGACGGGCGTAACCGAGCCGGGTTTTTGTATAGCGACCGAAGATCGACTGCGGAAAGGGAAGCAGTAAGGTGCCAGCTGAGGAGGTGGAGAGAGGGGACTAGGTGTAGCTGTAACCGAGCAACGGGACAAAGACCATGGGGGTGGTGGAGGAAGGATAAGAAGAGGAAGGCAGTCCAGACGCTTGTGACCACCGACTAGAGTAACCGCAGCCGATGCTTTGCCATATGCGAAACGAGGACGAGGTGCCGAAGTGACAAACCGAAGTGTTCCCTGATAGGACCACGTAGCCGAGACGGAAAGGTACTTCGCCACCGGCTTGGAAAGCTCAGCGCCGACCGTGAATGAAGAGAGCGAAATGCCAACCGTGCAAAACAGGAGCAAAAAATTACCCTGTGTCAGATACGGCGCCGTTGCGTCCAGACGCACCCGACGTTGAATCTGCGTCCCCTGCGTCCTGTGCGTCCTGAGTTGCGTCCCCTGCGTCCTGTGCGTCCTGAATTGCCTCCCCTGCGTCCTCTGCGTCCTGAGTTGCCTGGCAACGCCCGCTCAAATTCCATGCATCTGGAGCCAAACCAATACACCACATTCCGTCCTGACATATTTGTCAAAGCAACTCTGCCTCCGGTGCATCCAGACTGGTCCATCAACACCATTGCTCATCATGGTTTACCACTGAGAGATGCTCGCTTCAGGGGTACCCCTGAGTATTTCTTGGCATAGTTGATCATGGTTTCTCGGCACTTAGCCTCACACGCGACACACTGTTCTCTCATCATCACCCTCAATATTCTCTTCTCTCATCATCACCCTTAACATCCATAT
>Ga0307509_10006821_pt1 | contig 15198 bp, 23 predicted proteins | sample 10_EM_MG_FD_202245 | JGI IMG/M metagenome (GOLD analysis project Ga0307509, IMG submission 202245) | Populus trichocarpa ectomycorrhiza microbial communities from riparian zone in the Pacific Northwest, United States - 10_EM | ecosystem: Host-associated > Plants > Roots > Unclassified | place...
ATCGATCTGCAAAAGACCAGAATCACGCATGAATGATATCCATTGCTCATCCATCCCAGATTCCCCTGTCATCATCATTCCAAGATCAACGAGAGAGATATCAGACGGATCGGCCTTGATCACCACTGGTGTGGTCTCCGCCGTTGTAGAAGGTTGGTTGCTATAAAACGGCGTCAGTTCTGTGGTGAATATATCGGAAAAGGTTTCCGTCGCCAGAGGAGTAAAGAGCGATGGAGGTGCCCAGTTCGGCCACATTTGATATTGCTCGTGCTGTTGTTCTGAAGGGAGGACCGGCAGAGCGGATTCTCCTTCCATTGTATTCCTATGGCTGTCGGACGAACTTCTGGTAGGAGCATTCGATGGTGGGAACATCGCAAGATATTCAACCAAAGAGGGATGAACTTCTCGACCGACATCATTCGATGGCGTTCCTCGAGCCTCACCCTCAGACAAATGACTCAATAATGACGCTTCCGGTGATGATACAGAGTGTTTTTTCGTTTTCTTGGAATTGTTGAGAAGTTTACTGACCAAGACACGAGTCTGGCCACCGAATAGGGCAAGTTCGTCGTCGCCGTAATCAGGTTTGTCTACCGCGAGAATTCTGCTCGAAACTGTGTTGCCTGTACGGAACTGAGAATATACCTGGAATGCCTTTTCTCGCATTTTATATAGGATTGCCTGAAATTCAAATGAATTAAGGATATCGCCAATAACAATCTCACTTACCAGTCCACTTCGAGCTCGACGGGAATGCATGGCGCCTTTCTCAAACAAGTCGCACGCAAGACCCAACTCAATGAAGGCGCTCGAAGCCAAACTAGATGATGGCGAGCGAGTGACGATGCAACCAACGATTATCTTCGAAATTATTTCAACGTTAAAAGCTTGCGAAGAAAAATAAATTCATCCTAACCGCCGCAGAAAAAACTGGAAACAACACCAAGTGAGTTTGAATTGGCAAAATAAAAGTGACAAAACACACGATGAGTCCAAATACCCCACCACCTCCCGCACAACTCAGGGAATCGGCCATAGTGGTTCAAACTTGATTTAATGACGCCCGATGCACATCGGTAAGCGGCCAAAAATGATGGAGCGTAAGGACTCTGTAGCGGGTTCATAGGGTAATCGAGCATTGACTGCGCAAAGAAGCTCCGATGCAAATAAAGTAAAGCTACAGTGATCTGAGTTAGAATAAGCATGTCACATTAGAAAGGTTTTGGCTTACTAACGGAGCGGTATTGCCCAAGGAGTGATCGTTTCATATATACCGAAGGTGTGCATTCTTCATCCTCGGAACTGATGAAAGCGTTAAGGTGAGGGAAGAATGTCTTTTCGCGGACTTTCCGATCCAATTCGAGAATTGTTTGATATTGAGGCGCCTCCGCTGTCAACGTGAGCTCGATGACAGAGGCAAAGATCTCCTTCGTGAATTCATATTTCCAGCGATAATCTATATAATAAAGCTCAATGTTACACGCGCAAAGCAAAAGAGGGAAACCCACATCCTACGAGAGTATTGCCTTGTGCATCGACAGTCGCCTCGTCGTCGTCAGGGAATTCGGTATCAACGTAGGAGAGACGTATAGAGGGTGGTCGGCCGAGAGCAAGACTCTGTCTCGACAAGTTAATTGACTCATTTCATGCTGCAGAACGGACATACATAGAAAAGCTCGGCTGAGAACAGTTCCCAAAACAGTGAACGTCGGCGTTGCACCGTTTTTGGGTCCATTTTCCATCTTGAACTGTCGCGATCTTAGCATATGATGAGTACAAACTATACCATGAAAAGAGATCAATACTCACGGAGACCTGACTATTGAAGCTGTTAGTCCATTGCAGCAATGTAAAGAGGTCAGAACATACCCCTTGAGCTAGTTTGGCACCGAGAGATGTCAGTGCCCACTGTAAACGAATAAACTTAATTTCGAGCACATTGTGTAGCAGTACTCACTGTACTGTCCATCGTGTACCGTTTCCCCGCATTTCCATGATATGAAGCCATCAACAGAACGGCTTGCACAGTAACAATCTCTGGGGAATCGAAAACCGAGCGAAGGGAAAGAGAAGCCCGACCAAGATGGTAATAGACATCAGCCTCCTTATTGTCTGGCAATTTTGAGGTTAGACGTCGGATAGATGCGATCAAGAGGCACTGACATGGTTCCAGAGTTAAATCTACCAGCGCGCCTAGGGCAAATACAAGGAACATTGCGGCAAGCTTGTGAGCAGACACGGAATGTGAAGGATATAATCCTGAGACGTTCTTCTGCTTGATGACCTTATATATCGGAGAAAGTATTTCGTCAATCAGTTCCTCCCGTCTGATGGGCCTGAATGCCCATGTAGCTTGTTCCATGTAGGTTTCACACAACGACCAGGCGCGAGGCTCTGGCGGTAGGTTCTCAAACAAAAAATCCGTAATTTTCTCTGCGTTGTCGTCTATACCAAAGGGAAATGCCGAGGATAGCCGGGAGATTTCTGAGGATATGGGTGTGCATCCGTCTTCATCGTTGTAGGATTGCGCCAAGTCAGCACCAGCCTGTGGGGAAAGCGATGAAAGCTATGCCGAGTCATTGAATGCGGGAGATTACCATGAACAAGGTCTTCAAAAAGGCGCTGTTAGTCATTGGGTTACATTGGACGATGGTTACGTACCTCTGAGCCCGCAGATGGACCAAAGTACTTTGCTTCTCCATCCTCTCCGATTGTCAAGGTGCCAAAAGCATTTATTGGAGGCTCAATGGACTCTTTACGAATAGGGGGTTCTTTGTCCGGCAGGTATCCTTTTTCTGGTCCGAATTTTATCAACAACAGCTCTTCCCGCAACAGTGGATGACATTCATTAGATATATCAGATTGAAATGTGGCCAGGGCATCCTCTAGCTGTCGGATACGTTGCCCCATCTCTGCGATCTTTGTGTGTAATTGCGATGTATCTGCGAGCACGAATCTGGATGAAAGTTGGCAGCTAAACTTCCGATTTGATGAAAAGTTGCTCACCTCGTCCCTTGCCCAGTCGCCAAGCTCCCATTCGGACAGATAGATGGGCATCCTCGACGAACTAGAGGGGTGTGAGACGCAGTCATACAAAAAAGGGATGTAAATTTATACCACACGAACTACACGGCAACCCTTTGTCGCACTTCAATTTAAGCCTATGAGATTGGGAGGAGTTAGTGAGACAAACCACCCAATGCTGATTTTCACGTACCGCCGACATTCTGCACAGGATAGCTAGAGAGAGATGGTCAATTAAGTTATCCATCAAAACAACCACCTATGCATACCTCTCCACGCGCCCGTCGAGAGTCGACTTCTTCCTCTATAGTGGGCTTTCTACTCGCTCGTCGATTTCCGGGATTATGGGAGGGGTCTGCCGGCATGCCAGTGTTTCAGAGAACGAGTACCATAAAGAAGAGTCCAATGAGTTACACAAGACCGGCCCGAGCGGTGCTGAGGGTCTGATCAAGCCCTCTCATCCCTCTCATCCCCTCATCATGCCCTTGATCATAAACCCACGTGGTGGCATGACCAAGTTCGGCTGCTGGGGGCCGCTTGGGGCCGCTTTGGGCCCACACTGAAGATTTTGCTGAGAGACCTCTTAATTTCCATCTACAATGAGCTCTACCGATCAGCAATTCCCCCTGAATATAAACTGTTCGCCGTTCCTAGGATTCTACCCCAACTCGAAAGCCGAAGGCACCCCTTCCTTCATCCCTTCTCTGGGATCAGGGACCATTCTCGACATAGCAGACCTGGAAATGAAGTAGAGGAATTGAACGAATGATATTTCAAGTTCTCAAGCTTCAGGGTTGAACGTTCGAATGGGTGGAATCCTTTTTGTATGCACAAGGGGATCCTTGATCATCCTTCGTTCACTTTCTATTTTGGGATGTTCTACGAGGTTGCATCTGTACCTTGCTTTATGCTCTGTACCTACGTCATTCCCGCCTTTGCCAATATCTTCGCTACTGGCACGATGAAATTTTCTCAAGCAGGTCTTTCGACAATTCTTGCGATTTCTCTTCCCGCCCTGGCGCTATCCGGCCAAGCTTCCTCTGTCAGGGTAATTACAGAAAGCAAGTACAGCACGGCCCACTCGTTAGGCGATGGTTACATCTTCGATCCCAGAGATGGGTGGCAGCGCGTCAACGTCACTAACTTGCAATATAAATATCGACGTCAGTCTGAACTGGATTCCGACGACAGCCAAGCGGACGATTATTCAGGGATTGAAAGTAGGTCGAAGAAACTGCAAAAGGCACCTAAAAGGGCGCATAGAAAGACGGGCCTAGGGAGCGCGATCACGGGCGTCGTGAATGGGATTTTGAAAGGTTTAAAAGGCATCGGAAAGCCAGAACCTGTCATTATCACTTGGTAATTTGATCTGTCGGCTTTCTGAGCGCCTATTCTTAGCTCATTGCATAGGTACACCGGTCAAGATCTAAAAAATCCTAGCTGTTGGGCCAACGGGAAATGGGCACCTACTGTAGGTCTTCGGTCATTACTCGCGTGGTAAGTTTTTCTGACTGGGAGGCAGGACGCGTCGTTTGCCTGTGCGTTGACCATGGAAGGTTGGTCATCTCGCCCAAAGTGCTTTAAATTTCTGGAACGTTAGTCTCTTGTTTTCCTTGCACTGCTCTTGGAATCAAGGTTATTTTCAAACAGTTTGCCACACCCACAAGAGGTGTGTCTTCGTGCGAGTTGTGGACACATGTGCAGGTTGCGCCAAAGGGTCAAAGCATGTTGATTTAACTCGGGCAGCATTCGGGCAACTCGCAAATTTCGATGTCGGCGTCCTTACAGTCCAACTAAGGCCTGCGACAGAACCAAAGCAGTGGTAAGCTTTCCTTCGGTCTCATACTAATAACTTATAAAATAAATGGAATCTGTAGGTACGAAAACTTGTGGGGCCCTCAGGTTAAAGAGAAATAGACGATAGAGGCCCTGGTGGTTTTCATTGGCACTGTTGGAGGCTCGAAATGGGCCGATTAGTTTTGTAACATCAGACAATTAGTTTTGTAACTACCTACTCAATTACAAAGCTTCTATTGCCAACTATCTACTTACGTCTTGAGATTGACTCTCTTGCGCTTTTTCCCTTCGATTATCCTAGCTTTCACTTTCTCTTCGTCCATATCCTCTTCTTCGTAAAATTGTGCAGTCCGTTCGGATGTGTTTTTCCTACGCATAAATTGCAACGCAGCCAAGTTATATCCAATGATCTCCTTTTGTCGCTGTAGCGCAGATCGTAGGTGTTTGCGGAGAGGAATGAGAGTAGTCCGCATGATACGGTTTACAACAATTTGATGGTGATGGGTTTTGAGTAGGAAGAAAGTAATCCGTGACACCAGCATCACGCTCCAGCCCTGGTCAATTTAAGAGTTCAGAAGAGTGCAGATGCAAGAGAAAGGAGAAGTTTGCCTTCTGAGCCCAGATGTTCAGGTATACCATCAACGAAACAACATTCCCAAAAGGCAACACCAGAAGGGCATCGTGGAGGGCGGTACTCGGTACTTTTTCAACCACCCTCAGCACCCAGGCTTCTGGCTCTAAACCATACGCTGCCAGTATAGGGTTCCTAGGTGGAGGTTGTAGCTTCATTGCATCATTTTCCGACAAGCGAGCCATCAACTCTTCGTATTCTCTGAAGGTTTCCCCCTCTCTATCAGCAAGATCCAGAGCTTCTATAATGCGTTCTCCAGCCATCAGTGTTTCACTCGTGTGCTTGGTGACCACCGCGAGCTCTGTTTCTGAGGTTCCATTCATGGGTGCACCTTCTACCCCACTTCCGATAGTTGCGTCAACGCGGTTCAAAGAATCTGCGATTCCACTCTCGTAGAGTCTTTCCAGTTCCTTCTCACGTTCCTCTTCGAGGAATAACTTCAAAAATTGTCAGTAACCTAGAAATGAGCTCAAGGTTTTTTGAAAAAAATCTCACTGGTTCATCGAGCTTTTCCCAAATCCGTATCGACTTGTCGTGAGACCCAGTGACAACAAAGTTGCCATGATGACTCAATGCCAATGCCCAAATTTCACCGTGATGGCCTTCTAGTTTTTGTATCCCTTCGAACTAAAATGAGGAGTCGGGGAACTGATCGAGAAAAAGAGATGGACCATACTGACCTTGTCACCATCCCAATATTTTAACATCTTGTCCTTGCCCACAGTCCAAAAGTAATGGGATCCTCTCTCGAAAGCAACTTGCATAACACTCTCTTCGTGGGCGAATATCGATTTGTGGCAGTCTCCGAAATCAAGTCCCCAGATTTTCACGTTCTTGTCCGCAGAGCAGGTCACGATTAACTTTGAGTCCTCTGAGATGTCCAATGAAAGAACTGGAAGCTTTAGGCGAATTAAAAACCCTAGTAACCACATGGAAAGAGTACACATACTTTATGACCATATAACGATAGGAAAAACTTAAGACTGTCTTGATAAAACACCTTCACAGTAGAATCAAGAAGTGCCACTGCTAGCAGCTTGCTATTCGGACTGTATTTGACGGCCAGGACATCGTCAGACATCTTCAAGGTACGAACATGCACCAGACTGAGAACCCTTCCACTTTGCAACTGCAATGGGATCAAGACAAATTCACGCGAATGATTGAGTCGGATACTTACGCTTTCACTTGTGGCATCCTTGTGTTCGATTGACCAGAATTTTACATCCTTATCAGCACTTCCTGTGGCAATGGCTTCACCATCTGGCCGCACATGCATTGACCATATTGTGGCAGTGTGGGCTTGGATTGTTTCAATAAGCGTGGACGAAGCAATGTCATAGATAAATATCTCTCCGGATTTTGTTCCAACAGCAATCTGATTGACATTTATCATTGAAAATAAATGAGGTGGGGGGAAAGAGCTCACATGTCGATCACCTGGCAGGAAAGTGCTGCAAATAGCATAGCCACATTCAATTGTGCGAATACATTGGGTAGTTTTCACATTCCAGATTTTCAGAGAGCCTGAAAAATCATTAAGTACCAGCAGAAAATATTCAACAAATATGCTTCACCATTGGATGCAGATGCTAGAATCTGGTCGTCAGAGCTAACACACAAAGTCCGAACATCAGTTCTGTGTCCTGGTATGTCAACCGAATAAGAACGCGTTGCATCAAGTGGTTCCTTTTTCGACTTCGTTGAGTGGGGAACATTGTAGATCTCAAGGGCATTTGAAGCCAGAGCGACGAAAAGCTTCAATTAACAGAGTTCGATCAGCGATCATGTTTCAGGATCATTTAACATACCTGCATCACTACCTTTGTGGTTGAATTGCTAGAACCAAAATCAAAGGATCGAATCTTTCCGCTGGCACGAACGACAATGTGGGGCATAAAATAGTCGACAACATTGGATTCCATAGTTTCTTTGTTCTCTGGGTCTATTCCAGGTTCGTCCATTTTAGAATATTTAGCTCTATCTTTTTCTTGCTGTTTTTTCTCCTTTGTGCGCTTCCTTCTCCTTGCCTGTTTCTTCCTGACCTCCTCGTCGCTCCGAATGCGGAAGATTTCGACAGATCGGTCGTGCGACTGAACAGCAAGGTAAGGTAAAGTTGGGTGGAGTTGAACTTGAGAGACTCGGTGCTTTGAGGCAAGGGGAATTGTCGATACAGGATGGATCACTTTCGCAACCTGGTCATAACTGTAAAAGGATATTTGAAGGAAGATGGATTCAATCAGGTACCTCTCCGGTTTCAGTCTCTTTAAGGCCTCGTGAAAATGCCCCATGGTCGACCTTCCAGACTTTGAGTGATCCTTCTCCACTTCCGGTAAATACTAGGTCTTGTTCTTGATTGATGACCATGGTCCAGATTTCCGAACGGTGGGCAACAATGGTTTGGATACAATGTTGAGTCGATAGGTCCCAAAGTTTCAAAAGAGTATCCTTCGAAGAGGTGAGGAGGAGACCGGGAGCAGCAACAGTTGATGTGGATGGTCGGTCTTGTGAGGTAGAAAGGAATTGAATGGCAGTGATTTGGTCACGGTGACCTCGTAAACTGTCAAGGAATCAGATAGAAAACCGCGAAAACATAGCGTATTTCGTACCGATACAAGCCTGCTTCTCCAACAATATCCCAGAGGATGAGGTCGGTATCCTGCGATCCGGACGCCAGGTGTGTCCCATTTTCGTCGAACGCAAGGGCCGTAATAGCTTTTTTGTGGCCATTAAAGGTGGTGATGACTGAGGCGCTTGAGGAATTCCACAGACGGATGGAACCGTCAGTATAACCGATTGCAAAGGAGTCAAGTTCTGGGGATTGCACGATGCAGGTGACCTCTTCCCTATGACCAGTTTCGTGCCACATTGCGACCTAGACACGCCGTCAGAATAGTAATGTAAATGAATTCGCATGGATGCTCACCATCTGACCCTTCTTCATGTCCCAGACCAGTATATCTTCCAATGCAGGTACATACGCCAATTTGCCATCAAATAGAGAATTAGACGAGGAGCTGCAGACTATGCCAAACGCCTGTAAATTGATAAATAAGCTTCATGTACCCAATTTTTGGCAGAAAACTTACCTGGGTCGGCCCATGCTTGAGATAACTCTGCACCATTGAGCGTTTCGTCTCTGGAAAAAGAAGTTTTGGGTAATAATAGACACGTGATTCGAGTAAATCGAAGCGGACCGGTCAGAGTTACTTATGTAACGTAGTTAGCTAATACAACCATTCCATTCCAGAAAAGTTGAACATTTACCATCTTCTCTTATCTTTGACCATGATTCTCTTCCCAACCAGCCCAGAGGCTGCTACCAGGTTTCTTAAGTTTGTAAATGCATCTCCGACTCCCTTCCATGCAGTTCACAATGCTGCGCTGCGTCTGGAAAAGGCTGGCTTCCAAAAGGTACTCAAATCCTGCACTGCACCATCCCATCTCTCACGCTCTCCTGAGGCAGGTTAGAGAGAAAGACGAATGGGAAAAAACTCTTAGGCCTGGTGGAAAATACTACTTCACCCGGTAAACTTATGGATCATCATCTGCTTGACCATGCCCTGAAGTTGTTGCACAGAAATCAAGCTGCCTTAGTTGCATTCACCATTCCTCAGGGGTGGAAGCAAGGAGCTGGACTTAGTGTTGTTGCAACTCATGTCGACAGCCCAAATCTGAAGGTGAGTCTCCGTAAAAGTGACCTGGTTGCCCTTATGCGATCGATCTCCCCAGATTCGCCCAATCTCTAAACGTAGCAAATCTGCTTACCTACAAGTTGGAGTAGAGACATATGGAGGCGGTATCTGGCATTCTTGGCTGGACCGTGACCTCTCCATTGCTGGACGAGTCGTTATCGCTGATAAGGGTGGAAACTTCACCTCCAAACTTGTCAAGATTGATCGTCCTATTCTACGCATCCCCACCCTTGCCATTCATTGTCAGCCTCCTTTTTCTATGTCTTGAGATTAATTGATAACAATCATGTATTGTTCCAGTGGACAGAAATGTAAATGACAACTTGAGGTTCAACCAGGAAACTGAATTCATCCCGATCCTTGGGTTGATAGAATCTCAGTTAAATTCACCTCCCCTGGAGCCCGACGACGACAAGGATGATAAGCCTCCTTTGGGTGGCCCCAAAGCGGCCTCTAGCATCCAAGAGAATCATCATCCTGCGCTGCTGTCTCTCCTGGCTGGCGAACTCTCGGTAGCATCGGAAGAAATTCACGACTTTGAACTGTGAGTCGGGAAATTTTTCCTTCCTGATTCGATTCATGAGGTCATTTCAGATCTTTATATGATACCCAGCCGGCAACTCTCGGTGGAATTAACAACGAATTCATATTCAGTCCTCGTATGGATAACCTTGTCTCTTCGTAAAGTTCTTGTTTCCCTTGTTCCTTTGTTCATACGTTCATAACCACCAAGATTCTGCGCCGTCGAAGCCCTTGCAGATGTTTCGGCAACTGGCTTCTCTACTATGGAAGGCAATGTAAATTGCATAGCTCTCTTCAATCACGAAGAAATCGGAAGTGTTTCCAACTCTGGGGCTGAATCCAACCTTATTCCTTCTCTTCTCAATCGTCTATCTCCGACACCTGCATCACTCGCTCAATCCATCACTCGCTCGTTCCTCATCTCGGCTGACATGGGACATGCCCTGCACCCCAGTTACACCTCCAAACATGAAGACAAACACAAACCGATTATGAATGGAGGGATAGTGATCAAGACCAACGCAAAGCAAAGATACGCATCCGACGCTATCACAAGCTTTATAGTCAAACAGCTGGTCGAGCGCAAAGGAGGAAAAGTTCAAGAATTTGAAGTCCGTAATGATATGTAAGCTGTAAACTTTCTTCCATTCTTAGAACTTGAATCAACAATCGCTACCCCTTTAGGTCTTGTGGTTCCACCGTTGGACCGATGCTGTCCAAGATTGGCATCCGTACCGTTGATGTCGGCAATCCAATGCTATCTATGCATTCTATCAGGGAGACTGCTGGGTCCCACGATGTACAAAGTGCCATCGACCTGTTCAGTGCCTTCTTCGAAGGATTCAGTCAGCTTGATAGTTCATTGGCTGTGGACTGATGAACCTTTCCTTCTTCCTTCACGCAAATGTCAACGAAAGCGAAAGCAGTCGAGTACAAATAAAAGGATTGTTAAATTGAGGTTTACTACCGCCGCACTTTTTTAGTAGGTGGTTCTGAAAACCTTGACTCTGAAAGTACACTACGCTTCTTCGCCGTCCGCGTATAGTGTGTGAGCACCCACTCCCGTTCTGCCTCTGTTTGTTCAATGGTCCCTTGTCGAATTTCATACGCTGACAACAGTCAGATGGGAGAAGGGGCATCACAACAAGAGAACCTACGTTTCATTCCAAAGCGAGGTCCAACTTCAGCTAATTGCACATCTCGTCCAGTCTTTACAAAAACATGATGTCTAAACAAGTTGGTTAGTTAGGTAAATGAGATAAAAAGAGTCAAATTTGTACCGAAAAGAAACAAAATCATCTTCGTTTGCAAAGGTCATCACACGTTTGCTATCTTCCTTGGGAACGGGGAAAAGATATTTGAGAACATCACGCACGCGATCTCCGAGTTTTGAAGTGAAGTTATCGAAGATAAGATGAGGGTACTGCTCCGAAACTGTTGTATTTTGATAAGTTCCAATGTCGTGTCGGAGCGCGACATTGTTGAGGGTGAAGTATACAGTTGGGCCATGGGGGAAGTGTGATACTATGAGAGCGTCTGGTGTACCACGATGTTCGTGAACCACAATTAAATCCGTAACATCGTTGGCTCTACAGGCTTCCGCAAGTTCCTTCACGACGTAGTTTCCTCTATTAATCCGATGGGAATTGGGGAAGACCAGCCTCAGCTCCTGTACAACTATGAACAAGCCACAAAAAAAAATCGAATTTCTTCATCGTTTACCTTTGAGAATTGCAGGAGTTTCGAGCTTGGATCTCGGGAAGTGGTAATTACAATCTTTGGATCTTGGACACCAGCTCGAGAGTATTCGTTGTCAATATGTGTGATTGGTTCTAAGATTGGGTTTAAAAATTAGGACAGAATTGAAATAAAACAAGACACACCGGCCTGAGCTTCATCGAATGCGAGATCTCTCCCTAGGCCTCCTGCAGCCTTCTTCAACTCCGTGGGTAAGGCCTTCCCATTTGTCAAACTATCCTTTAATTGTTGCTTCCGTTCCCAGGTCTGCCGTTCTTGCGATTCTAACGACTTCGCGTAGACATATTGCCGCCGTTCTCGGATTTTCCTTCTAATCTGATTTCATTATTATATTCGTGCCAGCGTAGAGAATAGTTTTGGACTTACCATTGGAAGCACTTGTCAGAGCGGTGTAGTTTGAGAAACGAAATATTTGCTCGTGACAGCTGTCACGTATAGTCTAAGGTAGGGGCCACCAGGACCCGGCCACCTTATGTAATTGTATTATGTAAGCGCCAAGAGCGCGAAATGTTGGCTCGATAGCGGTGTCTGTGACATGATTATCAATAAATAAAAAAATAAAAAAAGAAGCCAAAAAGGGAAAGGAAAGAGCCTCAATATAGAAACTAGGATTCTATGAATTATGTACCAGGAGGACTAGGGGGATGATAGGCAAAGGACACAGAAATTCCGAATAAGTCAAGGGTAGGGACTAACACGGATACATCCGGACCGAACCGGATTGAAAATCCGCGGATAACCAAATTCGGATAACGGTTCTATCCGGATACGGATAATCCGCGGATTATCCATTTCATTTTTTCTACATCATTGAATCCTCATTGACTGACCTTTCAACAATGTGAAAAATATATGGAATAGGTAGATATATAGTGTAGAATACTTACTAGATTAAATTTGGGAGAATTTTGGTGGTTCCATACTTGTGGCCAATCTGCCTCACGAAAATGACTACAATTAAATATTATTAATTCATGTTATTTAATTTGAATATTATGGAGTTGGCTGTTTTCATCACATTTATGGGAGTTCAAGTGAGATTTTTTGTTAAAATATATTGATATGCCTTGTGAGAATATGATACTGATGTAAAGGCCACAAGAAAATTGCTGCCAGTGCCATTTTCTTCGTCCTCAAAAAGTTCGGATAATCCGTGGTCATCCGGATAAGGCACATAATTACGGATATGGTTCGGTTCGGATACGGATAGCAACGGTCACGGGTATTAACCGGATTATGCCGATCCGTGTTAGTCCCTAGAATAGAGTAAGGTCATGGCACTTCTCGTTCCTGAATACCTTGTTAATCTCGTTAATGACAGCTTGGTGTGTGGTCAACCAGGCAGTGGGGTTGATATCACCACCAGCAGACAGGGCAGCCTCTGCTGCGTAGTATGAATTAGTCAGGACCCGCTTCATGCGCAGAAGGTGAAGGAGATAAGGACGCATTGCTGGCGTCATATGGTTGGCATATTCCAGGTAGGATTCCGTGAAACCCCATTTGATCACAATGCCGCGTCGTCCGTGGCCGCGCTGTGGAAAAGCTTCCAGGACCTTATCGCGGTGGGTGCGGAGCTCATCCTGGTCATCCGAAGGTGTTGTCGAAGGCACTTTGGATAATACTACCCAGAGAAGTACCCACCAGAGAGATTCTATATCATGGAGAGGGTTATAGGCGAACGATGTTGGCAGTTGTATCTCAAAGAGTTTGTCCATGTGTACGTCAAAGACTTGGTCCACGGTGTCCTCTGAATCTGTAGTGAAGTAATACTTCCCGAGTGCGACCTCCACAGCCATGAAGGCAATTTTTCCCTTATATATAGGATGAATAAGCGGTTAGAAAATGGAGAAAATGATGACATACGGTTCTAACGCCGTGGCGACCCCCAGTGCCGATAATTTGGGCATACTCCAAATCCGAAAGCTTCCCTTTCCCATCCACAATGAGGATGTTCCCTGAACTTACATCTCTATGAACATATTCCTTCTTGGACATAAATTCAAGAGCTAAAGAATTATTACTGGGTTTTGCGCGCAGATCTGATTGTTTGCACTGACCTTCTGCGGCATCACGGGCTGCCTTGAAAACTGTCGTGATAGAATTTTCATCATAAATAGGATGTCCGACCTCCTTGAAGACGATACGCTGGTGCGTTTTGGAATCAAATCTGGCCACACTGAGGGTAAGGCGGGAACCGGTAGAAGGGGCCAGTCCTGGAGCAGCGCGCTTCGAAGGCCCTTTGGGTTGATACTGGCATAGATAAAATTTAAGAGCATTGGGATGGTCAGAGTCCGTATATCCTCGTGGTCCCACTTTCAGATCGTTCGTGATTCTATCAGTACTGTCTACATTCCCATCAATGGAAATGTTTCCCCACGCGAGCACAGTCAGAAATTTAGCCTTCATAGATTCGTCTGCGCCCTCCAAGATTTTCTTCAAGATTGTCGGTTCGGCTTCACGCGAGCTGTCGAGCCAGTAGTCTTTGATGGCGACATTTTTGGATCCTTGAACTCGTTGACCATCCTCGTTGATCTCATATGCTTCAAAGACCCGAGTCCCGCGTCCTCGAATAGCATCGGCAGAAAATTCGGAGAGGATCTTTACGGTGCGATATTTTTGGATTGGGTTGTTGATTGGAGCCACTGTCATCTCATAATAGAACTTGGAGCCACTGTCATCTCATAATAGAACTTGGAGAGTCCCTTGTCGTACTTCAGCTGCATGGTGGGATCCCAACCCAAATTCACGGTCGTACCGAATGTCAGTGGGACGACCAATTTCACCCATTTGAGAGGATCCTGCAACGCTAGGTATGTGATGATGCCAAATGAAGGAACGAGCCACGAACCTTCAAGAAGTTGAACTCTTGCGAAACCAGGACAGCCTGCTGACAGCAGAACCAGACCCGTGTACTCGTGTTCTCAATGGTGACACCAAAAGTGAAACGGCGGCGCGCATCGGAGCGCATAAGGTGTTGCATGCCCCAAATCACCTTTTCAACGTCCTATAGGAAAAAAGGAAAGTAAAACTGCCTTTCCACTACATAGGTTTACGTACGTCATCCTGATTTATTTTGCTTGACGCTTTTTTGTATTCCTCGACATGGACAACATTGTACCAGTCGTCTTTCTCTTGAGGTGCAAGATGCCCCGCGAGTTCGCCGAAATGTAAATATTCCTCTGTGTGCCTCTTTAAATAGCCGTACCCGTCGGGTCGAGAGGGGTTTGCGGTGCACATGCCATCGGCACCACTCGTGAGCGTAGAGTCTCCACAGACGAAATATTCGGTATTGGGAATAGGCTGAGTTGTTTTTCCAGGAAAGGCTTCCCTACAAATCTGTTCATGGACTGTTTCCAAGGGTTTAAAAGCATCTGGTTCGCAGGACGCAGAGTCCTTGGGCTCGGATTCGAACGCAGACCATGACCAGACGTCACGCTCCTGGTCCAAGATGAGGGAGCCAGCCACCTTGAGTGCTTCCACAGTCGCAGAAGGATCGAACCCGGCAACCTTTGGAAGAAGATGGTGAATGAAGACGTCAAAAGGGATTTCTGGAACCCATTCACCGAGGTCTTCTATCACAGATTGGGCTGTGTCGAGATCTCCGAGCAGGCACATATGCGTCGGTTTCAGTAGAAAGTGGAGGTAAGTGGTGCCCATAAATAATTGTTCCCACGGTCTTTCCTTTATAGGCTCGCAATCTAAAATTGGGCTTCATGATCATAAGCAGTGTTTCTTGAATCTTGTAAAACAACGGCGGGGTGTGAGCCCGCG
>Ga0307509_10006822_pt1 | contig 15198 bp, 15 predicted proteins | sample 10_EM_MG_FD_202245 | JGI IMG/M metagenome (GOLD analysis project Ga0307509, IMG submission 202245) | Populus trichocarpa ectomycorrhiza microbial communities from riparian zone in the Pacific Northwest, United States - 10_EM | ecosystem: Host-associated > Plants > Roots > Unclassified | place...
CGGGAGGAAGTGCCCCGAGTTCGATCGCAGACAGATCGCCCGCCGCAAGCGCTGGTTGGGCACAGCAAGCCAGCGCGAGCACGATGGCCTTCGATAACCTTCCTGTGACGGGGCCAGCACAGAAGTAAGTGAGAGACATCGCGACGCTGCCCTGATTGTTCCGATCGAGACGAATTCGGATCCAGGGATGCTAGACGCAGGATGGCCGCTCCAGCCCCAAATTAGAGGGTTAGAAGCAAGCCAATACCGGCGCGTCCGAGACGGGCCGCGCCTGGCTACACATCCTTGCGCGCTGTCACCAACGTTGCATCAGCGCGCCGCTCATGATCGCCTGCTCGGGGGGCGGTGGCGGCCTCGAAGAGGACGAGCGTCTTCGACCCCTGCAACAACATCAGATGCACGCGATCGCCGTTCATCACGTAGCTGCGCGGGCTGTGCAGGCCGGCGCCTGACGAAACGGTACCGAATTTCCCGTCGAGCGCGATTCGAACGCGTTCGTAGGCTCCGGCTGGCATTTCGACCTGGACCGTATCGAGCCGACCGCCGAACAAGCCGAAGACGACCGATGACGCGCGCCTGCCCGCAAACGTGCTGTCTTTCGGGTCGGCGTACCGACACACGGTGTCGAAGGCGCGCACGCGGTCGGCACCACATGTGAGTTTTGCGGTGGCCTGCATTTCGGCCAGGGTGGCACCGAGCCGGATGCCCTTCACGTCCATGCGATGTTCAGCCTGCTGTGGCCTCGGCGATGCACCAACGAGTGCGAGTGCCAACAGTCCGGTGGCGATCAGGTTCGTACCCATGCATCACTCCTGGTAGCGACGATGGGATGATGATTGCACCGGCCAGTCGGCAAGGTGTAACTCATTCGGCTTCAATGCCCGGTGGGGTGCAAGGTCGCCTGGCCCAGGTTCCACAGCGGCGTGAACACGCCCAGCAGCAGGATGCCAACCATCACGCCCATGATGCCCAGCAGCAGCGGCTCGATGGTCTCGGCGAGCTTGCTGACCTCGTAGGTCACGTCCTCGGTGTGGATCTGGGCAATCTGCTCCATCATCTCGGCCACCTCGCCCGTGGCCTCGCCCACGCTGATCATCTGGAGCTCCATCGACGAGAAGATCCCCGTGGTCGTCGCGACACGGGTGAAGCTCTCGCCGCGCTCCACGCCTCTACGCATCTGCAGGATGCGTTGCGCATAGAAGGCGTTGCCAACCACCCGTGCGGCGAGCTCGAGCGAAGGCACCAAGGACACGCCGCTGCGGCTGGCCATCGCGAAGTTGCGACAGAACCGGGCGACGCTCGCCTTTTTCAGGATGCTGCCGATGACGGGCAGGCGGGTCTTGGTGCGGTCCCAGAGATAGTGCCCGCGCTCGGTCGCGGCCCACTTCCGAAACAGGAAGACCGCGGCGCCGATCATGGCCGCCACCACCCACCAGTATTGGCGGCTGAACTCCGAGATCGCGATCAGGACCTGCGTGATCGCGGGGAGCTCGGCGTGCAGGTTCTTGTAGGTGGCTGCGAACACCGGGATCACAAACAGCATCAGCACCGACATCCCGATCGCCAGCGCCGACATCACGAAGGTCGGGTAGCGCACCGCCGACTTCACCTTCTTGTTCAAGTCACGATCGAATTCGATCTGTTTGAACAGGGCCCGGAAGGATTCGTCCAGGCGACCCGAGCCCTCGCCCACCCGGATCATGTTGACGTAGAAGTCGTCGAAGATCTTCGGGTGCCGCGCGAACGCCGTGCTCAGATCCGAGCCGCGGTCCAGGTCGGCACGCACGGCCAGCAAGGCCTTGGCGAGCGCCTTGTTGGCGGTCGAGCGCTGAATGCCCTCGATCGCCAGCAGCAGCGGCATGCCGGCGCGAACCATGTTGGCCATCTGGCGCGTCAGCAACTGCAGTTCCAGGATCGGCACCTTGTTTTCACCGGTCAGGTTGGTGAACCATTCCGGCTGCTCCGCAGGCCTGGGCAGTTCCCTGATCTTGGTCGGCGCGATGTCACTCTCCATTAGCCACTTCGCGACCGCCTGCGGGTTGGCGGACTCGATGCGGCCGTTCATCCGTTCGCCGAGCTTGTTGCGCCCCTCGTAGAGGTAGGTTTGCATCTTCGGTGCTCCGGGGTCGGGTGTGCCTACTCGGCAATCGTCATGGCTTCGGCCGCGGTGGTCCGGCCGTCCAGCACCATCGTGACGGCGGCATGGGCCAGGGTGCGCCGCCCGATCTGCTCGCGCGCCAGCTTGTCGATGAGCTGGGGATCGTCGGCCTGCAGGGCTTCCGTCAAGGCCTGGCTCATTTCGAGCAGCTCGTACACGCCGCGCCGCCCGCTGAACCCGACGCCGTTGCAGCGCGAGCAGCCCCGCCCCTTGCGGAACTTGGCTAGCGACAGCTCCTCCTCGCTCGCGTGGTGGGCCAACCACGCTCGTTCGTCAACGGCCGGCTCGTAGGGCTCGACGCAATACAGGCAGGACACGCGCAGCAGGCGCTGGGCCAGCACCGCGCGCAGCGTGGAGGCGATCATGTAGCCGGGCACGCCCATGTCCAGCAGGCGCACCGGCGTGCTGGGGGCATCGTTGGTGTGCAGCGTCGACAGCACCGTGTGCCCGGTCATCGCCGCACGCACCGCGATGTCGGCGGTTTCGTTGTCGCGGATCTCCCCCACCAGCAGCACATCGGGGTCCTGGCGCAGCAGCGATCGCAGCACGCGTGCGAAGGTGAGCTCGATCTTGTCGTTGATCTGCACCTGGTTGATGCCGGCGAGGCGGTACTCCACTGGGTCCTCGGCGGTGAGGATCTTCACGCTGGTCTGGTTCAAGGTCTCGAGGGCCGCATACAGGGTGGTGGTCTTGCCGCTGCCGGTCGGGCCCGTGACCAGCACGATCCCGTGCGGCGCGTGGATCGCACGCTCGAAGCCCGCCCATGCCCAGGCGGGCAGCAGGTCGCGTATCCCCAGCCGCTTGCCGCCCTGGCGCAACAAGCGCAGCACGATCGACTCGCCGAACTGCGTGGGCATCGTCGACATGCGGATGTCGAAGCGCGAGTCGCCCGACTTCACCGTGATGCGGCCGTCCTGCGGCAGGCGCCGCTCGGCAATGTCGAGCTGCGCCATCAGCTTCAGCCGCACGATCAGCGCCGAGATGATGCGCGGGTCCGCCTCCACCTGAACGTGCAAGACGCCGTCGATGCGAAAGCGCACTACGAGGGCATGCTCCTGGGGCTCGAAGTGGATGTCCGAGGCGTTGACCCGGGCCGCGTCGTCGAAGATGGTCTGCAACAGCTTGACGATCGGCGCGTCGGCATCGCTGATGGCCCGGCTCATCGAGGTCAGGTCGATCACATGGTCCTGCTCGCCGATCTCGCGCTCGACTTCGCGGGCGAAGGCGCCGATCTGCTCGGTCTTGCGGTAGACGCGGTCGATGGTGGCCTGCAGCTGCTCGTGGGTGATCGCCGCCAAGTCGACATGGCGCTTGAGCAGCGTGGCCAGCTCGTCCTGCGAGCGCAGGTCGGTCGGGTCGACCACGCCCACGAGGTAGGAGTCGCCGCGGTCTTCCAGCACCACGGCGCTGAAGCGGCGCGCCTGCGACTCGCTGAGCAGGCGCACGGTGTCGGGCTGCACGTCGAAGCGGCGCAGGTCCACGTACGGCAGGTCCAGCTGCCGCGCGATGGCCTGGGCGATCTGCTCCTCGCTCGCCAGCTCCAATTCGACCAGCAGCTTGCCGAGCAACTGGCCCGTGCGCCGCTGCTCTGCCAATGCGTGGTTCAACTGCTCGGGTCGCAGCAGACCCTGCCCGATCAGCACGGAGCCCAGCGTCTGTGTTTTCTGAATGGCCAGCATCGGGATCTTTCTTCGGGTTGCGATTCGCAAGGCACCGCGCCCTGCTCAGGAAATCAGTGGATGACCTCGGTCCAACGGCGACTGAAAGGGGATGTACTGGTCACGAAATTGGGTTCCTGGTCGACACCCTTCAGGCACGTGAAGCCGCCGGCCCATTCATTGAAGTTGGCGGTGATCCCACCCAGCGCAAACGTGGTATTCGTGCCCGGGACAAACAACGCGCAGGTGCCTGCGCACAGGCTCGCACCATCGAGCGCCGTGGTGGGCGCCGCACTGACCGTGAAGGAGGAGGTCGCCGCATTCGGGGCACTCACCGCCGTCACCCGGGTGCCTGGCGCCAGCACGCCGGTGCCTGACTTCACGGTGATCAGCGTCGCCGGGGTCGTCACCGTCGGCTGGCTGGAGGTGGATGGCAGGTACAGCGTGGTGCCTGGTGTGCCGGCATGCAGCGTGTTGGCCGAGGCCACGTAGGTGGCCGCTCCGCTGATGGTGTAGCGCCCAATGCCAGCGGTCGCTTCCGTGAGGCTGAAAACGTTGGACGCGCCCGCTTGGCTGCTGATGGTTCGGCCAGCGATCAGACCCGACAGTGCATCGGTGCCTTCGAAGTCGCAGATCGTGCAGGCCGTGACGTGCAGCACGTTGGAACTGATCGTCCATTGGCGGTTGTTTGCCGCGAGAACGGTCTGCGTTCCGCTGATCTGGTACGTGCCGCGACCGCCCCGGCCGGTCGCCATGCCACCGGCTTCCGTGCTGGTCAACTGCGACGCGATGGTTCCGCAGTTGGCGGTGCAGGTCGGGCTGCCGCCGCCGCCCGAGTTGGAAACGGTGTCGCCCACGCTGATGATTTGACTGGGGTACCCCGCGTAGCTGTTGCCAACCGTCAGCGTCGTGCTGCTGATCGCGGTCGTATCGCTGTTGTTGCTTTGCCAGGTGGCACCGATGGCGCCAGTGCCACGGCCCTTGTACGAAGAGGCATTCACGCCCAGCGGCGATGCACCGCTGAGGTTCGGGTTGCGGGCGTACCAGATCTCGGCGTCCACGTTCGACGGCGCCCCGGGTATCCCCGAGTTCGGGTACTTCGCAACGCGGGTCATCGCCACGTTCTGGCCTGTGCTTGCATTCGTGCTGAAGGTGACGCTGCTGAGCTGGTCGGTCAACAGCGTGACGCTCGCCGCGTAGGAAAACACCAGTGTGTCGCCACCGTAGCACCAACTGGTGCAGGTCTGGAAATCGGCGCCCGGTGCGTCACAGCTGCCGCCGGAGGTCGCCGTTCCGTCGTTGGTGCCGCCGGTCGTCTCGCCGCTGCCAACCGTTTTCGCAGACTGAGCATGACTGTTCTTGTGGTCCCAATAGGAGGCGGCACCAGCGGTGGCAGTCGGCCCCGTCAGCTGCGGAGCGGTCGTACCCAGGAAGAATGCGCCGACCTCCGCCAGATTGTTCTGGGTCTTGGTCATGGTCTGGTAGATCGGGTAGGTGGTGCTGGCGGGAACGAGCACCGAATTGCCCATCAGCCCCACGCTGTTGGCGCCGTTGGAGGGTGAGCTCAGGTCCAGCTGCAAGCGACAATTCGAACCGACAGCGCAGCTCGGTGTGTTGTTGCCCTGCCTGATGTAGGTCAGGTTGAACACGCCGATGCCCGCGACGGCTGCGGTGTTCTTCAGCTTCAATTGCCAGGTCACCGGGTTGTTGCTGCAGCCGTTGGCACCGTTGCAGAAGACGCCATTCGTGTCGATCAGCACCAGGTCCTGCGTCAAGGTGCGCGTGGTGAGCCCCACCTGGCCTGTGGAAGTCACGCTGCATTTCTCGCAACTGCCGTTGCACGTCGGGGGCGTGGACACCGCGGTCACGCTGACCGATCCGCGGCCCAGGTTGTAGTTGCTGGCGACGCCGCTGCAATTGGCATTGGTGAAGGTCCCGCCCAATGCGGCATTCACGCTGGCATGCGCCTTCTCCAGGCCGCTTTCGGCCACGAAGAAGGCCGCAGTGCTGTCGCCCTGGCGCTGACCATCGATGACGTTGCCACTGCTCACATTGAGCATCTGCGACAGCGCAAACACCACGGTGGCGATCAGGAACAGCATGACCACCATCGTCACCATGCCGCGCTGACGCTTAGGCCGCATGCTACGGATAGCGCGGGAGGTAATTCGATGCGTCATGGCAGGCGTACTGGCTACTCGTTGCGCAAGGCCACGACCGTGCGGGCCTGCGTGGCCTGCACGCCGGGCGGCTGCAGCGTCAGGGTCAATTCGACGAAACGCAGCGTGCCGGCACTGGTCGTTACCGCGTAGCTCGCGTCGAGATAACGCATGCCGAAGCTGCTGGCATAGCTCGTCAGGGGGCGCGAGCCGGGCGGGGTGAGCGGGGGCACCAGATCGCCGGCATAGGTCAGATTCAGGTTGGTGGAAATCGACTGGATGGTGACGGCGATGTCGTTGTTCGCCGCCGTCGGGGAAGCGCCGCTGCAAGCGGCAACCAAGTCGCCGCTGGTCTTGTTGAAGACTATCTGCGTGGCCAGTTGTGTGGTCGTGTCGGGCAGCGTACCGACGACGCAATACGCACCGCTGGACGGGTTGTACTTGACCTCGCGGATCTCGCGCGCCAGGCGCTCCAGCAGTGCACGGCCGTCGGCGATGGCAGCGCTGTCGGTGTTGACGGTGCGCACCAGGCCGAAGCTGTCGACCCAGAAGAACGTCGCCGTCAGAGCCAGGAAGCCGATCAGGCCAGCCGAGATGACCACCTCCACCAGCGTGAAGCCCTGCTGCCGCCGCCGCGGGACGCATGGCGCCGCTTGGCCTGACCCGGATTGGGAGGGGGCTGTCGAAGCGCGGGTACCGGGCATGTCCATGGGTCAGGCCTGGCTCAATAGGCGCTGAGCTGCAGCGTGATCGGCGTCAACGTGGCCGCCGGGGCCGCGGACTTGGCGACGATGACGGTGGCTGTGCAGGTGGCGCTGCTGCACGTCGTGATGGCGTTGCCATTGGCGTCGGCCAGCGTGACGGTGGGGTTGCTGGCGAATCCGCCCACGCCACCCATGCCGTTGCACAGGCTGTTGCTGACGCTTGCATAACCAGTGTTGCGCCGCACGGCCAGCAGCCGCTCGGCGCAGGCGCGCGTCAGTTCGAAGCCGACGAACTGATCGCGGCCGGTGGTCTGGGTTTTGAAGACCTGGGGCTGCATCGCCATGATGCCCAGCGACACCGCCGTCAACATGGCGATGACCAACACCGTTTCGAACAAGGTGAAGCCGCGTTGGCGCCGCGGCCGCGGACAGCAAGTGCGCTGGTGATACGGCGAAGGCCACATGATCAGGGGCTGACCGACACCCGGCCGGTGAGCGCAGCCACCGTCACGGTATAGGTGGCGTTGTTGGCGCCGGTCTGGTAGCTCAGCGTGAAGCTGGCGTCCGATGTCAGCGGGGCGCCTGCACTGTTCACGGGTTGGCCCAGGCTGTTGAAATAGATGGTGCTGGCACTGCCAAGCACCGCACCCTGGCTGACGGTGAGGCTGGTGTCCGTGCTGCACGGCGCGCTCGCGGCACAGGCGACGTCAACGTGCCCGTTGGCGCCGCTCGCGGCCACACTCACGCTCACGCCCATGCGTTGTCCGCGCACCATCGCCAAGCTCTGCGCCCGACGGACCAGGTCGGCAAGGGATTGCGCCTGGGCCGGCAATGTCATGGTGGCTGGAGTGACCAACTTCATCATGGCAAATTTAGCCAAGGCGCCCAGAACCACGACGATGAAGACCAGCTCCAGCAGGGTGAATCCGGCACTGACACACTTCGGTCTGCTGGCTGTTCGCATGTTTCCACCTGGCTTGGCGCCGCAAGGCGCCAAGCTTGTCTACATCACTTCATCAAGCGCCGTAGGCGTTGAAAGCCGCCGTAACGCCCACAGTAGGCGCTTGAACGACACAGCCAGCTGTTGCAACACCGGTGTTCGGAAGGGCGGTAGCGCCGCCGGTAACCGAGTAGCCGGTAGGAATGTCGGCCAACAATGCGATGTTGGCGGCAGTGAAGTCGGCGCAGGTCGCAATGGCGATGAAGTTCGTACCGGCCACTGCGCCAGGAACTTTTGACTTCGCATAGTTGACCGAAGTGCCCGACGCCAATGCGGCAGCAACACCAGCCGCGACGCCCTTTTCTGCGTCTGAGGTCAAGCTCTGAAACTTCGGGATCGCGACCGCGGCGAGAACGCCGATGATCACGATCGTGATGATCAGTTCGATCAGCGTAAAACCCTTTTGAACCAGTTTCTCGATTTTCGTCTTCATGATCAAAACTCCTAATTAGGAAAAATAAATATTCAAATTGAAGATCAGGTACAGCTCCATCCACACCGCTCCCGCCCCTGGGGGAACTGGCCACCTCGACTAAAGTGTCTCGGGCAATAAAGACTACCCACGACCGTACTCAGCTGCATCCAGCATCCATGGGGAGCTGTTTGTCCTAGGAGGCACCAATAGACACATAGGACCCTCGGCATCGACTCCGGGGGTGGGCATGGCCTCGGGGCTCCGTACAGTCGTGCCGCATGGAGTTCAGCGTCAACAACAAGGGATGGACGGTCATCGACTGCTGCGATGGCCCATCGCTGTGTGCGGTGAGCCTGAAGACGGCCGTACGCACCGGCGAGCGGCCGCAGGTGCTCAGCGTTGCCGAGCAGGCCAGCCAGGGCCCAGATCCCGATGCAGCAGCCTTGCGCGATTTGATGGGCCAGATGGACCGCAGCCTGCCGGTGCTGATGACGCTGGCACGCACACAGTACCGGCTGCGCGTGATGCCCGAGCCGGCCGTGCCGCAGCGCGAGATGCTGGCGAGTCTGCGCTGGTCGCTCAGCACTGAAGGGGACGGCCCGCTCGACGACATCGACCTGGCCTGGATGCGCATTCCCACCGACGATCAGTTGCCGTCACGGCCCAAGCAGCTGTACGCCGTGATGATCGCCAAGGCATGGTTGACGGCGCGGCTGGGTGCATGGCGCCAGGCCGGCGTGAGACCCAAGGTCGTGGACATCCGCGAGACCGCGCTGCGCAACATTGCGGGCGCGCTCGAGCGGCCTGGCGAAGGCCTCGCACTGATCAGCGCAGACACCGAGGGCGTCGGAATGGTCTTCACCCACCAGGGCTCGCTGTACCTCGACCGCTACATCGAGCAACCGCTGGCCGAGCTACGGGCCGCGGACCCCGCGACCCGGGTCCAGCTGCACGAGCGCATCGCCCTTCAGCTGATGCGCTCGATCGATGTGATCGGCCGCAGCTACCCGTTCATGCCCGTCACACGGGTCGTGGTGGCGCCCGCGCCTGAAGCACTGGGCCTGCTCGAATTCCTGAGCACGCACCTGCCGTTGACGGTGGAGCCGCTGGATCTGAATCAGGTGTTCGATCTGACCAAGGTGCCCGCACTGGCGCAGTCACCTGCGCTGCAGGCGCGCTGCCTGGTGCCGCTGGGTGCGGCCCTGCGCAGCGCGAAGGTGGCCACGTGAGACCGCCGGTCACCCACATCAACCTGCTGCAGCGCACCGCTGCGGCCCACACCGTGAGCTGGGCGCTTGCGATATCGCTGGCGCTGACCGTGATCGGCACGGTGGTTCACGGCAGGCAGTTGCGCTCGCAGGCGCAAGAGGCCATCCGCCAGCGCGACGACGTGGCGCAGCAGTTGAAGCAGCTCCAGTCACGCCTGGCCATCCAGAGTGGCGAGCAGGCCAAGAGCGCCGCCGCCCTGGCGTTGCGCAAGGAAGCCGACGTCCTGCAGCCCCAGGCCCAGGTGGCCCAGGCCTTGATCGACGTGGTTCGCAATGCGGAGGGAGGACGAACGGACGAGTTCGCGCGCCCGTTGGCGGCGATGACGGGTTTGAACGAGCCCGGCCTGTGGCTGACCGCCCTGACCGTCAGCGCCGGCGGCAAGCGCCTGGAGTTGCAGGGCGAGGCCAGCAATGGCGCCTCGGTGCTGCGCTTCGCGCGTCGGGCCAATGAGTCTCTTCAGCCGCTGACGTTGCGCCTGGACAGCCTCGAATTGCAGCCGGCAGCCGCCGCAGCAGCAGCGTCGGGCGCAGGCACCGGCGCGGTGTCGTTCCATCTGCACTGAGCACCGACGATCATGCAAAACAAATTGCTTCAGATGGCCAACCGGCTGGAGGCCCTGTCGCTGCGCGAACGAGCCATGGTCGTGCTGGGCGCGCCGCTGGTGCTGGTGGTCGCCGGCGAATTGCTGGTGTTCGGCCCGGCCGGCAAGCAGGTCGCCGAGGCCCAGAAGCAGTCCGAGCTGCAGCAAGGCGAGCTGAAGGCCCTCGGCGCCGTGCTGGCTGCCAAGCCGGCGGTCGCTCCGTTGCCTGGTGCCGATCAACTGCTCAGGCAGCGCAACGAGTTGCAGAGCCAGATCGACGCCGCCGGCGCGATCATGGCCGGTGTCAACCAGAGCGTCGATTGGGGCACCGTCGTGCGCGCGACCGTGGCCGGCACGCCGGGACTGACGCTGACGCAGCTCAAGACGATGCCCGCCGAGCTGGTCTTTGCGCCGTCGATGGTCAAGCCGGCGGCTGCCCAGGCGGCGCCTTCCAGGCCTGCCTCGCCCCGGCCGGCTGCGGCAGGCGAAGCGATGATCTACCGGCACCGCGCGGAACTCACCGTCAAGGGTGATTTCAGCACCTTGCTGGGCTACCTGCAGACCTTGCAACGCCTGCCGGGCGACCTGCGCTGGGACCGTCTGCAACTGAGCGTGGCTGCCTACCCGCAGGGCAGCGTCCAGCTGAGCTTGCACACGCTGAGCAACCGCGCAGAGACGCCATTCAACTGATCACACCGAGGCTAGTCATGGAACAAGTCAAAGCTATCGATGGCCGGCGGGGGCAGCACAGCGCGGGTCGCCGTGCTGCCGCCGGGTTGCGCGCATGGCTCACGGCGCTCTCGATTGCCGGCCTGGGCACGGCCTGCCTGGCGGCCGAATCGATAGGCGGCCTGGACTCGGCCTTTCGGCCGCAAGGAGGGGTCGCCGCTCCGGTCGAGGCCAACGGCGAGCGCACGGACGCGAACCTGGTGGGCGTGCGTGTCATGGCGTCGAGCGCTTCGCACTCGGTGGCGTCAATCGACGGGCAGATCGTGCGCGTGGGCGACGTCGTTCACGGCATGCGCGTGACCCAGATCGACCGGCAAGGGGTCGTGCTGACGAGAGAAGGTGGCGTCACGGAACGGCTGATGGTCAATCCGTCGGTGGTCAAGCGCATGCGCCCCGTCGCCACACCGCGCGTTTCGAATGGAGCTCTTCAATGAAGTCGTCCGTCATTCTCGGCATCGCCGCGCTGCTGAGCGCCTGCAGCGCCACCTACCCGGCCAGGAATCTCTCGGCGCAGAACCGTATCGACGAGACCTTGAAGCAGGCGTCCGCACCACCCCAGGCCGCGGCTCCGGTCGCGCTGCCACCGGCGGTGAGCCAGTCGCTGCTGCCACCGCTGCGAAACACGCTGCCGCGTGCGACGCCGACCGAACCGCGGTTCGATCTAGTCCTGATCGACGCGCCGATCGGCCAAGTGCTGCATGCAATCGTGTCCGACACGCGCTACAGCATTCTGCTGAGTCCGAAGGTGACCGCGCCGATGCCCCCCGTCGGAGGCGCGCAGCCCGATGCGGCGTCCCAGGCGGCGGCTGCGAGCGCGAGCACGAGCCGCCGCGAACTGCTGACGGTGCAGCTGAAGAACGTCACCGTGTTCGAAGCGCTCGACGCCGTGCGCGACACCTATGGCTACGAGTATTCGGTCTCGGGAACGCGCATCCTGGTGGAGCGGCCCGAGATGCAGACGCGCTTCTACCAGGTCAACTACACGCTGGGCCAGCGTCGTGGCGTGAGCGACCTGCAAGTCGTGGCGGGAGCCGCGACGGGTGGCGGTGGTGGTGGTGGCGGTAGCGGCGGCTCTTCCGGCTCCAGCGGCAGTTCATCGTCGAGCGGCAGCGGCGGCGGCGGCGGAAGCTACGGCTCGACCCAGGCCAGTGCGCTGAGCTCGATCTCCAAGTCGGACTTGTGGGGCGAGATCGAAGACTCGATGCGGACCATCCTGGGCTGCCAGATCCCCAGGCTTCAGGCGGGCGCAAGCCGCGGTGGTCAAGGCGGGGGCGGGTCGAGCTCGGGCGGCGCTTCGAGCCGGGCCGACGTGTCCTACGTGGGGGACTCCCAGGTGGGCGAGCGCCTGCGGGGCGTCGATGGCTGCGCCGATGGCCGGGCGGTGAACGTGAACCAGATGAGCGGGACGGTCCTGGTCCGCGGCATGCCCAAGGAGTTGCGCACCATCGAACGGCTGCTGCGCGCCATGCAGGTCAACGTCGAGCGCCAAGTGAGCATCGAGGCCAAGGTGATCGATGTCCAACTCAACCAGGAGTCGCAGCAGGGCATCAACTGGTCGGCCTTCCACCAAGGCCTGATGCGCGCATCGGTGGGGGCCGAAACGAGTCTGGTCGGGGCGCCCGGCACGGCCGGCGCGGGCCAGGTCGCGCCCGGCGCCTCGCTGGCGGACCTTCTGGGCGGGCAGCTGATCGGTGGCGTCACCCGAACTGCGTTTTCGGCGGGGCTGGGCCTGGCGCTGCAAGGCTCGCAGTTCGCGGCCCTCATCAGCTTCCTGGAAACCCAGGGTGACGTGCATGTGCTGTCCAGCCCACGCATCGCCACCCTCAACAACCAGAAAGCGGTGATCAAGGTGGGCACCGAGGAACCGTTCATCACGTCCATCGCGCCCGGCACGACCAGCCTCTCGTCATCGGCCGCCGTCGCCGTGCCGCCCACGTTGAACTACCAGCCGTTCTTCTCCGGCATCTCGCTGGACGTGACACCGCAGATCGACGATCGCGATCGGGTGACGCTGCATGTGCACGCGCTGGTCAACTCGATCACCGAGAAGGCCAAGGCGTCTTCCACCCAAGCGGGGTCGGCCGCTGTGCCGATGGCGGTCAGCAGTGTCAACGAGACCGACAGCGTGGTGAAGACGGCCGACGGCATGATGGTGGTGATCGGCGGCCTGATGACGGAGAGCAGCGGCAACACGCGCGCCGCCATCCCGGGCCTGGGCAGCGTGCCGGTGGCCGGCGCCTTGTTCCGCAAGGGCGAACAGTCGTCGAGCAAGCGGGAGTTGGTGATCCTGATCAAGCCCACCGTGGTCAAGATGGACTCGGACTGGGCGGACGACATCGCGGCCACGGGGCGGCGCATTCAGAGCATGAACGACGAGCGAGGCCAGGGCACGAAAGCCGACTGAGCCAGCACATGTACCTGCAGCACTTCCAGTTGAAGGAATTCCCGTTCGGCATCACGCCGGACACGAGTTTCTTCTTTTCCTCTCAGGCCTCGCAGCAGGCGCTGAACACCCTGCTGGTGGCCACCCGCGCCGGTGAAGGCTTCATCAAGATCACCGGCGAGGTCGGCACGGGCAAGACGCTGCTTTGCCGGCAACTGCTGCTGAGCGTGGGACGCGACTTCGAGACGGCCTACATCCCCAATCCGTATCTGACCCCGCAGGGCTTGCTGCTGGAACTGGCCGAAGAACTGGGCGCCGACACGGCGGCGCTGGGCCAGGCAGCGGAGATGCAGCGCCAGCACCTTCTGCTCAAGGCGCTGAACCGGCGGCTGCTGGACCTGGCGCTCGAGAACAAGCGCGTCCTGGTGTGCCTCGATGAAGTTCAAGCCATGCCGATCGAGACCCTGGAGGCGCTGAGACTGCTCACGAACCTCGAGACCGAAAAGCGCAAGCTGGTGCAGGTCGTGATCTTCGGTCAGCCCGAGTTGGACGAGAAGCTGAATCACCCGTCGATCCGGCAGTTGAAGCAACGCATCACCTTCGACTACCACCTCGGGCCCTTGAAGGGGCCGGAGCTGGCTCGGTATCTGGACCACAGGATGGCCGTGGCGGGCTATGACGGTGCGCGTCTGTTTTCGGCGCCTGCTCTGTGGATCCTGAAGTGGCGCACCCGCGGCTTCCCGCGCCTGGTCAACATCGTGGCCCACAAGGCCCTGATGTGTTCCTACGGCCGGGGAAAGAGGTCCGTGGGTCTGTGGGAAATGAACGAGGCCATCGACGACACCGCGTCGCTGCGCATCCGAGTGCAGCGCGTCGTGTTGCCCAGCCTGGCGCTCTTCGCGCTGGGCCTGCTGGTCGCACACCTGGCGAGAACCACATGAGCATCATCAACAAAATGCTGCAGGACCTGGACACGCGCAACGGCCGCCCTGGCGGCGAGGCGAAGGCAGGCGATGCGATCCGTTCGATCAAGCCCACGTCGCGTTGGCGTCTCGGACGAAACGCCTTGCTCGTGATCGTCGGTGTGACGGGGGCGTCGGTGGCAGGCGCCTGGTGGCTGCAACAGCGCGACGGTGGGATCGAGAGCCGCCGGGTCGTCGTGCCCGCGCCGCCGGTTCCCGCCCTCGCGCACAACCCGCCGCCGGCCGCCTCGCCAATCCCGCCCGCCCTGCCCGTCCCGGAAGCCGTCGTCGCCGATTCAACGGCGCCCGCGAAGGCGGCGGTGCCGATGCCTGTTCAGCAGCCGGTGTCGGCCCCAATCTCGGCCGCGGCCGGCACGGTGCTGGTTGCGACGGCGCTCCCCAGAGTCGCTGCATTGGCGCCGCCGTCGTTGGCATCGGCAAGTGCCTCCGTCTCGCCCGACAACGTCGAAACACCGTCGCCACCAACCATCGCCGCCGCGAGTCCCAGGGCCGCGGGCGGCAAGACCTACAGCCCCGAGCAGGTGTCCACCAATCTGCTCGGCGAGGCCGTCAAGCTCGACCAGCAAGGCCATCAGGAAGAGGCCATGGTGCCGCTGCAACGGCTGCTCGCCGCCAACCCGCTCAACGTCCGGGGGCGGCAGATGCTGGCCCAACTGCAATTGGACACCGGGCATGTCGAGCAAGCCCGTTTGCTGATGGCCGAAGGGCAGCGCCTGCTTCCGGAACAGTCGAACTTCACCTTGACGCTTGCGCGACTCCAGGTCGAGAGCGGCGACGTCGGCGGCGCGATTCATCTTCTGGAGGCGGACCACTCCAGCGCGCGCGACGAGCCTCAATTCCATGCGCTCCTGGCTGCACTCTTGTTGCGCGTCGAGCGCTACGACGACGCGGTGCAACACTACCTCGTCGCCTTGCGCTCGGACCCCGCGAACGCGAGCTGGCTGCTGGGCGTGGGGGTTGCATTGGAGGGCGTGGGCAAGCACGTCGATGCGGCCGAAGCGTATCGCCGGGCCGAGGGTAGCGAGCACCTGACGCCAGAGACGGCCAATTTTCTGAGTGAACGCCTGGCCCGGCTCAAACGTTGAAGCGCAGCGGTCCGAGGTTGATGATTCGAAGGTCGAACCGCCAATTCCGAGTCGATCGACTCCAATGCCGGCCTG
>Ga0307509_10006823_pt1 | contig 15196 bp, 13 predicted proteins | sample 10_EM_MG_FD_202245 | JGI IMG/M metagenome (GOLD analysis project Ga0307509, IMG submission 202245) | Populus trichocarpa ectomycorrhiza microbial communities from riparian zone in the Pacific Northwest, United States - 10_EM | ecosystem: Host-associated > Plants > Roots > Unclassified | place...
TGTGCCCTGCCTGTGCCCTGCCTGTGCCCTGCCTGTGCCCTGCCTGTGCCCTGCCTGTGCCCTGCCTGTGCCCTGCCTGTGCCCTGCCTGTGCCCTGCCTGTGCCCTGCCTGTGCCCTGCCTGTGCACCAACTCCAGTATCTCTAGTGACATAAGGTATGAAAGTAAGAATAAAACCAAATACCCGATACCTCATACCCAATCATATCAACAAAACCATGAAAGAAAATACCCAATGTCCAGCGGTATAAGGCGTGGGAACAACCCACAACAAGGCGTCTAACCACTGGAAACTACAATGTGACATGCCCTTAACCGTATCTCTCCTGGCCGCATATCCGCTATATAACATGCATATCCGCCTAACAAAATAACAGCATGCCCTATAGGCAATCCAACAGAAACTTGCCTACACCACGGTAGATGGATCGGGTTCTGAAAGGGCCAAGAATCACTCATCTCATAGTTCTCATACATGTGGAATCCGGCCCCGTTCCCTTTTTCTTTCGAAAAAATACAGTGTAACTTTATGCTAATTCTTAAAAACCACGATTGAGGTAAAGTCACTTTGGGAAAAACTTCGCGAAATGTATATTTTCTTCAATTGGAGTCACCTGAGGATCAGGGGTTTAGGGGGATTCCTTGGTCGGCCGGAGGAGGCGGCTTATTTAGCAAGTGAAAGAAAACATCTTTGCCCAGTGATTTTCCCGTGGTAGATATGGAAGGTGTACTAGTATGATCCTCGGTGATCGAACCGAGTTCTGGGAAGTCTAGTTAAAGTATTATACAAGTAATACAAGCTAGCTATTCCCTATCTGATAGGTTAATATCGGTTTTAGAAGGTCTTAATAAAAACCTAGTCAAGGGAGGGGATTGTTTTACGATTACTTTCCTCTTCTGGTTCTTGATCATGAAATTCTCGGAACCTCTACTTCATCCCAAAGGTTACCAATCCACCCTGCTTTGGAAAATGTATGGCAACGCCTTAAATGGGAATCTTGGGGACATGACTCTCGCCAACTAGTAATGAGAGGCTAATGACATGAGAAGACCTTTTGTATGAATCACTTCCTCTCCAGTGAAAAGCTCTTGGATTCCTCCCCCGAACCCAATTTATTGAGGTCCTTCATCCTAACTGTCAGGCGACATTCATACAGTCGGTACTTTCTCCCTATCCCGGATTCCTGCTGGCTATATTTCTAACAGGTCCTGATTCTAGTAGTATATGAAAACATAAGATCCAAGAATTAGGAGACACGTCATAAGTATTAGACAAAAACACAAGATACGAGGGTGCTTTCCAAGAACGCCATCCTACTGTAAGCAGCTTTCCGTGATCGTGCACTACCACCGCCACCATTTGTGCCTCAGACCACAAAATATCTATCATATCACTCTCATGAACCCCTCATGGCTCGACAATGGACGTGTCTGACGAAAATATTCAATAAACCTTTATTCTACTCTATTTGAATTGGGGGGGGGGCCAATCGTAGTGGACAAGACCAAGACGCCCTCTACCAGAAAGTAAATGTCAATATACCCCAACTATGCCGAAATCTATGTCAGACCGAGCCGAAGAGTCAGATTGCCGAAGAGCGGAAGAAAGGCTGGCCTATCCAAGAAACTTCAAACATAATTCCTAAAACGCTGAGAGAAAAACCGAGAGTAGAAAACAAATAACCATCTTAGACTACTCCGCATAAAACTTGTACTCCCCCGAAACTACCTGTGCCGGCAAATGGAGATTTTGCCACGGGACGGGGCGGGAAACTCCAGGGAATCAATTGGGTACCCAATGACCGGGTATGTCAGGGATGTCGGGTTTGTAGCAGCTTCACGATGCTATCTTGTCGGCTATCAGCCGCTAGTGTGAGTGGTGTTTCACCGGATTTACTGGAGTGATAGGGGTTAACTTCATTTCGCGCTAACAGTAGCTTCACTACTTCCTCATGACCATTCGAGGCAGCCCACGAGAGTGGTGTTTGACCATACTTCGTATCAGGGGTGTCGGGTTTAACATCTTCCCGCCCCAACAGTAGCTTCACTACTTCCTCATGCCCAGTCTTGGCAGCCCACGAGAGCGGTGTTTGGCCATAGAACGTGTCGGGGGTGTCGGGGGTCACATCTTCCCGCCCCAACAGTAGCTTAACTATTCCCTGATAGCCATGATCGGCCGCCCACGTGAGCGGTGTTTGGCCAGACAAAATGTCGAAGGTGTTGGGGTTGACATCTTCCCGCCTCAGGAGTAGCTTGACTATTCTCTCATTGCCCTTCATGGCAGCCCACGAGAGCGATGTTTGACCATAGAACATGTCTAGGGTGTTGGGGTTGACATCTTCACGCCCCAACAGTAGCTTTACTATTCCATCACGGCCATTTTTGACAGCCCACGAGAGCGGTGTTTGACCGAAGAACATATCTGGGGTGTTGGGGTTGACATCTTCCCGCTCCAACAGTAGCTTGACTACTGCCTCATGGCCATTCCCGACAGCCCACCAGAGCGGTGTTTGGCCATTCACCGTGTCTTGAATGTCGGGGTTGACATCTTCTCGCCCTAACAGTAGCTTCACAATTCCCTCATGGCCCTTCTTGGCAGCCCACGAAAGCGGCGTCCGGCCAAAATCATCTAAACTATTGGGGTTGACGTATCTCGTGCCGAAGAGTAGACCCGCAACTCGCTGTGCGTTCCCCCGCCAACCACCTATGCTCGCAGGATCGACAAAACGTGGTCCAAGCAATAACCTCACCACTCCCTCTTGTCCATTTTCGGCAGCCCACGAGAGTGCCGTTCGGCCAGAATTTGCATCCCGCTGATCTGGTTGAATCTGTTTTTCGCGCAAGAGCAACCTGACCACCTCTTCATGCCCACATCTTGCGGCCCATATGAGTGGTGTCATACCCGCATCATCTCTTTGGTTCATGTCCCATCTGTTCATCTTTATCAAGGCATTTGCAACATCAGCGAGGCCAAAGTACGAGACACAGTGCAGAGCAGAAAACCCCTCGTGGTGAAGAGCACAACTCCAAGGAAGCCCCTCGCTCAGCAGCTTCTTCCGGATTGAGTCCCAAAGGAATTTAGCAGATATGTGACTGTCGAACTGATCAAGAAGTTTTAGCGCAAGTGATTCTGCGAGATCCGAGAGCTCCAATCGCATGTGGGTTCCCCAATATATAGAAGAGTATTCGAGGAAGGGTGTGTCTCGGGGATTAGGGGGCGGGCTAGCTGGAAGATCGTTCACGAGCTGGAAATTGAGGTATGTTAAGCAGGTTTCTGCCATCGTCGCGTGGGCTCTGTCAAAGAGGTCCGGGTGCGTGGAAAGATGCTCTTGGAGGGTAAAATGGATTAACCTAACAGTCGAGGTACCCTTTTCTATGGTGGCAAGTCCTTGACAACAGCTCAGCAGAGTCGAGGCTGCAGGGGTATCGTCGTAATCGAAGTGATCCGACCCTATTTGGATTGCTACGGCCTGACAAATTTCATCCACCTTCAAAGGTCGTCTCGAATGAGAGATCCACATCAGAACGGCCATCCCGAGTCTTGCTTTCTCCCCACCTTGAGCCTTTATCCTTCCTAACGTTGCCGTGTAAGCTTCCCCAAGGTCCAAGCCATTCTCCATTGCTCTAAGCTTTTGTCTCCTTCGATGTATAGTCGTCTCTTCTAGAATCGTCTCGATGCTTAAGAAAGCAAGAAGAAATCTAGAAACGATGTGGTTCAGCCCACAGCTTTAGATATTTTTGGGAGTGTCCCTTCCTACTTACATTTCCGAAACTGCTTGCGGTATATTGTGGATAATTTCCTCCTCTAAACTCTTGTCCATTGCACCCGGCATCGTATCTTCTTCGAGTTTCGCTCGCAGGAATGTGATGATGTCGTTCTTAGTAGGTGTTATGGATCTAGTGGCAGCCCTCCCAGAAAGATGTTTTTCCACCTCGCTTAGGATATATGGCCTTCCAGTCAGATACAGCCGAGCGCCGGAGGACTTCTCGAGGATTTGGTAGAGTGAATCAAGGAGCTTTGCCCGGTATCCTGGTTGGCACTCGTCCAGGGCATCAATGCATATAAAAGTGGGACGGGAGGAGGAGATATCCTGCAAGAACTCGACAATTTCTGAGAGCGCTAGACTCCGACCACCAATGACCCTCTCGTGGTCCTGAAAAGCTTTGACTATATTTTCCGGAACCTCTTCTAGTCCACCAACAACCTGTCTCAACACCGAACCCAGAACCATAGCCGGGGATTGCTCGTCGTGAGAAGCGAAGTCGAAGTAAAAGCACGCCACGGCAGCATTTCCTCCTACATCCGGCTCGCATAGCGTATCTATCACGAGGGAGCTAGCATCACATCTTGTCAGCAATACATTACTTTCCTCTATTATCTCCTCTCTTACCTCATGTAGGTCTTACCGACCCCCGGACCTCCGTAGCAAAACAAGGCTGAACCACCAGATTTACCCTGACCAATACCACCAAACCAATTCCGATATTCATCCGTTTCGAAGATCCAGCCTCCCACCTCGTCAACTCTGCGGGTTCGGATGTCCTGGTGCCGCCTTTGAGGTCCAAATGGGGATAGCCAGGCCAATATTTCCGACTTCTCGTTAGCCGCAGTGTAATTGTACACATTATTAAAAGAATTGGTATTAAAAGAGCCGATATTGTCGCCAATTTGATGTTGAGACATTTTGGATTTTTCGCTGTTTTGAGGGTTGCGGAGGGTGGGTTATTGAGTAATTTTATCTGGTAGATTGAGTTTAAGGGATTCCCGGAGGTGAAGAAAAGCGGGGGTGATGGTGATTTTGAAGCCTCGGTGGCGAACCACTTGTGAAACAGGCATAGCCAAACTCCGTATGCGCAAGCCTCAAGCAGCCGATGGCTGAATGCGATTGCGACGAAAGCAGTTCAGATTTTCTGTCATTGGCACAGGTCGCATTAGGAGTCCTCAATGTAGGATCGCAAGGGTGGTCTTTCAAATTGGGCTGGGAAATGATTGGCCAAAATGTCACGAGATGGCGAGGCAACTTGAGGGAACCATTCCTGCTCCTCAAGTCAGTTCCCTAGCAATAAAGTTGTGAATAAATTCTGGCATAATTGAGCCATGATGGAAAATGGAGATCATATCCAAGCCGGAACTTTCCAAAAACAAAAATTCACGATTAAAATTCTCATCTTCAACCCCAAGTCTGGGTCTTCTCGACTCAAGTTAGGCCTCATAAACCACCACTTATATTTTTTGGGCTTAGCCGAGACAGTTCCTCAACGACGGTTGAAGGGGCACTCTCTCTCTTTTTTATTAAGGCCTATTGGTAGTATACTAAGTACTGTACTGATCACTACCACATATTTAAATTATTTTCTTGTTTAGGTTGGAGTGGTTGTATCGAGGAGGCTGACAACATCGCGGCAGAAATTACCAGCTTTAGTTGATCGGTTAATTCTGTTCCCGCACAATCCCAGACATCCCTGCTGTACGAAGACATCTTGCGGGTGCTTCTGACCGAGGAAAAATAGTTCTTTCTAGTCTCTGGGCAAATAAGAGTGGAATTCAATGAAGCTGTTTGTGTCTGAATTTTTCCGCGTTCGCCCTCCCCAGTTCCCCTTCCGAAAAACCGCCAAGATTCAGGCTATAATCAAACCTCGGCTAACTTATGCACCCACAAAGCACGAGTATTATTTGTAATCGCTTAAAAGAAGAAAATCTGTCCCTGAACTTTGCAACCTCTAGATTAGGGGTCCTCAGACCTTGGATGGGATTCGGACCAGTTCAGAATGCGTTGGATTTCCATGGACCGAATAGCCAATAATGTTGGAGATCCAGAAAGCAGGTTTGAGGATCCCAGAAGATAATAGGCAGATTCAGAATCTATAAGTAGTTAGATGGTGAAAAAAAAGTGAAGTCATACACATGTGTAAAAATTATGTAAGAAATAATTAAACTATAGTGAAAAAATATCTTGTAGTATTGCACCTTAGCAAAAGTAACCGAATATCGCGATGCAACAGTGCACTTGGCGCACTTCCTTTTCAACACCAGTTGCTCACAAATGGCTATCAAAACTGAACCAAAAGATTATTTTAAAATAAAATAAATACATAATCCTAATTAATACTTTGTATACCACCCATTTGCCTCAATAATTGCCTCAATTCTGTGAAGTATAAATTCTGTCAAGCTATCAAAGATCTAAAGTTCCCAACAAAAAGTGACTGCCACTTCAATAGCCTCCCTAATCTCATTTTTAGGCCCCTTCATGAGAAAAGCCTTAGGATAGTACTTATGAAGTATGGCTTTCATAAGTGACCAAATCTGTTCAATCAGATTAACATCTGGTGAATAAGGGGTAATTTCTTCCAGAGTAACACTATTTGACCTGAACCATCTCATAAAGGGATGAGCTCTTGCATTGTCAATAATCAAAAAAAAAATCCTACTCTCTGAGTTCCTCCATCATTTCCTTCTATATACCTAGAAAATTATATAATAGATCTTGCAGTAACCCTTCAGGGAGCAGAATCTAAGGGGGAGGTTGCGATGTCGCGCGATCGATGGTTGCCGCGCAAAATATTCGGTTACTTTTGCTAAGGTGCAATAGATTAAGAAACTATTCACGCACACCGCATCAACACAAAAATGCCAAAAATCACAAAGAGAAAGAAGCTGCTTGTGATGCTTGAACGATGGAGGAGAATATCAGAAGAAATGGATATCGGAAGAGTACCAGATTCACAATACGAAGACTACCTCAAACGAACTGAAAGGGAGAATCAGGAGTGGCAAAGAGAAGCTGAAGACGAGGAGGAAGAGGACGAACTAGGAGAGTTAAGGGAGGAGGCTGAGGAAACTTACTGGAGCGATGACAGATACGATGATGAGCTTCTAAGCCAAATATCACAAAGAGTCGTTAGAGAGGCAGAGAGCGCAAGAGAGAGGAGAAATAATCTTTCAATAGAGTTAGCTGATGCAATTCAGAAAATAAAATCAAACCGATACTTCGAGGACAGAAAGCGTAAACCACCAGTTATCTCTATTATTTCTTGGTTTGAACAAGAACGATTGCAATCAAACCGCGCATTTCGTACAACATTTCGGCTGGGCAAATGTGCCTTTCACCATTTGGTATCCAAAATTGAGACACATCTGGTATTTCATAATAAATCCAACTTTCAACAAACCGCGGTTGAACATCAGTTAGCAGTATTTCTGAGAAGGATCGGAAGTAAAGGTATGGGAGGCTCGCATTGGGATTTGGCACTTGGAGTTGGGGTGGGAGAGGGAACAATATCACTTTTTTGTGAACGAGTTTTAACAGCTATACTTACACTAGGGATGGAATTTATTACCTGGCCAACAAGGACTGAACGGAGCTCACACTACAAACGAGTATGTGATGCTAGTTTGGGTGTATTTCCTGGAGTGGTTGGCTTTGTCGATGGTACTTTTGTGATCTTGGACTCCGCTCCATTGAAGGATTGGTACTCATACTATAACCGAAAGTCTACCTATGGCTTGAATGCTATGGTAGTATGTGATGACCATAGAACTATCACCTACCTACGAATAGGGGATACAAGTGCAGTTCATGATGCAAGAGTTTTTGAACAGTCTCAGCTTTCCCTACACCCTACAGGGTTTTTCAATAAAAACGAGTACCTCCTGGGTGATACAGCATATACAACCAATGATCATATGATTACCCCATTTAAGCAACCACGTGCAAAGGGCTCCAATGAGCAAATGTTTAATGCTACACTCAGTGCTCGACATGTTGTCATTGAAAATACCTTTGGTCTTCTGAAAGCCCGTTTTCCTGGTATTACACATATTTCTATCAAGATACGAGATCAGTCTACTCATAAAAGAGTTGTAAATTATTTTGAAGTTGCATGTATAATACATAATTTTCTATTACAGGAAGAAACTGAGGATGATTGGGAGGATCCTGAAGATCTTGAGCATGCACGAAGGCATCAAAATATGATTGAGCAAATATCTAAAGAGCGGGAACAGGCAAGAGGAGAGAAAAACCAAAGGAGAAAGGATGACGACTTACGGGAAAGTTTATTTTTGCACATGGTGCGAAATATCGCATAAGTACAAAGTATTCCATCCAACCTGATAATAGCATATAGTCTAGAAAACAATACTTATACTTAGCAGATAGTCAGAGAGGTATTCAACCATATTTATCTCCCATAACTCCATTATCAAATTCGGTGCCCTATTTCGCACCCTAACTCAAGTTATCGGGCAGCTGCAAGTCACTCTGATATCTTCTAAATCAGCTGATAAGCAAGTACTAGAGGATTGCATGAATCCTCTACTCTAGGTTTGGCCAGAGTTTGGGACTGAAAATCTCTTATGAATTCCTCAATCTTTTCCAGCATATCCAGGTCAATATTAGCCTTGTCCAACTCACCAAAGTTCTTCGATCCAGAACTCTTGACAGGCACAATTCCTTCGGCTAGCGCCATACTCCTTCCAAAGAAAGAGTTTCTCCACACCCTCAGCCTTCCACTACTGAATAGAGACGACATTAACATTAACTTGAAATAGGGATGTCTCTCCAGTAACAGAGAGGAAGAGAATGGCAAATTTGGCAGGACTGTGGGTTTTCCTAAGGTCTTCTTAACTTTGTCAACCAGAAAACTAACTTTTGGTACTTGGTTGCGAGGTGCAAGTGTTCAGCTTAATTTGACACTCAGGGGTATGAGAGAAAAAGGCAGGATGAGAACTGGCGTCTTTCCGTTCAAATAGTAGTTATACTACACCTTCATGTCCGTTCTCCGCAGTTCAAGACAGCAGGGTTCGTACATACTCTGTGTCTGGCGTGCTGATATTGGCCTGTTTTGTCAGCAATGATAGTTCTGCTCTTCCTTCCCACCCATGCTAGGACAGCATTGCCGACAGGCGGTATTCGGCCATGCTCCGAGTCTGGCATGCCGGGTTCCACATCTCTGAGTACCAATGATAGCTTCACCATTACTTCATGAGCCGTCTGGGTGGCCTGTCAGAACGGTGTTTGGATAAGTTTAGTCATTGTTCCCAAGCGTCTCGTCAGCCCTGTAGACACCTACAGGACTTTAGTCCCGTCTGTCCCGGGCGTCAGTCTCAAGCTGTAGGGCAAGGGCATTCATCCTTTGGGAAAGACTACCGTCTAACAGGGTGACTGTAGGCCCCTACAGTCCTCTACGGATCGGTAACTCATGAACAGTACATGTAGTTCTCACCCATCATCCGTTGTCCTCACCTGTTATCTGCAGTCCTCACCCATAATCTGCAGTCCTCACCCGTCTTATGCAGTCCTCGCCTATTACCTGCAGGACCCGGCCGTCATTCAGAGCTACCCCAAAAATTGTACCACTGGAGACACCTGTAGGGCGCGGTAGTCTGTCCCGGGCATGGGTTAGGACGGACTACAATTTGGCATCCGTCCCGTTCTAGGTGAAAGATGGACAGACTAGACGCTTAGGAACACTGAGTTTAGCTGAGATATTGGGGTTGACATTTGTTTGCATCAAGAGCAGCTTTACTATTCTTTCATGGCTGCGCTTGGTGTTATTTTCTTAGTACATGTTTTTTATTATGTTTTGTCAAGGTGTAGGAAGATGAAATGAAATTAAGAAAATAAATTCACAACTACAATGTCGATAAGAGAGAAAAGAAAAGTAAATAAGAGTAACAAATATAATAAATATTACAACTTCGGATTCTCAAGTCGCTTTTCCAAAAGTCGCATCCGAATCAGAGCCTCCTCATGCCGATTTTCTTCTCTTTGAACTGCTAAGACGCGCTGAGATTCGTCCCGCTGAATCTCATATTGAAAACGTTCTCTCTCAAACATTAGTCTTTCCTTTTGAACTGACTGAAACACTTCTTCCTCCTTGCTTATTTTTTCCTTCTTTATTCCTTTCTTTCCTGTACCACTGGAAGCACCCCGTTTACGAGGATTCTTTGACCCACCAGCTGGTGGATGTTCGGTTTCACCATTATCTGAGTTATTCTCTGTCTCACTTTCCTATATGATATAGTCAATAATTATTTTCTTTCTTCTTTCTTACTATATCGAATACTAACCAAAACAAATTGATTTTCTCTTGAATTTATTAGTCCACTAGAATTATTTTGAACCTTGAAGTGTGACTTTCCTCCACTCTCTGAGACATAGAATGGGGTAAAACTTTTATCTCGGTGTAATATATCATCTAGGGCCTCATAGTAGGGGCATAGCTTATCAAGCCAATTGGTACGAATGCTACACCATAGCTCGCTATCGTATCTCTGACCTTCTCCAGTAGAGTTTAACTTCGTTTGCGCAATTCGATATTTTTTTTTTATCGCTTCCCATTGACTCTTAACAGAACTGCCTGACCTTATACCACTATAAACCTCTTGTGATATTCGATCAGCAATACGATTCTTATCAGTCTTGAAGGATTGGTAATTGTGTAAGTTCCGCCCAAACCATTCCAGTAAGTTCTCCCGATCACTTGTACTCCACTGACCCGGCCCACTTCCTTGATTTGTACCACTTACTCCTTCCCTCTCGTCAATAGGCATTTGATGAATACTCGGCGGTAGTCTGGTAATTTGAGCTGTAGTGGCAGCTCCGGCAGACGGTAAACATTCTTTGACAATAGATGTACTTATTCTGGATAATGCAGGAGGATTTGAGGCAGGCCCCGGTATTGGGCTAGAAGTATGAACTTCTGGTATGCGTATGCGCTGTATTTCATACTCTTGCTTATCCATGAAGGTATCACAAGAATTGTTTTCTGGTAACATACTTGGTGTGTTTATTGCTTCCTTGCGAGTGGTATGTTTCATTGCGCATTCAACTAATGTAGTAATTTAACTATTATGTCACTCTACCGTCATGGCAATCGGATGAAGGATCTTTTTTTTTCTTCTATTTTGACGTCACTTTCCTTTTGCTAACTATCTCCAGCTACATCTCAGATTTGTTCTTGGCACTAGATAGTGACCATCCACCACTTTTGCTAGACGGGCGAATCAGTTTGGTTGAGTTTGAATGAACTATGAATCACAATTTGAGCCGGTCAACTTTGCTTACAAATATCCATTCTGAACTGATCACAAACCCATCCGAGGTTTGAGGACCCCTATTTACCCCAGTAATGGCGGATGGATCCCTGGCTAAAATGAGCTAACAAACAGGGACTGGGGACACGTATTTTTTTTGTCACCTTCCTTTCACGAATTTTATGTTTTACTTACCAATACCCCGCTTCGTCGCCCGCTGATGTTCGTCGCGACAAGACGGCATATGAGAGACTGTAAAGGTCCGGGACAGGGCTTGCAATTTTGGCGCGAGTTAGGAGGAAATCTCGGACCCGAGCACTTGGTGTCGACAAAGGTCTGGTCAGCTTGAAAAGTGATGTGCATGGGGGCATCGAGAACAAGCCAGATGAAGTAATTCGAGTGATTGGGAGTGAGTATGTTCTGATAGCTGGAGTAAGTCGGGACCAGTAGCACAAGCACTTTGGCATGGCCTTCCCGAGAAATTATCTTCGCAAGTGTGGGCGTTACACTAACATACAAGTACAGTATGGTGCCGGTCAACCATAACCTACCCTCGCAGCCAAGTTACCAAAATTATCGAGTGATCGGTCATGATGCCGACTGTGGACAAAAGCTGGAGTTGAGAAAGCGTAACAGGGAGTGTACTTTACATTTTCTCTGAGAAACTAATTGTGTAATAACAAAAAACATAGAAGCAGAAAATCTAGAAATCATCTTCCATATGCCTAACTCTCCGATGTGAGAGATATTCCTTATATCCTGCACTTCCATAACTATGTCCAGTCCGGTATGCATTCATTATTCATTGTGTACGAGCAAAAAACATCGCAATTGTTGTTGGCTTAACTGAGTTAAGAGCCAGCGGAATAATCTAACAATAACTATTAGGAAGATCGTAAGCTAGGCAAAGGAGAATGAAATTTCGTACAGTTTTAAGTCCCTCGTAGTTATATTCACAATTGTCCCGGGCATACCTCTTGACCTGCCCCCAGTAATATTCTATCCAATTTAATTCACAGTAGAATTTTGGATAGAATAAAACCCAATGTCCTGAAGCCTGTATTGCTTCCTGGAGTTCTCCTTTCTGACATATGAAGTCATATTGAAGTGAAAGGATACGGCGGGCACAGCATTCTATAACAAGTATATAAAAGTTTAGCTATTGGGTAAGGAAGGGGAAGAAGGATAATGGCATAGTGTAAAACGCTGCCTATACTTGTCCCCAGTAAGAAGTACCCGAAAACAGAGATCATAGAACAATACCGCAAAATATCAGTGCGTATCTGAGCGCCCAGACAAAATATACCTCCACTTTTTTTGGGTAGTTGTTACAGGGAACAAGTATTAATTTTAAGATTAAACTTACCTGTAGTGGGACATGCTGGAGGTAGAGCATCACAAGCCTGACACTTCCGTCCCAGAAATGGCTGACAATCGTGGCAGTATTGCTTCTTTTTACAGCTCTGACAAGCTTTTCTTTCCATACAAATATCACATCGTTGACGTGGTGAGCAGTACTCCTTTCCTCGGCATTCCCTTTTCTTTCCTCGCTGTGGTTTATGTGATGCACAATAGCTGCCTTTCACACAATTACAGCACTTTTTTCTCTGTAAGCACTGATTGCAGTATGGCTTCCCACATTCCAGCCGCAGTCCTTCCTTCCATAAACCCCGCTCCCGCAGCACAGCTTCAATACCTTTAGGAATTCCGTTTTCACCGACCATAGATTGTAGAATCTTCCTTCCTTCTTTCATATAGTAGCCATCTCGTAGAATAGCCTGATCTCCTCCTGCTCCAAGGTTCATACTCTGAACTCTTAAGGCATCCGTAGCATAAGAACTATGACTAGAGGCATTATCATAGAGAAAGAGAGCCCGATATCCAGGATACACAGCTTGAAACATCTTGAGTGCACAATTGATTGTGTGATCAATCACATTCTCATGTGACCAATAGCCACTCCCATTTTGCTGTCCAAATTCAAAGAGTCTGGAAGCATACTCTGGACTTCCAAGGGCTTTCCGTTCCTCAGCTGATAAGCGTGTGGCTGACAGTCGCCCACAAGGCAGAAGAAAGTCAGAAATCATTATCCCACGTCATCTGCCCTTTGGCCTTAAAATATTAGTATTTTGCTCTTTCCAAACCCCTGATCTTCCTTCATTTGAACTTAATTTACTCTTATCATGAGTAATAGGAATGATCGGAGGATCACATCTACCCAGCACACAGGATCTTGGGTAGGTTTTGGCTTTAATATTGCCATCGCTATCGAACTTGACCAGGTAAGGCTGTAGATTTTCTAGCTGATTTAGAAATTGTGCTCGATCTCGGATGACATCAGGCCGTTCATGGCCATCAACATAAACCACCTTTCTTACTTCTTCCCAAGAAAATCCGAGCTTGCGAAGCCATCTTCTGGCAGTTCGTGCACGAATACCTTTGCGCTTCCGATGGTATACTTTGCCCACTTCCTGCTCATCCTCAATTCCAGTTTTTTGAATAGCACTTTCTACCATATTCAGAATATCTGTCTCAAATTGACTAGGAATTAGCCCTGTTGAGCGAGCGTCAATGCCTATTTCTTCTGGTAATAACTCTCCGGACTGCTGCTCATTGGTTTCCTGAAGCTGGATCAGATTCATAGCTGATTCGGAAGTGAAGCATATATTTGCCCTATTGTTTTGTGCACTCTCGCTTCCATCTAGGATTGGCATTCGACTCAATTGACCTTCATCATCAGCATCAACCGTTGTTGATACTAAGTAGCTTGCTACAACTTGTGCTAATCCTCTTGAAGTTATCTCTATTGCATTATTAGTTTTCTTTTTTCTCTTTGATTTCCTCCATTTTCAAATTTACTTCTGTAGGAATGATAATAAAAGAACCTATAACTAAAAAACTAAGAATTAATAACTTACTTTCTCCAACTTCTCCAATATACTCCCGTGCAGCTTCTATGGTGGAAATCAGGTTAAGAATTCTAGCATGGTAACACGAATGGTATTCCCATTACCACAACAAAACACATCCAGGAAAAATCATTTATGTAGAACACAGAAAATATTTATATAGTTAAGATCAGCTTAAAGTTACAAACTAAATAAAAGAACTCTCATTTGAATTAATTGAGAATTGAAGAAGTTGTTGTGGTTTAAAGACAGTGCCACCTCCTTACTATTGTGGCTGAGATGATGTGTATATCTAGTACTTTTTATGGTGAAAAACTTTAATTTGTATGAGAATTTATCAGACATGGGGTACATCTCAGTATGATACAATACATAAGATAGTAGTAGACAAAAGAAAATCAATTCTTTCTTGGAAAAAGGTTTTAAGAAGAGAAAGATAAAAAAAGAAGAATTACTGGCTATGAGAAACTGTTAGTAGAGAGAGAAAGAAATGTAAAAATGTAAAAAGAATTTGAAAAGAATTAATAAAAAAAAATCTGGCAGAACTATTGGATGTAAAAGGGTAGTACCATTAGAAACTACATGGTAGTAGAATTTGAAATACAGAGGGAGTTATGAAAGTAAAAGAGAATAGTAATAACAGGAAATATTGGATGACTTATAGAGAAAGAAAGAGAAAAGGTAAGTAGTATAACAAGGGTAAAACAGGAGATCAGGAGCTGAAGAAAGAAAGAAAGATCCATATAATAAAAGTAGAAAAATACTTAGTTGTAATTAGAAATTCCCATTCAAGGGTTAGAAGCTAGTATTGGAAATAGGAGTCAATAAGAGATAAAGATGTTGAAAAAAGTACGAAATGAAATATTATCTGAGTAGATATTATCAAAGGATCCAAAGATACTATTATAGAGAGAAGACAACTTTTCAAAATAATATAAAGTAAGAAAGTAGTGCTTTTGTAAGTATAAAGAATTGAAAAATTTGAAGATATTATTGGGAATCAGAGAGAAGTGGTCTGAAAAATTAGAAAATAACAAAAAAAGGCCTTCTCAGTAGATACAATTGAAGAATTTAAGGATACTATTGGGAATAGGGGAGTAGTTATCATAAAAAATATAAAAATGTGAAAGAATAAGGATAATCAGAGGAGATACTATTCAAAAATCCGAGGATACTATTGGAACAGGAGAGAACCTTTTATGAAAAAATATAAAATAGGTGAAAAGCAATGCTTTTGTAAATGAATA
>Ga0307509_10006824_pt1 | contig 15195 bp, 16 predicted proteins | sample 10_EM_MG_FD_202245 | JGI IMG/M metagenome (GOLD analysis project Ga0307509, IMG submission 202245) | Populus trichocarpa ectomycorrhiza microbial communities from riparian zone in the Pacific Northwest, United States - 10_EM | ecosystem: Host-associated > Plants > Roots > Unclassified | place...
GAGGAAACATCATCAAAAGAAGACGAAATCCATCAAACCTGAGTGAAGAAAGCCCAAAGGGATAAACCTAAGGGCAGGAGAAGATAGGGGGAGATGCACTCCACCCCCTAGAGCGAACTCATGACGGCGGGTGGAGTTGGGAAAAGTGGTGATAATCTCGTGGTGTTGAGATTTCAATCGCCGGGTCTGTAGAGGAGACGGAGGATGAGGTTCTTGTACTTTAACATCGAATATATGATTTGAAAAAAAAAAATTAAAATTATGAGAGTTAAGAGCTCTTCACGCTACCATCTCAGTCCTTTCTTTAACATTACGTTTTGTTATGTTATAAATTAACTACTATTACATTCTTTACCCTCAAACGTATTATAATATCTAAGATATAAGTCTCAATCGATAAGAAGTCATATATATATCTTCGCTATTAAGATAGCGGAGAACATAAGAAATCCTATAAGAAAGCTCTACCCAGATAATTAAGATTACAATAATCTTATTAAGCACGCAGATATGTCATTTCTTGTTATTTACCAACTCTTCAAGCCGAGATTGCTACATATAGGCTGTAAAGCATGCAAGAGGCCCTTTATCTATCGCAATGCACTGAATGCCTGTCTGGCATACTCGGTCGCCCATATCAATCAGCCAAAGCGGTATTACCGTGCCTATGTCTATGGTGATCATGTTACTTTTGATACCTCTCATGAAGGCTCCGTATGGGTACACAACTATCGAGCCAGTGCTACCAGAAGAACTCTCTCCAGCATACATTTAATCGTGGTTGTGTATCTGTCCCAGTCTGGGGTGCAATTAGTTATAACTGGAAATGGCCACTTGTTTTTCTTAAGCCTACTGGGAAGCATGGTACCGTAAGAACTCAAATAGAAGAGAAATGTGCTAGGACGTTGGAATTTCCCTTCTCAGCTACGCGAGGGGAAAACACCGCAAACCCAGCCCCCAGTTGAGACAAAACAAAAGGAATATACGAGGCGCCTTACTAGGAGAGGCAACTCCAACGTCCTAGCACATTTCTCTTCTATTCGAGTTTTTACGGTATTACAGCCAATGACTACTATTAACAGGTCCTCATTCCCATTATATCACCAGCATTTCGAATTATCTTTAGCATGTACTTGCGCATTCCAAAAGTATCCGGATGCCAAGGCGTTTGGGGTCTGATCGCCAGATCTAAGAAACCTTTACCCAGTACTCTAACATAAAAGTGCCCAACTTCAAACTGCAAAGACCCCTCCTTAACCTCCTTGGTATTTGTTTCCTTTCTATCATTCGATAGACAATTGGATGGAGATTGAAAGCGCGAAAACTATATAAGATATAGAAACCTTTGCATGAGCTATTGTGGTTGTAGATGCAGCACCATTTCTAGTAGTACTCCGTTTTAAGGCTCCCCCTACCCGGAGTTGAAATTGAATCTTGGCGCCAAGTCCTCCGGATACTTGTGGAATTCGCAAGTATACTACAATATATTCTTTTGTCTACTCTGAAAAAATTAAACCTGTATTGTTGTCGCATAGATATTGCTCTCTTATCATGTAGGGTGCCGACGACTTTTGTCGCCAAGATCGTACAAGTACCGTAAATTCTTTTACGATTCGCCATCTAAGGATTCCTAGAGACCGAGTCATTAGCCCAAGATAGGTTTAGTTTGGAAAGCTGAGAAGATCAAACAAGGCCAAAGCACTCAGGCTATACCATGTTAGGAAAGTACTAATCCATCTCAAGAAACTTTGTCTCTGAATCCCGAGATTTGCGACCTAACCAAGATCGCGAATGGCCAAAGTTTTTACTGTACCACCTATTCCTGAGATGGCGAATCTTAAAAAGAATTTACGGTACTCCAACTACAGAATCCCTCATAGTGCCTTCTAGCCTACCGGTAAACTCCGCTAACCAGTTGGCTTTTTCCGGTCACTTTAATCCACGGAACTTCCCGCCAGATAATACGGTAACTCAAAGTGCAGAACTAATTACATAATCGGCTATGAATGAAAATATTAGCGAAGGATATCTTCAACCCATAGCACGGCACAAGAGTGCGTCTCAAGGAGCTTGTTATAGGTAGGGGTAAGGGGAGGGTTTGATAAAGTACTTGTCTGGAAGTTGCCAAACTTTAAAGCAAGAACCACCCCCCTTTTAGCCGCAACTGTCGATCAGGAGGTTCCGTATTAGAGTCATTTGGCAACTACTTTTTTTTTACTCGGAAAATCCAAATTCTGAGTTGAAATTTCTAGTTTCTTGGCGTGCACGGACATAATATGTATGGGGTGGCAAGTGGAAATTTGTGAATTTTCGAATAAAAAATGACTCTATTGACACTTGGCCGAATGACCCCAACAGCTCAACCTAAAGTTGCCGCCGCCCATAAAGACGAGCCTGAGGGCCATTGATGTGACACGAAAATGCACGCAAGGCTTCGGTAGGAATTGTTTGTTTCGACGGCGGTTGGGACGTAATCTTAAGGAGCGATTCAGCCCCAAAACATTGAGCATTGATCTTGGCATGGGGGGAACTTATGTTACATACAACCCTGGTACCTGTACCCCAATCCTAAGGTGCTTAAGCAAAGTTTCTGGGCATGATCGGAGGGCGAGGATACCGGTACTTGCACGAGTAGCTGGGGTTTGATTATCTTGGATGGGCCATCGCGGGTCCAAGGAACCGAAATGGAAGAGGCTTTTGCAGTACGATGTACACAATTCATCTCCTAACGCGACATCTCTGATGTCCCCAGGCCTACAATGTATTGGGGCTGCAATCATGGTCTGGCATTTTTCTCAAAGCCTTAGCACTAGTACCGGTTGGTAGGAGTACCCAGCGTGAAGTCCCTGAGCACGGGAATCAAAAATTTGGATGGCAAGTTGTGTGTGCACCGCCCACACAAAACCCACACCCAAATTCTCAGTACTAGTTCATTCTTCGTGCGGGATCTTTAGGTCCCCGGGTCGTCCTGGCTTAAACCTATCAAGGTTTGGCCGCCAGCCATCAATTCATTCCCCCTCACTCGCAGCAGGCGTGCGGCTGACGCACAGAAGGTGACAACAGAGGTTCCGTTCAAACAAATCTTAACACTCTCTATAATTAGACGCATCTGCCGTTTTCCCGCCATTGGGAACTGAGAGAACACCTGCAAGTAATGGTGGGTTCGTGTTGGTTGTACTCGTACAGGAGTTTCGATCCCACAGAGTGTTCTAATTAATCATTCGCCCTCGACGATCTTAACTGCAAATATTATTACTCAGGAGGGCATCGCGTGTACGAGCCGGGAAGGATGTGCAGGTCAGGGGGTCTTACAATTAATCTTACGATTTTCTTTCATCCCACGATTTCCAATTTGAAGATAGAGGCAATTCAGGACTCTGCCTTACTCCCATTCTGCTGGTCGTGGTCAGCAAGCAGTGGTTGTGGGGAGCTTATGACAAAGGTTAGGCATTGCTGTGCTGTAATCGAGCAGCTACCGGTAACTTAAGCCTTTTTCCCCAGACTCGGTTGAACCAGCTAAGCCCTGCCAGCTGCCTCTCCCGCAGCTAAGACAGGTTTGGATTCAAGATGTCTGGTTTCCCCGCGCTGTCACCAACAGTCACTACGAGTACCGTATGTTGCTTCTGTTGCTTCCCCTATCACACTAGTCCTTCCTTTTTCACCAAAAAAAAAGTAAGAACAGGAATACCCCTTTCCCATCTACCAAAAAGGAAGAGGAACTACAGTACGGTACTCGAGTACGAGTAAATAAAAAAACCATTGCGTCCAGTTGATCTATCTATCCACAAGAGTCATATCTATCCCTATTAACCTAGCAAGGCTTACCTTAACACATCGGACACCATATGCAATCGCGATCACTTTTCTTATTTTGTTTGTTCTTTTCCACGACCTTCACGCGTGTGAGAGCGATAAAGTTCTCGCCTGTACACGTACTGTATAAGTAAGTGCCTGTAGTGTATAAGTAACATGGTTGAATTTACTGTAAGGGTGTGATAAATTTCACCTACGGTAACGGTATTGGATTGGGTTTCTATAGGCGATTCCTTTTTTCTTCTTTTCTTTCTCAGTTTCCCGCTTTGACAATTCATGTAAGTTCAAGTGCTAATGCTGCCGTTTATCGTAACATGCTCGGGCGTCCCTTTTGTCTGTTTCAGACTTTTGGGATCGGTGAGAACTCCTGATTGGATAGTAGATAGCTTCCGGCTCGATTCTATTGGCTAAGAGCCCTTCACGGCAATAGGCGGTGCGAACACCGTACGAGTGCAGTACCCCGCTGCACGTTTAAGGCAGTCATGGAGGTTTCAGGGGAGGAAGAGAACGGGCGAACAAGATAAAATGCTTTGGGTCCGATGGGCCAAGAAATGCGGGAATCTTTAATGCTCCATGACAACTCACTAGTTGAGATGGAAGGGTTATAAATTACTAAGGGTAGAGGACTACAAGCCATCGAAGGATTTATTTGTAGATTCCCCCATGATCATAACAAAGCTTGATGGACGAAGAGTTGCGGATCATTTTTTTCTTTTAGGGCTCTCTGTTTAATTAGCGCTTGGCAAGCCACTGGACCCAAGAATCCACAGTGTATCTGAGTCTCCAGAGAGAAATCTTCAGTAAAGTCGATCAGGCTTTGGGAGAGAACTAGTGGAGACTGGGCTTCCTTTCATAACTCTCGGAAATATACGATACCTCACCGCATGGAAAAAACTCCCAATTACCACAATCTGCCACAAGCCTGGGGCGAATCCTGGGGGCGGGAGCCATATCAAAGGGTATCGGTGGTACTGTACTCGAGTACATGGGGAGCAGAAGTGACAACGGGGAATGGGAATGCTTATCTTAGGAAATAAAAAAAATAAAAATCAAGACATGAAGCACACAGTTAAGTTAAGTGCACATTCCGATAGGGTACGAGTACACCCGGTTGTTCCCAAAAATAAATAAATAGGCACACTGGACTCAAGAGCCAAAGAGAATACCTGTATTTCCTCTCTTTCTTTTCTTTTCTTTTCTTTTTATGTGCGTTTCTTTTTTCTTCCGGCTTGCCTTCCTTGCTCTCATATCCTACCTACCGGTACCCGGCCTCCCCTACGAGTACCTGGCTGCTGCGACTTGCCAGCTTAGTCCGGTATAGGAGGAAGGGGGGGGGGGGATGGGAGGAATGAAAGGAATATTGTGCCTATGTCGGGGCAGGGGGAGCAGAGGCGTTTGTTGGGCAAAGTATAGTTACGGCTCTGGCCCTTTAGAATTAACCTCAGGACAACCCAAAATTTCCCAGTCGTGGCACATGAGGTTGATTCCAACACGCTGGGACTAAACTCAGACTACCAAACCCGTTGAAGCAATAGGTGGGGGAGAAGAGCTTGGCGAAATCTTGGTTTACAAAGTAAAGATCAATAGTTAATAAATTGGGCGCAGAGAGTCAAGATGAGATAGTACGCACTGCGCTAGCTATCGTCTGGCAAAAATCGGAAAGAAGATAAAATATCAGTACGGGCCAGCCAATCATATTCCAATCTCCCCTCCGATCCTACCCCGGAAAAGCACACTAACCGTACAACGAATAGCTAACTGGGGTGGATAAAATACATACAAGTAGAAATGAACATTTTATATAAAAAACGAATCCGAAAACTCCGTGCTATGAAGCCCCACCCAAGAAAAGAATAGGATTGAGGAGAGCAAAACTGCGGGAACCTTGGCCAATTTTCTTGCTTGTCTGCCATTGAGTACCACATGACATCTCCCAGCACCAATAAGAGGCCCATGGAAATGGAGGAAAGGTATCGCTATAAAAAAAACTCACCGCGATTAATTTAGTCAAGAACGTAGAATAACAAGTGGGGGAATCAAGTGATAGGAAAAAGAGACAATACCCAACATGCGTAAAAGGGAAGAAATGCAGGGGGATGGGGAAAAGGATATATCCCACGCCTTAAGTAAACATAATATTTTCGGAAGAGGAAAACAAGAAAATGACTCGCATTTTATCGAACAGAACAGAAGCCAGAGGAGCCACACCCGAACCGAAGAAGAAAAAAGAAAACCCAGAACGCATGAAAAAAAAAGAACCCGAAACCAAAGTAGGAAATTAGAATTAATACACAACACCCACTCGGCCGCAGCAAAAGGTCTAACCTCTCTGATTTATTGAGTCACACCCCCATCCCCCCCGCCCCTCGTCAAAGAGCTATCGCCGAAACTAAAATTCCCCATCATCGGCCAGCCATTCGGTGGTTCATTGCTCTGGGGAAACGGACTTCTGTTCGCCATAACCACACCCGGGCTCTCCGCTGTAGTAACAGGGCTCAGGACGATCCCACCGGGAGCGCTCACATTCGGGTTGTTGTGCTGGGCAGGAGGGTCAGGGCGAATTATGCTGTTATTGCAATCCCTGTTCAGAGTGATGAGTGCACTGGCAGAGGAGTAAGTTTCAGTTGGGTCCAATTCGCCTGCCATGTGGGAGATTGAGTGTGTGTATTCGCGCCAGGATTCGTTACCCGACCACCAATCCAGTGGGTAAGATGGGGCTGTGCTCTGGGTGAAGACAGGCGGTTGGGGGTTGTAGATTGGTCCTGTGTGGGCGAGTGGTGATTCAAAATCGGTGCCCGGGAGGGAGGCAACCACTCCGGGGTCATTGAAGATTGGGGGCCGGTTGTCATGCTGAGGAGGTGGGTAGAGTGGAGGCTGGAATTGGTCCTGAGGGACTTGACTACCAGAAGTCGATGGGATTTTCATCGTCGGAGGTGCCGTTGCTGCAGCACTGTATTGAGGGGATGTGGTGTAGGGCGGGTAAGATGGATTTGTACTTCCCCGGGGAGTTGACGCAGAACGCGGGTTTTGCTCTTTCTTGCGGTTCAGAAGCTCCATTGTTCCGTGAGTTAGGAGCTGTACTACCTCTCGGAGTCTGTTCGGAGAGCCTGTGGAAATTGGTCAGATTGGTTAGCCTAGGCCTTTGACCACGATGGGTAATTGAGGGCGTACCTAGCAGACTTCCAACGTCGCCCATAATGTCCATACACAAATCCATGTCCGCCTTGACTTGTATCACCACTTCGGAAGTAACCGTGTCTCGCTTTTGCCATACGGAAAACAGAATTGTTAGAGTTGCTAAAAGCTGAATAGTAGTCCCGGACCAAGTTGTATCCAAGTAATGACTGCCTTTGCGCAGCTCATCAGTTAGATGTAGGATCTGGCGAGATGACTCAACGCATATTGTTATGCAGTCACTGGTGAACGAGGGGGATGGCGAGAGGCTAAGTGATGGATGGCGCATGAGAATTCGACATCTATAGGATATTAGCATGGGGTGAAACAATCCTGCCGAGAAGTCGAACTCACTCATGGTACCAAGAAGCCAAGTGCACTGCCTGAAATCTCTTTTCCACTTTGGGTGCGTCGAGAGCTATGGCCACCTGTTAGTAAAAATGCCAACCACAAATAAATCACATTGCCTGTACCTATGCTTTTTGGGGCCTGTGCCCTCCACGCATCCAGTTTGGCTTCTAGATCTTGCACCAGGGAGACGTATTTCTCCGTTGAAGGTCGTGCAGGAGTGTACAAAGTTCCCAACATCTCGATATAGAGAGTAGTAAACTTGAACATTTCAATTGCGACATCAAATGAGCATTCATCAACGCTCTCATCGCGCTTGATGAACCCTGATTCAGTGATGTATTCATCATCAATCCGTTCAGGGTATTCTACATCATAGTCGGCGCCCCGGATGCTCATCGGCCTGCCAAGTCTTGCGCTCAGCGAAGTCTCTAGAGTGAGAATAGACCAAAAAATTCGTTTCCGAAGCTCTATCTCAATGGTGTTCTGTGTCGAACCAGGGTAGACCCATTTCTTAGGAGACCTGTGAAGGCCGAGCTCAAAACATAACGAGATAGCAATACGGGATAAGAGCCAGCTTCCACCAGGTTTGGGGAAAGCGCGAAGATGCTGAAGGATTAATCCAATAGCCTGGAGATCTTCAAGCGTGGAATGACTGAGCAAACCATAAAAGAATGAAAGGGCGTAATGGTAGTGGTTGCGTGAGCGTTGCATGATCTCAATTGAATCAGCTGTAGTATGTCCTCGATTCTTCATGCGATCCCGCGTCGCATTTTGAAAGTGCACAATAGCAAAAACCATATGGACCATCACAATCTGAGCAGGGCTAGCTTCGTAGGCCTTGTCAGTGTACATCTTGTCGAGCTGAACAAGTACCAAGTTAGTATATTTGAAAAGAAAAAGAAAAAAAGAAGTTAAAGAGCAGAGAATGAGGGAGCTCTACCATAGTGATAAAGGTTGGACGATGAAGGATGGGTAGGTATGGGTGAGAAATGATGAAGAACCAATCCACATATTGGAAAGCTTCATCGCGCGGCGGTAGTTCCATTTTCGGCACGTTTGGATTGACATTGAAGATAGTGGAAAGGCAACTGCTGAACGATTCGTCGTTCGCATTGGACGGATGGCTTGGTTCACTAGGATCCAGGTCTGATAAGTCAATATCAATTCCAAGGAGAGACAGGGCTGAAGCTTTAATAGAACTAAGATATGAAGACCCCGAGGAAATCCCTAAATAATGAGTGCCGGTATTTCCGGGACGGAGGCTCGCCGACCGAATAGATTGACACAGCCTATCTGGTACCTGAGGAGAACAGCAAGGCCCGGCCGAGGTCGAATAATTCCCCTGGCCAGGCCCGGAGAAGCTTTTCCTGTTCTGGTTCCAGGATCCATCGGGGCCAACTTTGGCACCACTTATGCCCCAGTCGGTGGTACTTCGCTGGGCGAATCCGTTAGCTCCACTAGCACCATTGCTCCTACTGTCAAATCCCATTCTCGAGAGCTCGGCTTCCATCTCCTTATTCTTGGCTTCAAGCGCAGCACATTTTGCCTCGAGACTTTCTACGTAGCCACGAGGGATAGCCTTTTGAGAGATACGGTCGGTAGTTCGGCACTCGGTTCGGTTCTGGATACATGGCGAGCAGCCACCTGGCAGACCGTCACACCGGATTTTGCGAACCTAAATGAATAGTTCAATAACACGAAGCAAGAAGGTGGTCATTACAGAGGCGAATGGAGGCGGAATGGTTTCGGATGAGGTTATCAAAGAGCAAACAAACCTTACACCTATCACAAGCTTGACCAGTTCTCGAAGAAGTCGCCAAACGCTTCCTTACAGTTCTCGTGAATTCATCGGCAGGATAAAAGTCACCACTAGTGACCCCACCATGCCCAGCAGCTGTGGTTGTTGTAGTAGACGAAGAGGATGAGGATTGACGTTTGGGCGGCATGTTCCTTTTACCCCCCCCGAAAAGTGTCGCGAGGATGGGATGATCACTAAACCACTACACAGCTCTCTTTTCGATGAAAATATATCCCACGCCCAGACTCTAGAATGAACATGTAAGTAGTCCCCAAGAAACTAGAGAATTTTTTGTTCACTTAAGTAGATCTCAATCTTTTTCTTCTCTTCTCTTCTCTTCTCTTGCTTTTTTTTTCTTTTCGTTTTTGCAGTTCGTAGAGGTGGTTATCTTATATTCAGTCGAAGCAATGAAGAGTGCCTGTCGCTCCGTATTTAGCGCAATGTGATAGGCCAGATGTGGGTTGGTCGGAGGTGTCCAGGACTGGGGTTTTGAGTAAAGCAAGTAAACTTAGGCAAACAAGAAGAAATCCCTTGTAGTCTACAACAACAGCCAGGATGGCATCTCTCTGCCTAGAGAAAAGCCGCCAAAGGAATAGGAAGCGGATGAAGGAGGGTGGGGAGTTAAGTTTTTGGCGTGGGGAGAAGGAGGCCCCGCTGGCAGTGTCTTTGAGTGGGGGAAAGACTTGAACGAAGACTCGAACGAGCGGTGAAACGAAAGCGAACGAGAAAACGAACGGATGAGCAGGGCTGGCGGAGGCGGCGAGTGGGGGAAGAGAGAAGGAAGGAGGGGGGGAGAGAAGAAAGGCGGAAAGATGTGGTTAAGGATAATGTGGGTTAAGCGAAAAAGAGATAGAGGGGGGGAGGGGATGAATACAATAGGGAAAAGAAAAAAACTAGCCGAAATCAATGGGGTGGATTTGAGATTTCAAGAAGGGGAAGAAGGGAATAGCTAGAGAAGACGTCAAAATGAGTGCCAGTACCAAAGCTTGGAGTTGTAGGCGGGAAGAGGCGAATGATTCCAATACGGCGTTCTCCGTTGCCCAAGAGCTGGGAAGGGGAGCGGCAGCAGGTTTGACCCCTTGTTGTAGGAGCTGGAAGAGACCACTGTTTGGGCCAGGAGAATACGGTATAAAGGGTATTTAGCTCGTCTGGTTCTGTGCATTCATTTATTATGATCCTCATTGATGATATGACCTCCCAGATTGCTGGTAATCTATTCCTGAATCCACAAAACTCGAGTGGAGAGATGAAGAGAGAAGGAGCGAGAAGGGTTGGAAAGGAAAAAAACAAACAACGACCTCCAGAACCCGATGATCCTTACGGTATTGAGGCCCAAAAATAAGAACCTTTTTCTGAGAAACCCTCACCTCGCGCGTTTCACCCCCTACACGCTCCCATTCCTGCCTGCCATACCATGTTCCTCCCTTATTCATTCATCTAGCATCTAGGCTTGAGCCCAAAGTCCATATTGTCAGGGACGAAAGAAATCGCTATGATAAGAGGCTTGCAGGGCAGGATGTCCACGCCCTCGGGGGGCTGGGATGGGGAAGAATACGGTAAGAAAATTAAGGAAAAAAGAAAGAAAATCCAAGGAAGCTACAAAATACTCGTAGAAGGTCACAAAAACAAAATACCGGAGGTGCTGCAAAAATAAGAAATGAAAGAAAAGTGAGAAGTTGGGAAGAGGAGAAAAGAAAAGAAGCCGACGAATTAGAGAGAAAAAAAAAGGAAAAACAACACCATCTTCGGTCTGTGGTTTTGTCCCCTTTTGTCTGGCTGAACCTACAAGAACTCGAGTACTCGAGTACAGCAGCTCGATACTTCGGCACCTGTTTTCGTCATTCTTCCAGTCTTTAGCAACGCACCAAGTATCGAAGAGCTGGGGGAACAAGTACCGGCAACCATCAAACCGGCGCCGCCGCCCGCGTGATGTTGCTCCGGCCTTGGCTCTCGATCGCTCTTCCTTCTCCTCTTCTTCGTGTAAGGTATCAATCGACCAATTCGCTGAGGAAAACCAGAGTATACACCCTTATGTTAGTGAAGAGGGTGCCCGTCGAGAAGGTATCCCCTTCGATCCGAAAAATAACCCAACGTTCCGCTTCGCGATTACAAGAGATAATCTAAAAGAGAGAAAAAGTACTCGAGTGTGGGTGGTTTGTTAAGCTTTTGATTATCTCTTCATCTGTTCGGTTCTCTTCGATTCTTCGTTTTTTTGAGTTCCCCATGGTATTCCGAGATTAGAGGGTTTGCGCATGGGGACCTAGGTGGCGGTTAATAGGAAATGGACTTAGGTGCAAGAATGAGTTTGCGCAATACAGGTGGGCGTAGGTACGGTAGATTAGTATGATAGCTAGATAGATTGAGTAGGGTAATATCGCCTTGCCCTGAGATTGGTTCACTGCTAAATTTTGGATTCCCAGCTGCTGCACAAGCCGGGCATTAACAATACTGGCTGCCATGGAACGGGTGGTAATCTGCTACTGAATGCCCAATATTATCTTCACTAAAATCATATAAAGGGAGCTGTGTTGCTGCTAGCTTATTGTTCTGGAGCAATCAGATTTCTTCAGGTCTGCATAGCCCGATTTTACACTTCTTCCAGGTCTCACTACCCACCTAGGTGTCCAAGACTTTTAGGTTATCAGAAAATAGCCTGTTTTTCTGCCACCTAGGTCTCTTTGCGAAAACTCTCTATTGGAAATACTTCGAGTCTACTCGAGTAGTTTAGTACAAGTAGTCGGGTTGATGTTCCAAGGGTCATGCCCCATCCAGGCCCCCGCCATACTGTACTCGAGTATCTGGTGACGATCTGAGCTAACCTCGCACCTTAACCGCGCTAACATTCTACGCACAGATTAAGGGACGCAGCAATCCATAAACGCGAGCATAACAGTCCGGTACCCCAGTCCCCGGTTCGGGACCGACAGAAAAAAGCGGCGGGGAGCCCGCCAACCTGCCGCTATTGACACTCACAAATAAATCCCACTGCCCGGACCCTCCTCTCTCTCGCTTGTGCCCCTTCTGGCAGCCCAGTGTCTCTACCTGAACCCGCTGTTTCTCCCATAGGTCACCTCCCTATTCTCTGATTGGCCTGGCACTGAAAATATACTAGGCCCCAGGGGGCGGATTGACATGTGTGTGTGTCTGAATGTGACCCTGGAACACTGCAGGACACGCTATACCGGTAACAATAAGATGATACCTACCCGTTGAGAGGTGAGAGGACAGACCTGCAACCCCTTCATCCCCCGTGCCCTGGCTGATTATTTGGCAGGCAGATAATCCCGCGGAAGTAGTGAAACCCTTTCGAGAATAGAACTAGTGATAGTCTTGCAAGGCAGAAGCCTTGCTCGAGGAGCATACTCATGTATTTGTACTCAAGCACTTGTGAAGTGCAAGCATGCCAAATTTGACCTCTGTTGTGTTTGACGACTCATGTACGGACAGGGCGGGGAAAATTGGATGAGGTACCATACTCTTGAGCACGTGCCATGGGAGGGAACCCAGCATGAAGAATATGCAATCCCAGTGATAATCATAAGGGGTGCGGCTCTTCAGAGATCAGAGAAGGGATATCATAGTGGGGAAAAAAGGAGAGAGAAAAAACGGCTCCGAGAGTAAAAGGAGGAAGGGCAGTTCCTTGAGGCTTGGCTCAAACGAACGGAAGAGCAAGGAATGTAGATTTAGGATGCCATTGGGGGAGGAAAATTCACTCGAGCAGTCTCAGGTAAGCTGGTCCCACCTGTGCAGGGAGTCAGGAAGAGCCGGCGCAAGTAAAGTTATCATGCTGGTGATTGGAGCGTGGGGAATCCGATCAGGGGAGACATGCTCGATACATGAACTGTACTGGTACAGTGCCGTTGGAGAAGTCCGGGGACAAACTGCTTGGCAGGTCTCGCCGAAGGGGTTGATCACAACAAAGCACAAAGTATAGCTAGTAGATGGATAAAAACAAAAGACTGGCCCTAATAATAGATAGATGCATAGAGGAAAATTAATACGGTATTTAGTATGACATCCTGGTACCTTAATAGCCTTGTGTGTGAGGTTTCCCACTCTTTCTATCATTTTATCATCCCCCTGTCAATGTAACTTTTCTTTCATTCCTCCATAGAAGCTTCCACAAGCTTAGTAACATTTCTAGGTCACTTTTCAGGACATGCTATCCTCTTTCAAAGGCTAATTTTGAGCAGGTTTTAGAGATTCTCGATGAGGTTGAAGTCAGCAGAACTTGGAGGCCAATTACTCCTGGTTAAGCCATATTCCTCACTGAACTTTCAAGCGATCACAGAAGTATGAATGCCGAAACAATCTTCAAAAAGTCAAATAGTAATTGGGTACTTCAGGTAAACTGTGAAGAATAGGGAGAAGGTAGACTTGGGGGGGTCTCATAGGTATAAAGGGTACCGCATCATATCCTTTGGGCTCCATAAGCGTAATAATTTATAAGAATAATCATAATAATGGCACACAGGCTCAAAAGGGCAATGCTGGTACATTCAAAGTGTCCTACCTGAAGGTATCATCAATGCTGTCCAGGCACAGGGCATTCTGGCTCAATAGGGCAATGCCGGTGCGTTATTATTATTATTATTATAAATCATTAAGCTTGTAGAGCCAAAAGCCATGAAGCTGAGGAAGAATATGATTGTAGTGCCTCACACTAGTTGTCCCTGATTCTATCTCCTAAATCTCTGTGTCTCCTTCTCATTGGGCCTACTGCAATTTCCATCCTACTACTTCTCTATCCCTTCTGGCATCCTGTATTCCATCCACCTCTCCTGCTCTTTCTCCACCCATGCGGAGACTTCGTTGCCGTTACAACCACCGTGAAAGAAAAACCAACACCAAATTTTTCGCTGAGCTTTCACCTCATTGGTCAACAACCAATTCTGACCACTTCATTCCCCACTTTAAAGACTTTTCATCAACAAATCATCCCCGCTTATTTGTTACCTTATCACCACTATCAACAGAGTCCTTCTAACCTATCCTCTGATATCTAGTAGACAAAGGGGTAGAGAGGGAGGGGGGGTGGAATCCCCCTTGCCCCCCCATTCAACACCCGCCAGTCTGAAGCCCTCCCCTCTCCTGACGACACCAGGATGGAAGAACATTCTCCTTCTCCTGTCCAAATAGTAGTCTCCCTCATCTCTCTTTCTGCCCATGATAGCGACCCTACAACCCTTGAATCTCTCCAAGACGAAACCATTGCCCTCATCTATCAGAACAAATCCTTCGCTGATTGTTACCAATACCTCTTGACGACCTTTGACGCCCTTGAGAAACATTTGAAAGTTCTTCAGACACGTCACGTTCAGGATACTCAGGACCTCAAAGATCAGATTACCATCCTTACAACTCAACTACAACAGCAACAGAGCAAACAACCTGCTCCCGCCTTGACCACTACCCCCCTATCCAGATCAATTGCACTACTCCCTACCCTTACCTGGACCGAGAAAGCTGCCATAGCACCTGCCGCCCTTGCCACTACACCTCCAACTAACAAGAAGGCAATCCCATCTGTTTTGACCAAACCAGACAGTACCATTGTCATTGAGAGAAATCGCACAGCACTCCCAGACAACACCAACAACCTCACCATCAGAAACACTATCAACTCTGCAATCAAGAAGCCTCTTATTCCTAGTATAGAGTTGACTACCAACCATAACATCAAACTTATCACCAATGACAATACTCCTGCCCTCTCTGTTTGTCTTTAAATCTCACTGCCCTGCCATTGAGGAAGCTATCAGAGCCACCATACCTACTGCAAGTGGCCTTAGGAAGGATGAAATCTGGCATGAGGTTATCATCCACGGCATTCCTACCTCCAGTTCCTTTACCACTGTCCAGTCTGAAGTACTGGACTTCAACCCTGGCATCCACCTTTCTGGCCCTCCTAGATGACTTACAACAGAAGCCAAGTGTCACAAATCGTGACTAAGCAAGGCAGATTTCACATGACTAATAGTTATTAGTCATAAGGTATGTTTATGTTTCACGCTATGCAGTCAGTTGACTCATAGTTCTCACATGACTCGCACTTGCGT
>Ga0307509_10006825_pt1 | contig 15195 bp, 14 predicted proteins | sample 10_EM_MG_FD_202245 | JGI IMG/M metagenome (GOLD analysis project Ga0307509, IMG submission 202245) | Populus trichocarpa ectomycorrhiza microbial communities from riparian zone in the Pacific Northwest, United States - 10_EM | ecosystem: Host-associated > Plants > Roots > Unclassified | place...
GCAAGACAATTGGAGCATCCAGCGGGGCTCCATTTAAACCTTTACCTTTAGGTAAAAAAAGAGGTCCTGCAACTCGGTGCGTTAACAATTCCTTCAGAACTCTCTCCGTGCCTCTCTCTGCATACTCTGCTTCAATCACTCCAGGCTCCTGCAAAGACAATCAAGCAGTTTGTGTTGGAAGAATGAAAAGTGTGGTATAAGATAAAAACGGTAATGCAAAGAAAAAAAAAACTCATCAGGAAAATACTGGGAGAGATGTATATTTTTATTAAGTATTTCTTTCTAAATTTTTTTAGCAATTTTATTAAGTATTTCTTTCGTATCATAAAGCGCTGTGCATAACAAAATCTTCCATTCTCACACTAATTGAACAAGAAAGCAACTTCAAGCAAAACACAAAAAACCCATGATTGAAATCATAAAATAAAATGAACTGATCAAAGAAAAAACCTGAAATCTGCACATGTAGTAATCATCACCATAAAGAGCCCTCAAAGTCTCAACAAATTTCCTCTCAGGATTCCTCGGAATAAACAGAACACTGGTATTAACCAGAGCTTTAACTCTATCTGGTCTAAACAAACACATATACCAAGCTATTATAGCACCCCAATCATGTGCCACAACAAAAACTTTATCTTCATTCGGTGCCACAACATCAAGCAACCCAATTAAATCACCAACCAAATGGAAGCATGTGTAGCTTGTAATCTCAGCTGGGGCGTCTGTGTCACCATACCCTCTCAAGTCAGGTGCCACAGATCTATAGCCAAGTGAGGATAGAGCTAAAATCTGGTATCTCCAGGAGTACCATGATTCGGGGAATCCATGGAGAAATAGAATAACCGGAGCATTCTCTGAGCCTTTGATTGCTACATGCATGGTAATGCCATTAGCATGAATGGTTCTGTGTTCTATGGAGTCCATGGTTTTTGTCTGTGCGTTAAAAGTTCTGTTCTTGATTTCTGAGATTCTTATAGTGCAAGAAAATGGAGTTTTTTGTTGTTATTTTTATATTTCTGAGATTAATATATTTAAGTACACGTCTCTACCATTCCAAAGAAAAGTAAACCCCCACCGCCGAGTCCTGCATCCAGCACTGGCTCTTAGCTGACAGTATACCATCTTTGCATTAATTATTGATAGTATTTTAATTTTATGTCATTTGCTTATCTTCTAAGATCTGATGACGGCAAAGAGATTTTGTTTCGTATAAAAAAAGGCTTCAATTAGTCAACTCCAATTGAATATGGTTTCCACTTTAAAATTAGTAGAATTAACTTTTTCATAGTAAAAGAAATTAAAAAATATTACCCTCTCGTTTTAACGACTAGACTCCCTCTCTTTAGAAGAAAGATTATATTTTTCTGTGACTAATAAAACCTTGTCTCATTTTTTTTTATATATAGAAAAACTTATGTTTTTTTTTAAATTCATGTCATTTATGTATCAATAGATTTTTGTAATAAATTATAAAAAAAATAAATTACATGCTTATGAATAAATAGAAGCAACATATTTTGCTTGATTTTTTTCTATTACCAAAATAAAATAGGATTGAATGAAATGAATGATCGATTTTCAAACTAACTCTTTTTAATACTAGATGTATACTTTGCTTAAAATTATAATTATCTTATTAAGTGTTCTAAGATTTACATTTTATAATAATGATCTCATTAAGTGTTGTTATAAGATTTATATTTCATAATTTGAGTTTTTTTTTTTTACTTGCTATTTAGTAAGCATAAACTTAATAGAAAAGTTTAATATCCCTGACAATATATACCCGTAAAAAATACATAGAATGGAAAAGTCATTTTCTGAAGTGGCACAATAATGATAATCTTTATATTATTACAAATAAATTTAATAATAAAAACAAGATAATACATATATATATATATATATATATATATATATATATATATATAACAAAGAAAACGACTTAATGTAAAAATAATAATTAGACTTTTAATTCATCCATATACAAAGGCAAACTTTTAAATTTTGACCATGTGCATAAATAGTCTTTTTTTATATAAATTTTTTATTAAAATAATATTTAAGTGATTGACTGATTATGTCATTATTTTTAAGATTTGGGTATTTTTATAATGGTATTATTGATTGTTTTATGGATAATTATGTATTAGCTTTATATGCATAATTTTTAAAATAATATTGAATAAGAATAAAATGTTTTTTAATTCTTTGTTGTGAGTTTTTTATATTATTTTCTTAAATTTATTGTTCTTATAGTTTTTGCATATAGGTATGTAAAAATAATTGAGTCATAATTTTTTTAATTAAAATTCACTTTAATGATCATAATAATTTATATTTAAGAAACAATGTTTCTGAACAAACAAAAATTTGTGTGAATAGAAAAATTAGGTTTTCAATTAAAAATATATAGTTTTAGTTCAAATAGATGTAGTTTTTTTTAATATTTTTTTATTGTTATTGATTTTTATTCAATAAACTATACTGCTAATAAGAAAAATCATTTTATTATCAAAACAAAAAAAAATCACATGAATAAGAAAGACAATTTGATGAAAAAAAATATGTTTCTCATTCATAATTTTATTTTTCTTTCTTGCAAATATTAATTTTTTTATTGTATGATTAAATAAAAATAGATTTTTTTTAATTATTAAACTTGTCCGAGCCCATGACTTGGGGCATGAGTTGGACAGATTGATTCGGGTTAATATAAAATATCATTGATTTAATATTAAAAAAACATTAAAACAATATCTTCTTGTGATTGTGTTTAAAGTCAAATTATGTTTTAACCTAGTTGACTAAGTTGTGTGTGGATTTGTCAAGTTAATTGGATCACATCAGGCTAATTTTCACTCGATTTTATTTAAAATTTAGTTAGATCTAAAGGCTAGGTCAATAAATTACCATATTTATCTATCAAACTAAACCAGGTTTAATAACAATATAAAAAATTTAATGGTAGCAGCACGTGAACAACCATACTAGTGGAACACCATGTAAGATGGAATAAAAAGAGAGAACATCATTGGTTTGCATGCTCTAATATGTTGTTGGCAAATGTTAGTTTTTACCACTTTGACTCAACCCTATTAAAGCTTTGATGTTTGTCACTTTCTAATTTAATTTTATGTTTAATGTGATATTTGCAAACTAATTTAAGTTGTTTTTTTTTATTTTTAACATGAAAAAACAATTATAAATAAATTTGGTTAGAAACAATTTTTACTTAAATAAAAACTTTATAAAAAAATAGTGTTCAATTTTTATTTAATAAGAAAATTTTAATTTTAATTTTTAATGTGTGAATCATATATAACTTTAGTCTTTTAGGCCATGTGTTGGGGCATATATGCCTCGTTCAAGACTTTTTGCAGTGCATTGCGGTGGGAGTTGGAACTCAAGATAAGAGATATCAGGAATATTCTGACAGGGTTTTTCTTCAGCTACTCTACCACACTATACTCACTGTGAGCTTTAGGAATTCTCCAGCTTCTTAATCACTCACGAGTTTGTTTATTTACATATCTTTGATCACATCTACAACCTCTTTGCCCTTGGCTTTTCATTGCCTTTCTAGTTATTGATGCATAAAACACCTATCACTTCGAGTTAATCCATCAATCTTGGTCTGAAAAATAGAAGCAGGACTCTCAATATTAGGAGAATTTTTATAATTATAAGGCAATGCTTTGTAGTTCCCATTATAGGTAATGGCATACCTTGTCAAGACGAGCTTTGATAGACCACTCTCGGTATGTTGAAGCCTGCACATCTCTGCTTTCTTTTCTTAGAAACTTATCATGCCTAGAACATCATCATTTTTCCTCTATCTCTATTTGTAATAGATCACAAGTCATCATTTGTATCACTTTTTGGTGAAACTCTTCATATTCATCGATGTTATGTCTCATTGATTTGTAAAACCTACAAAAGCTATCGCTTTTTCTTGAACCTGATTCATTTTCTGTTGGCAAATACTCAACTTGTACTAACATGTCATACAACATATCCATGGTTACCCTTAAAACCTTCTCTTTTTTTCTTTCAAATTCCACACTATTTACCCCCCACTACTGGAAGCATGATTAAGTAGGAGGTTGGAATTGATGTTGGAGGTAACTTCAAAGGTTATCCATCCTACCTTGAATAACTGCAAGAGCTTCCTCTTGAATGTTGAGCAAGTATCAATATTGTTGTTAAGGTTTCTGGCATGATACTCGCAAGTTAGGTCTAATTTTTACCAATTTGGGAAGAGATGCTTTAGTGGTGAAAATAAAAGAGGGGCCATATGACATATGCTTAGCAGTTTTGCATATATTTCTCCTAAGGGTATAGGTAGAGGCAATAGTTGCTCTTGGTTTCTTTAGTAGGCTCTCCTTGAATTGTTTTTTTCTTGGTTTTCTAGTGGGCTGGTTTACCGAAAGAGACTTAGCAAAGTTAATATTGGATATTTGAGAAGTCAAGGTCGGGTAACTTTAGGTTTGGTAATTCTTCTTACCTTTATACCCTTCTTCAACATTGCTCACTTCAACATCCTTTATTCTTCCCAGTAAACCCTTTTTTTCTTTGTAGGTTCTCTTAGCATTAATAACAACATCATAAAAATATCCAATATCATAAAATCAGATCTTATCATTTATTTTATTCTCTTAGCAATAATAACATCATAAAAATATTGGGCGTAGCTACCTATTAGATGCTCATAATATGGGGACTTGAAGTATTGGCGAATAGAGTCACCGTTTATTTCTCCAACAAAGATGGTTGTACATGCATTGCCTTGTTTTTTTTACTTGTGAGTGTACTCCATTATAGTTTCCTTGTTGCTCTTCTCCATCACCATCAAGCTCATCCAGTTTGGAACAATGTCAATATTGAACTTGTATTGTTTCAAGAAAGCATTAATAAGATCACTCCATTTCTTGGCCCTTGTGTTATCCAAGGTCATGTACCAGCTTAACACAGAACCGATTAGGCTGTCTTGGAAGAAATAAATGAGCAACTTTTCATTGCATATGACTTTTGTCATTTTGTTGCAGTAAGACCTCAAGTGCGTATTAGGGCATTCCAGTCTCGTATACTTGACAAATTTTGGCACCCTAAACTTTTTGGACACCACTACATCTAGCATTAAGCATATCTCAACTGCTCTAATCGGGTTATGGACATTAAAATCCCTCAATCTTTCATCCCTGACAGCCTATTTATCTTGTTCAAGATGATCAAAGGATTCAACCCCATGGGATCCCTCCATTGTTAGATCTATTATGGTCAGTTCTTGAGCATGCATAATCGGGCAAGTCATCGAAATGTTTGTTGTTCCTTATGGTCTAGTAGTAGGATTTGCCCCTAAGTTTTGGTAGTCGAGGATAACAGGAGTTGTTAGTGGCGGTAACATGGTTGGTTGTTGACTAGATGTCCCTTTCCTAGATTGTGCTCGCAAGAGTTGCTTAAGTAAGCTAGCCATCTAAGTCATATTGTTCTTAGTGTCTTCTAATTCCTTTTGGTAGTGGGTCTTAAGGTGAGCCCTCTTTTTGTTTTCCATCCTTTTGTGAAGCCTAGTATTGTAGACTCTACTAAGAGGACCTAAATTTCAAATACCTATCATGCATATTCCATAATTCATAAATGTAAATGCATATGGATGCATGATGATGTATGTTGGATATATATTAGCTATACCCTGGGCTGATATATGGCCATCATTCCTTTATAAACGGGTAGGATTTTGATCCTTTTGTAGCTATTAAGACAATTTAATATAAGTCAATGCTTAATAAAAAATACATTCATTATAAAAATATATTGCTTAAAAGGTTGGGTCTAAGCTTTTTTCATTAATATAATAGTGTGCATTATGCTTTGAGCAAACAATGCAGTTGATTTGAGGGCATATGAAAATTACAAGGACCAGTTCCTTGACTCGCCAGGATGATGCTTGAGAAAATGCAAGCACTTACACAAACAAATGCATACATAGACATTGTTTTAAGGCTTGGTTTGTGCCAAACATGCTCTAACTCTCCAGCAAAGACAGTAGGAGGAGAACGAAGAAGCAAACTAGAACTTGCCCCCAAGTTTTGTGAGTCGAGAATAATAAGAGTTGTTGGTGGCAGTAACATGGTTGTTTGCTGACTGGATGTCCCTCTTCTAAATTGTGCTCACAGGAGTTGCTCAAGTAAGCTAGCCATCTGAGTCATATTGTTCTTAGTGTCTTCTAGTTCTTTTTGATATTGAGTCTTAAGGTGAGCCATCTCTTTGTTTTCCATCCTTTTGTGAAGCCTAGTATTATAGACTCTGGCAAGGGGACCTATATTTCGAATACCTGCCATGTACATTCCATAATTCATAAATGTAAATGCATATGGATGCATGATGATGTATATTGGATATGGATTAGCTATACCCTGGGCTGATATATGGCCATCATTTCTTTATAAATGGGTAGGGTTCCGAACCTTTTGTAGCTATTGAGACAATTTAATATATGTTAATGCTTGATAAAAAAATACACTCATTACAAAAATGTATTGCTCAAAAGGATGGGTCTAAGCCCTTTTCATTAATATTTAACAAAAAAATTTACATTTGAAAGCTAGTCTACTCATCATCATTGTATACATGGAGAAAGGCAAAGTCTTTGTTTTCTATGTCCCTAAAAAAGGCATTAGTCTCAGCCATGCTTTGTTGATATCAATGGACATCTTTTCCAATTTGCCGGGCATTATAGCGGATTCTTCGAGCATAGACAGAGGCTTAATCAATCTTCTCATCCATGTTTCTCATATTCTCCGAGAGGAATATGTTGTTCCTATTCAGTTGATTATTGTTGGTGTTAATTATCTGGTTGTGGCACTCGAACAATTCGTTCTTTTCTTCCAAATGTTTTGTCTTGGCCTTTTCTTTCTCGAGCTTTTTGTCAAACCCGGACATCGCGGCGATCGATTAAAAAAATATAAATCTCTATGGAAAAAAGAACAGATTTTTGACATCTTGTTCTTTTAGGGGGGAAATGTCTTGTTTCAAGGAGTCGCCACCTAGTATTATGGTCACTAGAAACCCTAACTAGTCAACAAAGATTCTATAGTACGGGACTGGTTATGCAAAAGGAAAGATGCTATCACCCCTTAAGCATCCTACCTGAGGCAGGCTGTATTGTTGATTTTGTCTAAAATTGCTAATAATTTGTTCTCCTTTTTATTCTTCTTTTCATGTTCCTGACTCTGGCGTTAGTGAACAATTCCTACGAATATTTCTAAATCTGGCGTTGGTAAATATCGCACAAATCCAAAAAATACAATATTCCTGACTCTAGCGTCAGTGAATAATTTCGCAAAAAATGAATTTGAAGAAGAAATTTTCTATACCATTTTTTTCTTGTTTAACCTTTATTATCATTTGCCCTTATTCGATGGAAATAACAGGGACATTGCACAACAAATTTTGTGTTTAACAGTGCTGGTCCACACATTGAGCATATGACTAAAAAAATACAAAACACAAAGAAAAAAAATATAAAAAAATGCGAGGGGATCACAAATAAAACAACGAAGATCCCAAAATATTTTTAGAATTTTCTGATATAAAAAGAGGGCTCGTTTGGCCAAATATTAACTAGAATGGCCACAAAAATTATGACCAAGGCATAACGGTGTGTTTTTGCCAAACACACCCTTAGCAACACAAGTTGGGCCGGCTGGGCTTAAAGCCCAGGCCGAATCCATTTTTTTTTTATTTTGATTTTGATTTTATTTTTTGGGCTGGTCCAGCCCAACCGGTATGGGCTGGGCTGAACCCAGCCGGCCCAGCCTGGTCACTAGCCCAAGCCAGTGACCCGGCTGGGCAAAGCATGCGTGAACTTGTTCACGCGTGCATGGCACAGTGTGAAGGTAATTAATTACCTTCGCACAGTGCTAAATGCACTGAAGATTCAAAACGAAAAAAAAGGGAGAAGAAAGCTTACCTTGCTGGAGATTGCTCTGGAGATGAACGAGCACGAAGGGATGGTCACCGCACAACGACTAACCCAATATTCCCTGCCTCTGTGTGTTCTCTTCTTCTCTGTTTTTCTCTCCGTGATCCCCCTTGTTTTTTTCTTGCTCTCTGCTCTCCTCTGCTTTTTTATGTTTTCTGGCTTCTTCTCCTCCTGTTTTTCTCCTTTGTTTTTTTTCTCCTTTTTTCCCCTCTTCCTCAGAGCTCTATATTTATAGGGGAAGTGCCTGGTCTTCTCTTCATGCACGTCTTGTCTTTGGATAAACACAGTTGGGAGGGACGCGTTGTGTTTCATTGGGACTCGGATACCGGCTCGATCCTTATCTCCCCGGGGCATTGATCTTTATGAGGATAGGGATTAGTCTTCGTGTTTTAACAGGATTAAGATGTTAGCATTTCGCCTTCTTTCTCTTCCTTGCAGGTGGGTTTGCAGCGCCAGAGGAAGAAGAAGAAGAAACTGTGCATGGCTGAAACGGTGCCGTTTTGGACCGAAATTAACCATTTCTCAATTTGGTCCTTGTAGTTTCCAGATTTCGCATTTAAACCCCTAATCTTTTCAATTTCAAATTTTAACCTCTTAATATTAAATTAAAAGCCAATGGGCCACAATTAGGTTACAACACTTTTTATCTAGTAGGATGATCTCATCTCTTATATTATTCAAATCAGTTTTGAAGACCCTAACAACTTTTTTTTGGCTTTTGCTTCAACTAGCTCGCTTTCCAGCATTACATGTTTCTTGTATAGCCTTTCATACTGCTCAATTCGGGCTTTTTAACTCAACTTGGGTCCTTGAAGACACATCAACCATTTCTTGTCAATCATTGAAATTGGTTTTGAAAACCTCTAGTTTAGTATTAGTTTGCATCCAATGTGTTCCCAATTCTTCTTACTCTTTCTCAGCTTGGTTTTTAGCCGCCTTTTTTTCTTTTAGTTGCTTCTCTAAGGACATGATCTTCTTGTGTTTTTTCATCCAGTTGTTGCTCTACAAGCTTTCTTAATTTATCTTCAATGAGGAGTTGTTCCTTGAGAGATATCCTAAGGGCTTTACTAGTATACACCTCTATTCAGATCTTTTCCAGTTGTTCTCTCAAATCTTCCTCGTTGCTAATCTTCTTTCTTTTAGTTGGTTAACAACTTGCGAAGTCTTGACTTCAAATTAAAGAGTCATGGGGATAAAGACTAGTGATAAATTTATCCACTTTAGATACTTTTCACTAGTAATTAAATCTCTCAAACCATTTAATTCCTTCTTGACCAATATCAGAAGCTTTCAATCTTACTTGATGTTCTTCAAAACTTCTAAAGCAGATTGGTTCTTGAATAATTTGAAGAATTGGGATAACCCGGTCGTCTTTGGCATATGTTGTATGCCTCCAAGTTGCATTACAATCAAAGTAGGTACGTAACTGACATATCCAGTCACTCCAATCAGAGGCACCCATCATCTTCACCCACAACCTATCAAGCAATTTGTTGCTCTCATCCATGGGGCTTTCCACTACACTTATCCTTGTGGGATTCCTTGTAATTTTACTTTCTAGTTTTTTTCGCTCAAGTCCTTCCACTCCTCTTCTTTAACTATCTTCAATGGATTTTTACTAAACCACCAGAAGTTGTTAAATACCAGCTTCTTGGTTTCTATATGGCTAATCAACCATATGTACAATAATTGTTCATAATGGATAAGCGTCAAGATAGTTTTCACTAGTATCATCGTAATGAGATTTATCTGAGTGTTTTTATATGCAATAAAAGTTGCAACCACCTCTAAACATATTATTCTAGTGAGGTTTGGAAATAACACCAATCTAAAGATTCCTAAAGCAAGTATTCTACCATTTTCTTCAACAAATCTAGAGTCATTCTTCCTTATTTTGAATACCTCTTCAATCATCTTCCACTTTAGGTCAGTAACACTTTTCTCCAATATCTTATGGAGACTCGAAACTCTAATCAATTCAACCAATTTAGTTAGCACTTTGTTGTGTCTTTGGTGGAAGTAGACTTTGTATAGATTTCGAGGGAATTCAGTTAATAAACCATACTCTTCCAAAGTAGGACACATGTCTGTATTCCCAAAAGTGAAGCATATCAGTATTCGGGGTCTCAAAAATGCATCAAGGCTTTAATTGTTGAATTATGCATGGACACCTTTGTGATTTCCACTATCCTCCCATATTTCTTCAAAAACTCATTTTCACATATGTTTTTCATGTGTGAGATGAGCTTTTTCAAGTTGTTTTCGGAGCAACTCACATTTTTTATAGTGGCAATTTACTATCATCTAGTCTCAGGCAATCCTCTTTTAATAGTTGTAGGGATTCAGAATCTAACCCGTATTCAATATAGGTCATATCTTTAATAGCAACCATATTATCAGCCTTATATCCTTCAATTCAAGATGTTTTTTTAAGGTTAAGCAAGTCTTAATACAACACTATTTATTTGTGGAACATACATCATAAAGGTAGGTTCTATGTCCTTTTACGAGAGACATTGAGGTAGGCACTATCTAATCTCAAAAGGGTCTATTATTGTACCAATGATTACTCTCGTGAAGGTAATATTGAGGTTCAATAAATAGTGGGATGGTACATATACCAATCATTAATAGTCCAAGCACTCAATAAAGATTCAGATGGTTTCACGAACTTAAACCCTAAATGAAAGTCATAGGGTATGCTGCTACTCCCTCACCTAACCTGAAGTTTTCATATGTGTACATTCCAAAGTGATATGTCACAAATAAACTAGTGATGCATTAAGACATTCATCAATATCCAACATGTATGCATAAGTAGGATAAAACATGTTAAAGCATAAATAAGTTAAAAAAGGAATAAGCCAAATGCAAAAATTTAAACACATCAAATCACATAAACCACTTAAAAGACACAAAGCCTAGTCCAAAATTGTCAAAAACAGATAGTGCCTAGTGGAGTCGTCATTCTATCGCACGTGTGCATGCGGCATTGTGACATCAGGATCAAGGAGTCGCCACCTAGTTGTTTGGTTTAAGGTCACTAAAAAACCCGAGTGGACTTGTCTTATATGAAATTCTAGGATGAGGGACTAGTTATGGCTAGAGAATGTATTCACACCCTTTACTTGAGGTAAGCTGCATTGCGTGGTCTAGATGTGGCTTAAAGGTATTAATGGGTTCTTAACTAATGGTACGTCTATGGCTTAGAAAATAGATTTATTCTCATAAATAAATCTGGCGTTTCGAATTCATTATGGGCTCGTATGCCTAAATAAAATTTTGTATGAAGAATTCATATAGGTGCCTTGACAGAGTTCACCTATCCTAGAAGGCAAAAACGTTTTTCACAATTCGTATGTTGTGGTGAAAAATAGTTTCAATTAAAATTGGTGAATATCCGAAATAATTTTGGAAATTTTCAAGTCAACTTCTAGTATTTAAATGTCAGCCTACTTGTAAGTTCAACATTTATATCAGAATATTGACCATTAATTATCATGAATTAAAATTTTTAGGAGTTATTGAAATATCGGACAAGTTCTCTCGTGTTCAATAAATTGGTTATTAAATCCAAAAATATATACATAGATATTTTTTTTGAGTTTTTGTGTATATAAAAAAAATGCTAAATCATACCATATGTTTTTATATTTGTTTAAGCAAAATATGACTTTTATCTTTTGAGAGACTTGACTGAATGCACACCAAATAAAATACATTTTTGTATTTTTGAAATGAGAATTTTTTCATAAATTTTGGATATTTTCGAGATTTCAACGAAAGCGAGAATTTTAATATGAGTTCAGCATCTTAAAGTGTAAGTCTACAACCCTGATATTAAATAAAATTATTGGAAAAATATGTGAGGGACCCACATATTATTTTAAATTGATCCTAGAAATTTTTTAGAATTTTTAGAAATTTATTTGGGGCTTATTTGGCAAAAAAACTTTTTTTTATTCAAAATAAAATTGTCAAAATAGGCCTATGGATATGTTTGTCAAACAACCCCTTAGACCAAAAATTCCTCAACAAAAAAATAACCAACCAAACAAAGCCTTAATACCTGACCCAAAACAAAACTAATTGGGTAGACTCGAAAACACCGGCTCAACCCTGAACCGAATCGAAAATCATGGTTTGACCCGAAACTAAAGCAAAACAAACAATTAAACCAAAAACAGATCAAAACTAAAAAAAACACAAAAACACAAAATATTTTTGACAAAATTAAATCAAACACCAAGAACATGATGAACATTCAAACTGAAACCCAGCAAACACAAATCATAAACCAGACAAGTTTCCATGCAATCAATGATAAGATTTTGTTCGTAATCATGCATAGATCAAGAATCAAGCATCTATTTTTTTGTATTAACACTCAAAAGTCATGATTTGATCAAAAGGTATTTGAGCAGTCGAAATAACCCTAAAATCTAAATGTATGAATACATGTTATTGATGTATTTTAACCTTATATTATAATTAGCATTTACTTTTTACTTTGAAAAAATTGCAAATTTATTTTCAAAAGTGAATTTTGATTTTTATTAGCATCTATAAGAATTTTCATCTTAAAACACACAAAAAAATGATTTTTTATTCTTTAAAAAAGTTTTTAGTCATTATTCAAAGTTTCAATATTCACCCAACTCCTGAACCAAATTGATATAAAATATAATATTTACCTTAAAAAACTGATAGTTCAAAACTTGATTCATCAATTTAGAAATAACACTAACAGTCCAGGACAAAAATTCCAAAAAGAACCTCTCTAAAATTAAGCATTTCTTATGGTATTGATAACGTAATTTTTTATTTATTTATATCTTTTAGAAATAGACAAAATAGAATATTAACTAATTTAGTCAATAAACTCACTGGAGTGAGGTGGGTTACATAATGAAAATGACAAATATTATGTACTACAATCTGTAGGCTTCAAAAATAATAATTAATTTGTCCAATTAAAAGGAGAAAAAAAGAGCAAACGGTTTGCCTTCTATAATTTCAATATCAACATTCTAATTCAAATCCAAAAGGGTTAAAAAGAAATATTTGGATTATAGATTATGAGTAATAAGTTCGTCAAAGAATAAATTTTAAAATCTAATGACAAATATTGAAGTAGTTTTTATGTTTATGATTTGAAAAAATATATATATAATATAGTTTTTTAATTAAAATTTAAGATAAAATGCTCATTAAAATCCATATAAAAACGCAACTCCAATAACATAAACATATTGACCTTAATAAATTAATGGTTCATCCCAAATTCCAACTGACAAAGGCACGTTGCTGGGGGAAAAGGACAAGGTCAAAGAGAACACTGGGGAGGGGAGGGGAGGAGGAGGGGTGCTTGATTGAAACGGAAGCACATGGAGGATTTTGCCGCCGCTTCTTGTTTTGGACCTTTGTGCATGTGTTCTTCGCGATGTGATGATGCCGACCGTTCACCAATCACATCTAAGATTTAAACTTACGAAAATAAATAAGTTTATTTGTATCTTAATTATTAAACCTGACTAGATTAGGCATGTTAACCCCTCGAAATTAACCAATCCAAACCTTATCAAATCAACTTTAAAAAAATTAAAAACATATATATTATTTTGATAAAAATAATTTACTCAAGTTTGCCGCACCCCAAGTTGACTCAATACATTCTCCATACTGACAACTGTGGCTTGTGCTATGAGATTTTTCTTGGTATTTTTATGTTTGTTCATACTAGAAAATGTGGCTCGGGATTTAATACTAGCCGTTTTATCAGCTCTCTTCTCCACATGATGGGGGGGGTTCTTTAGGTCCCCACACTCAACAGGCACATAGTACGTAGACTACTCCAGCTGAATCTCTGTCCACCGCAAGCAAACATGAGCTTGCGCCAATATTCATTCTACCGGGAAGCCAAAATGCTATGGCTTAATTCAAAAATCACAATCCAAAGTGGAATGGACATTGTAAAAACCATACCCAGCAATCTTTGTTTTTTTCTCTTTTTCAATCCTCCCCGTGAAATGGGATGGTGTAACATTCACAAGATAATACAAAGAGTCAAGATCCATCACTGAGGTCTCTCAGCATCATTCACAAGATGGCAGCAGTCAATGAATTAGCACTTAATCACGAGAGAGTCTCAGCGCAGTGCTAAACCTTTGGGATCAGAAATACCAATTAATACACAAACAGGAGTTAACTCAGAAAAAGTGTAAGTGTCAACAATTCAAAAGGGAAACGATGACTTAAAGCACGTTTTGTTACCAAACCATGCCGGCCGTAGTGCCCGTTTCCGTTTTGTTTAAGCTTTTCAAACTGCTTTTTAAGCAAAAAGTAGCTGAGAAGCTTTAAACAAACAGGCTTTAAATAGTCAAACAACTGGGTTTCTTCATTAGTTGCAGAAATCAATAAAGGGAGGGGAGCAACAAACACTCATGAAAAAGAAAAGGGATCAAACACCTTTGCAGTTTGCACTTGCTGAAAAGATGACAACAAGAATATAAAACTAAAAGACCCAACAAGTAATTAGTCACTAAACAGACCCAATAATACAATACTGGAGGAAGTTTTATTTTAAGTGACCAAATATATTGGCTTAGCAGAAGTAGAACTCCTCTGCTGTTGCTGCTCCATGTTAAGCTCCCTCAGGCTCAAATAAGGTATCTCCATATCACCTTTTCTTGCAGGAGTCAAGGTTCCAGCTAGAGGCCCTGAAGACGGTCTGCTAGTGGACCTGGAAGGAGTACTTGACCCACTTAAACTATCAATTAAATAAACAGATCCTGAGATTGAAGCACTGAAAGCTCTAGCCCTTGCTTCATGCACATCTTCTTCATGATCAAGATAGTAATCTTTGTGATTACTGTGGATACACTTCCACTTAAAGAACAACATTGCATTTCTCCACCATTTCTTCTTCTTCTTGTTGGCTTTGTGGACCTTTCTACTTGCAGACTCTTCATTTGAAATGGGCTTTCGGAGCTTGAAGTGTAAGGAGTCAACGGAAAACCTTGATGTTATTGTCTTTCTCTTGCGATTTCTTGCTTCCTCCGACAACTTATTTATATGAAAATTAAAAAGAAAATGGGGTCACTTCAAAACATCAAATAATTAAGAGTATATACAAAGGACTGATCATAAAGATTGAAACAAACCTGAAAGTAATCAATTTGTGGGTCAAAGCCATAGTCGCTGAAGTG
>Ga0307509_10006826_pt1 | contig 15194 bp, 9 predicted proteins | sample 10_EM_MG_FD_202245 | JGI IMG/M metagenome (GOLD analysis project Ga0307509, IMG submission 202245) | Populus trichocarpa ectomycorrhiza microbial communities from riparian zone in the Pacific Northwest, United States - 10_EM | ecosystem: Host-associated > Plants > Roots > Unclassified | place...
ACTGACTGCATAGCGTGAAAACATAATTATGACTCACAATCGTGAGTCATAGAAACATACCTTATGACTAATAACTATTAGTCATGTGAAATCTGCCTTGCTTAGTCACGATTTGTGACACGCTTGTTGTCATGGGAAAAACTATCATTGTTGTTCGGTTAATTTTTGCAAAGGACAACGCATTGGACGCGATAACGAACTTCCCAAATATGAACTCCAGGGCTACTATATGTCGTCGTCAAGCTCTCAGAACCATAGTTTTATGACCTGAGTTCGTAAAGATCAGTGGACAGTTTTTGCTATCCTATATCTTGCGTACCAATAGGTCAGAAAGCACATTAGAGTTCAAGATAGGCTGCACTCATTGGTTAGCGTAATTTGCTCACACTGACTATATCTTTGGCTGTGCTCAACTTTGCCGACAGGTCGGGGAGACCTTGGATGAGTGTGGCTGTGTCCCGGGCTGGAAGTAACAAGACATTCGGACGGGAAAGCATCGATGTCTCACCGATACTCAAGAATCTTTCGCCCCCCTTCACTTATTGTTTACCCGCCCACCATGCTGTATGGCCAGGCACTGCACATCCGCCCGCCCGTTGGGAGGGGCTAGCTTTAGCGAGGCCAGATGAAACACTCAGGTACCAATGACATACACCCACCTTGAGCGAAAAAAAACCCTCAATGCTTATAATTTCCTTAATATAGGGTTCAGGTGCCCCACCTGTAAACAGAGATTGTGCGAAAACTAGAGTACCGTTTTGACTTAGCCACGAGGAACAGTACTGTACATCGCAGCTGACTAGGGGATAAATATCTCTTTTGTAGACTTTTTTTTTATTTTAGTTCCCCATTTTAGCCCATCATCCATTTCTTACCCGCCCAACTGCTCGGGTTATCCTAAGTTGAGTAAGAAAAAATGAAGGAATATAGATAATCAGAATAGCAGGCTATGGCCCAAGAGAATGGACATGGTCACAAAGCTTGAATGGTTTTCTGGTGAGCGGCTTTTGTTCTCTCCCAACTTTCATAAACTCTGCTCAACTCGTACTGGCCATCTCTCATGTCATTCACTCACCGCCCCATTTACCCACACCTTCTAAAGGAGGTGTTACCTTTCCTCCTATGAACTACCTAGGTACAGTCTATAGTGGAAGAATTCGGAAAATGTGGAAATCAAAAGTCACAAACATGTTTGCCGAATTGGCGGAAGTGCATAGAGAGCTCAGGCAAAACCCCTGGAAGCCCGATCCTGCCATTTTGTCACCGCAAGCTGTACTCGAGTACTAGTACTCAGTGTCCCCAACGGGGCAGGTAGGCCAGGGCGCGGTAAAGCCGGGCCCGAGCCTGCAGGCTTGGTAATGCGTGAGCCTGGCCGGGCCGGGCCCGCATATAGGCCGTATAGGCTTAGTGCCGGCTCCCGGATCGGTCTAGGCTAGCCCGCTCCTGGCGAGCGGCTATGTAGTTTCTACAGCAAAAATTCGAAGTAAATGTTCCCCTTTACCAGATAACTTTTGGAAATGCAAGAACCATTTCGCTTCATTAGCAAAAAATACTAGAGAGAGTAGGCCAATTAATTAAATAAATTGTAGGAAAACAACCGCTGTTGTGGTTGGTCAACTGTGCAGCTCAGTACTGTAGGGTTCGGAGTTAGCCTACCGATTTTATGAAATTGTTTCTGTATTTCATGTTCATAGCGCGAAGTTTACATAGCTAGGTAGTTAGAGGGGCGGAGCAAGGGGGGGGAGTGATTACTAAGAGGGGGCAAGGATCGTGGGGTTTGGTGGTAGTGGAGGAGGCAATGGTCACAACAACACAAGAGAGAAGGGAAGGAAACAACGTGACGTTCACAGAAAAATGCGGACCTTGTGTTTGGTCAATAGAGATTTTTCTTTTCTTTTCCTTTCTCCGCCAGGGCCTTTTATCATTGTCTTTAGTTTCTTTAACTCTATTCTGTGTGTGAGCGGCGATTGCCCACATTGATACTGTTTCGTTTCTCGATCGTGATATCATTTCCGTTCTTTTCTCAGTTGAGTTCGTTCTTTGGTTTGATCTTGGGTTAGTATTACTCACGGCAGCATACTTTCGAGAGGGACGGGAGTTATCCTTTCAGTACCCTTCCGGTAATGTGACAATAGAATATTGTGGGTACCGATACAACGGCGATAAACTATAGATTTTTTCTGATCATGTAATAACATCCAAAATACAAGAAATATTTCCCTCAATTAGCTTAGGGATTTGATTTAATTATTGGTAAAGAAGCAGAATCGGAGGGAAGTTGTGTGATTCCGTAATAGCCGAAGGCAAAGACGAAAAAAATAAAAGATGAGGAACTTGAAATAGGTGGGGGAATCAAGATACCCTTAAAGCGATCTGTTTCCAATGTTAATTCCCTAGCCTATAGGCGACTATCAGGCCTGATAGTCTTTCGCAGGGCGGCCTACAAACGGCCTGGCCCGTTGGGAACACTGCCAGTACTCGAGCACGGATTCCAGACACAGGTCGATTATAGGGGTGCCTGTTTCGGACACTTCCTGGACGCGTAATTGCCGACATTGCGCCACAACACAGATGGAGGTCGACTTCTTCGCGACGATTTTTCCCAAAACCAAAGCTCAGTGTCAGTGTGCGATTCTTATCCTTGGGGGATCACCGAACTAATGCGAAAAACAAGGGGGGATGGGAACAACACCGGGGTCGGAAGGTCTTTTGAACTTGTATGAACCTCTTGCATGCTAGCAAACACCCCTGTAACTAGTCTGGAATGGCATTGTGCAATACCAAAATTAAAAAAAGTAATTACGAGATCAGATGTGTGGCCTGTACTCGAGTACTCGAGTACTGGAGCTTAATTTTTTGTGTGCCTTGGCACAGCTGTCGCTCTGAGGAACGTATCTGGTGTGGCTCCGTTATGCACATTGCAACAAGCGAAACCCCCACGTGAGGGCTTGTGGCCGAATCATGCAAGAGAGCTGCAGGCTTTGTTCTAAGACAAGAAAACCCCAACTCACAATGTATCACTCGTCCCGATAAGTTTACCAATAATATCAGCGTTCGGCCGGATGTACGTACCACAAGGCTCCTAGCGGATCCCTGCCCTAGGCTCGGTTTTACGGTTATCGACTGGTGGGAAAGAGTCACCACATATGTATCAGGCTCCCGCACGCATCTGGGAAAGTGCAATTTTCAGCTGAGAAAAACTTCAAATACAGGCCACCCCCCCGTCCTCCTCTTCCAAAGTCTTGCTGACTCCTCCACAAATTATCCGCACTTTACGTTTCGAGAGATGGACACCCCGTAAGTTTTTTTTTTTTTTTAACAAGAATTCTCAGCCTTCTCAGCCTCGTTGCCTGTACGAGTACCGATATCGGCTTCCAGCTAATTTCGACCAATGCCGCCGGGATTGCACACCCGATTCCTGCAGAGCTTGGACCACTTCCTCTTTATCCATTGGATGACGGTTTCTACTCCGTTCTTGGCCCACCGCTCTGCTAGGGGAGGACGGTGAAACAAGCCGGTGGCTCTACCAATGGTGCCCTCGCTTACGGCCCTATTAATATCTCCGCCACCCTAGCGCCTCCCAGAGACAAGGTCTTTTGTGGATCATCCAGATGTTCTGGAAACAGGTACTCATCCCCTTCTTCTGTTCTCGTACGCTTATCCTCCGCATCCACTAACCTAGATAAGTGGCCCCCACACTTGCACTCGCTCCTACACTTGTAACGCACCAGCCAATTATACAAAGCCAAAGAAGTCCATTATAATATCCACTAATAACTGTAAGGAAAAGAAAATATAGAGAGAGAGAGTAAAGAAATATCTACATGAGTAACGTCCCAAGCAATTCCGTGCCACTTGTTCCCGGAGGAGAGGTGTTCCACTGCCGGAGGCTATGGTGAGGGTTTCGCTGCCCTTGCCGCTGAAGAATGTAGCCACCGATGTATCCATACTGAAGGCAGGTGAGTGGGCTTCTGCCGAGTGGGAAGCCTGCCGTAAGGTGGCTACCGTCTAGTTCCCGTGTTCAGGCAGGCTTGACTCCCTCGTGGTAGTGGGTTCTGAGGTGCCTGGAAGCGGCTTGACAATGAGATTTGGTCTTCCGCTGAGTATTCAATATATGCCTTGTAGGCATCGGACCTCCACCGGCCCAGGGTTTGAATATCAGTCTCGGGAATCCCGACTTCCGCAGCTCAAGTTGCTGCTCCTCGCCTGAAGCTATGCCGGTTCCACGATCCATCCCCTAATCCTGTACCTCTTGCTAGCTCTTGGAGCTGGTTCACGACATATTCCCGGGTGAAGGGGAGTTGTTTGTATTTCCCGATGCAGAACAATGGTGAGTGTACTGGCCGGTGGGTGTCACTAGCGAGAAATCGTTTCATAGCCGGCACAGGGCATGCATTATCGTGGCTTGCTGCTATTGTTATTGTGATACCTTTCCGGAAAGGGTCTGTTTTCGATGAGGGTAGTGAAAGTTCCATGTAAGTTCCCTCTCCCCTTATCCGAACACTTTTCTTTGTTAAAAACCATTTTGCGAACGCGGGGCCTATTTCCATATCTGACCCCTTATAGGTAAATTCGCCGACTCGCAGGAATCCGGCAAAGGCCAGTGTGAAAGCTGCTTGCAGTACTGTGTTTTCATAGTTGTGTACTCTAAGGCGGGAGAGGATCTGGAGCAGGTATGGGCGGGTGAGTGGGGTACGTGTACGACGGTGAGGCTCGCCATGGTCTCGCTTGATTCCCTGTATTGTTCGCTCTAGTCGGGGATCTGTGAATTCGCTACATTCAATCCCGAGATCTAGCTGGTACGATTTGATCCCTGCTAGATAGAGCTTCATGGTTTTTACCTTGATTGTTCCCGCCAAGGAGCACAACCATTCGATAAGCCAGGTGGCTTTTGCTGCAAAGCATCCACCGTTTTCATGTCGGAAGTTGGAGAGTGTGCTAAAGAGAGTAAAGCGGGAGCGGGGGGTGTCATAGTTAGTTCTTGTCGAGGGTGCTAGTCCCCTCCATAGATAGTGAGCGGCTATTGGTGAGAGGCCTGTCTGCTCTATGTGAGAAATCCACGACTCCGGAGATCGCATACAGGATGACTTAACTGTGGTGCGAGGTTAGCTATCTTTTCATAATTGAACCGTGAGAGCGCGTCTGCTAATGTGTTCTCTTGGGTCGGGATCCATCTTGTCTCTAGGTCTAGGTCATGTTCGGCCGCCAGTAGGAGGCATCTCCGCAGTACAGTCATAGAGGCTCCTCTTATCGTCCTGTTCTCAACAGCATATGCGACTGCCCTATTGTCGATGTGCATTACCACTTTCTTACCCCTCCAGCTCTTTCCCCAATACAGCAACGCCTGCTCTACGGCCCTCATCTCCTGAGTATTAATATGCTCTTTGGTTCTCCCGAGGTGTCTAGGTAGGCATATGGAGAAAGCGGCCCCTGGTTGCGGGGTTGTTTCGCCCTCTTGGAGGAAATACCCACCGAGTCCCTTTTTGCTTGCGGCGTCTGTCCAGGTACGTACGATATTCCTATCCCTAGTGCGGATTGATCTCTCTGGCGACTCGGATAGTATTTGTGACCACCAGGCTACATCCTTATGTGCTTCGGAGGAAATTTGTCTTCGTCGATCTTTGCTGCCCTGGGGAAAGTATAGCTCCATGTTATACAGGCGGCGGAGAAAGGCTCGGCCCAGGGGAACAACAATAGTAACGAAGTTGAGATAACCTGTGATTTTCTGAAGGTCCAGTAGCGTAACTGATGTCATTACCGCTACTTCCCTAACCATGGCCCGTGCTTTTTCGAGCTTCTTGGAAGGTAGCCTTACTACCATGAGCTTGGTGTCCAGTTCCACTCCAGCGAAGGTAGCTATCCGGCCCTGCTCGTTCTTTGCTGTCTTGATGGAGAGTCCGACCTGTTCACAGAGGTTGCTGAATATGCTCGTATAGGAGGTCATGTCTTCTGCTGGCGGGAGTACTATGAGAAAGTCGTCAAGGTAATGAATGACACTGGCGCTCCATTCCTCTTTCGTGAACTGCTCCTCCAGTGACCAGTGAAATACTTCAGCGAATAGGTTGAATATGTATGGGGCTGTGCGTAGGCCAAACGGGAGGAATCGCTCTGCGTAGAGCTTGTCGCCCCACTGGAATCCCAGAAGTGGTCTATCGAGTGGCGATACAGGTATGTGTCTGAACGTGCTTTCAAAGTCTCGCTTCACTAATTGACAGTCTTTCCCATACTGCTGGATTGCCTCAATGGCGTTGTTCACACTACTATAGGTTATTGTGCCATAGCTTTCCGGGATTCCTGCATTTATGGAAGTGGCGTCGTTGGGTGGGTAAGAGAGGTGATGGATTCGGCGCTCACTTCCGTCAGCCTTATCCGTGAGTCCTAGTGGCGAGGCAGTGTAGTGATCTGGTAGGTTGCCTCTGTCAGGGTATTCTTCTAATCGGCCTTTCTCCAATTCTGACTCTATATCGCTAGTTACCAGATGTGGGTCATCCTCTGCTGTCTTGGGATTTGGGTATATTCGGGGTGCGTTGCAGTCGCCCTCATACCCAATCCGAGCGCCAAATTTGCATATCCCGAGAATGGTCATAATGATGTTTGGGTCTGGGTATCCTGTAGTAACGGCCTTCCATCCCGCAGCTTTAAGCTGGCCGGCTGGCATGGGAATCTGATGCGAAGTGAAGAGGGGATAGTGAAGCATAGTGTTCGGGCGCGTGGGCCGTGTGCTAAAGAGTTGGTATGCGGAGTTGGGTGTTGGTTCTAACAGTGATTGTGGGATATATGTACATGGCTGTCGGTTGGGTAGTATGCGGGGTGCTGTTGATTGCCCGGTACTCCCAAGGGGGCATTGGGTTATGCGGTGGCTGCTTCCACAGGAAAGACATTGGTGTAGGTAACGACAAGGGTTTGAGTGACACTCTCGGTGGTTCCAATTACGACAAGCTTGTGTTGTTCTTCCGGCAGCTGCGGCCAGGCTAGTGTGTCCAAGCAAGTGGCGGGGGAAGTTTCCACGCTGTTCTGATCCTCCGTATGAGTTGACTGGTCCGATCTCGTGATATAGATTAGCTCCGGCCTGGGCATTCTCTTGGCTAACAGTATCGTAAGGTCTTCGGGACATTGGGAGTGTTGTCTTGTGGTTTTGAGACCAGGTGAGTCGGGGTGTGGGGTGTGCGAAACATTTAGATGCCACTAGTTCGCTATCCAGTACTCGCCACTCGGTTGGGTTGAATATATTCTTCCCGCTTGCTACTCTCTTGCGATGAAATTTGAAATGGTATGCTCTGACACCTTCCCAAGTGTATTTTTCCAGCAAATCGTAGAGATTCATCGTGTATATCGCCATAGCTGTGGCTAGCTCTCCCTGAAGTGCGAATGGGGGCAGCATGACCATGATGCCAGTGTATACGGCCCACGCTTTAAAAAAACTCATCATCCGGTAATCGTTTTCCTTCCCATCGCCTTCTGTTTGCTCAAACTCAACTCCTCCGATATTAATGATCCGCTGTGACTCCGCCCGTTCCTTCTCAGTCCCCAAAAGCCGGTAGATATTTGTTGGTTTAAAGCGGTTTTCGATGATCTGTGTTAGTGTACTCCTTTCCACCCCAGGAAACAACATTTCCACCGACTCTGAGATAGCAGATGCGCTCCCACTCCCCGGGCTCATTAATGGTGGTATGAGATTATACGTACCAAATCCTCTCGATTCTCTGGTGGGTTGGTGCAGGTCTTCTCTTTCATCTCTAAGTTGTATAAGCTGGTTCTCTAACTCTGCGATTCGTCTATTGGTAGAGTGCCGCCTGCGTGACCTAACCTCTACTTCCGGGGATGGTGGTGGTGGGCGATTTGGGCTTTGCTGGGGCTGGGTTGTACGATGCTGGGCACTTAGCTGGTTTACTACACGATCAACTATCTCTTGTTCGTGGGAGCGAAGTAGTGCCCGCATGGTGTCTAGAGTGAAGGGAGTGGCTGGTGATTGTCGTAGCCCAGGTGAGGTGTTTTGTTCACTTGGGGTTGCTAGGATTATACCGGGAGGGGGTGAAGTGCTTGGTGGGTCGGAGATTTCGTTATGTGGTAGGGTATTCATGGATGGGGAGTGGCTATATTCCGGATCCCTTGGCTGGGGGTCTTCGTTCTCACTGGACTCTGAGGATTCGTCCATGTCTTCTCTTGCTATTGCGGGTGAATGTTGTTCTGCTGATTGCCCGTACCGGCTCGGTGCTTGCCTGCTACGTGTATTCTTTCGTATTCCTCCCCGAGCTCCACTCCGGTTCGCTGCTGTCGTATGGCCGCCACGCGTTCCGACTCGTCGACGAGGCATTCCGGTTAATGTTTGGTATAGGTGGTGACTTTTTTATGCGTTCGGGTGGCTACTATGAAGATGCAACTGAAAAAAGAACGCGAAATGTAGGGAGAAGGAAGATTGGTGATCTCATGAAGGGGATGTGCGTGGATGGTGGTATATATGTGGCCATCCACGGACCCCGCGTGTGTGAGCTATGACCCCGCTTGTCATGATGCTCCGGCAACCGGTAGTACCTTAATCCGCTAGTCCCCTGAAATCCGACAACCAATCCGACCAGATAGCCGAAGCTTTGCCCAATTGGCAATGGGTTCTCCGAACCCGCCATACTGTGCCCGTCCAACCCCGTTCAAAACGAAGCAGGCCCTCAACCGACACTATGACTTGATACATCTTGGGGAGCGGATTGACTGTCCAGTTCCCGGATGTGAAAATGTTGGCGAAAAGGGGATTAAGAGATATGACAATCTAATTGTTCATGTGAGGAACGTTCATGGGGATTTCCAGTTGGTTGTTCGTGAAGGGAGTACTTGGTTGATCCGGAGAATCATCGGGTAATATTCGGTTGAGGATCGCGCCTTGTTATTTTTCTCGTTTTGACGGGTTCAGTGTGGAATGAGGCCAAATTGTCTACACGTCATGTGTTCTTGAGTTTGTGTTTAAGTGGTTACTTTGATTTGATTTGATATACCAATATTCCCCGTCCGTGTTCTTTCACGTGCCTTTGTTTCTGTGAGCTCGCATGGGATCCTCCCTGTGGATAACCAGGGGGTAAAGCCAGAAGCAAATTTGAACAGATTATGACCCATTGCATCAAGCTATTGGGTATAGCGAAACAGGAACACGAGAGTCGAAACTCTGAAAAGCATTGATTTGAATAGGGTCTCTATGTACATCACCGCCAAGGATAATATTATCACTCCTGCCCCATCGCACCCGGTTTAGACACTAAGCCGTAGTTGGCAACAAATACACATACACTACACCTCCTTTGGAATAACAAATTCCCCTAATATCCTCTTGTGAAATAATGTCAATTACTGTATCTCCGCCGGTATTGGGATCAACTTTTTCCATGATACTTTGCCATGATAGAGGGCTCCCACATTGCGATATCCCCTATATGACAGGGTGGGTGCTCCCGAGCTAAGTGCTAGCAGGTATTTGGAGGATTATACTTTGTTTTCTTGGAACATCGTACCAAATGCCTTTGTTTCATGGCTTGGAGTGTATGGCACCATGAGCCTCCCTGCTAAATGGAATTTGGGAATTCTAAGGTCGAAATGTCTCAACAAATCTGTTTATCGTGGTGAACAACTTGGGGCTTTTTTCTCTGCATTCTACCATTGCCAGAGTTGGGCTTGTCAGGTTATCGTTTACCAATAGTTTTTTTTTAAGAGCTTCGGGTATGGATAACAATAATGTTGGAAATTGGGGCACTTGGTATGGGGAATTCCCGAACTTTGCTTTCTTTCCTTCTTGCCCTCAGCTTGGCCTTCTTTTCTATTCTCTATTTTTCCTCTTGACTTTGCTTTCTTCATGCTCCATAGAAGAAGCTACGAACCCTTTCACCTCTTGATATAAACTCCTTGTGTTTATTTGAGCCACCCCGGCCGGCTACCCAAAATCCTCCTTCCATATCATTACCCCAGCCTGGATCATCTTCAACAGCTTTGTTCGCGTATCTGGTATTCTTGCTCGAGTGATATTCGATGATGGCACCCATGACCCCAGGCTAGTCTATTGATTTTTCTAGTAAAGGGAGGAAGAGACAGCTGTGGAAAATTTAATTTCCGGTGGATTCTGGATTCCGGTTCCATAGCATTTTCCCTCCCTGCCACAGCAAGTATAACTATATACCGTGAGGCATTTATAGATATCATGCGTACTCGTGGCTGGAAATCAGTATCTGAAAACATGGCTTTTTTTTTGCGCCCTTACTTTCCTTGCGAAAACAATCGGTCTCATTTCCATACACTCTACTGTATATCCCATACGAGTACCTTATACCCATGAACGCAGTACTGAGACACTAAAAGATAGCTCAAACCTAATACAGAAATAAAGTTATTTTATTTACTATGAACCCTTCTTTCAGCCCTCACTTTCAACCCAGTCATGTACTTGAAACCTCCTCTCAGGATCAACTTCCACCCCTAAACTACCCAAAAGGCGCAGCCCACGAAAATCTACCACAGAACCACACAAATCTCTAACTACCCAACACACAGACAAAATGCCACTCGAAGCAAACCCTCCCCCTGACCCGTCACCATCACCAGGAGACATCCAATACTCCCAGGAACTCCCTTGGATATAGAAAGAGGAGGGTTTCTGCGAGCTGCTAGAGCTGTGGACTGCTGTCCTGGCAGATCTCGAGACCGCAATGGCGAACCGCCAGAGGAGTAATTCCATGGTTGCGGATATTGCCCAGTCTTTGGCGGAAGTACTAAGTTAAAGGCTATCCGGGCGAGGATGAGGGTTTCGGAGGGCGTGGGGTATGGGAGGGGCTGTCAGAGGCGCGCCTGGAGTGGTAGAGATGGTTAGGAGTGATTGAACTTTGGCTTTTGGTGGACTGAGCACTCATTTCTCTTAGGTATCATAGTATGAAAGGGACATAGCGTCATTGGAGGGTAGTGATGGGCACGATCAGATCATGATCGAGTTTTGCTCGATCAATAGTATGCTCGATCACCTCGATCATAGGGGTCTCTTGATCAGATGATGATTGAGCAGAGCATGCATGATCTGATCGATTTGCTCAATCATGGGTACTCCTCGATCATGCTCGACCATTATCGAGTATACTCGAGCATCTTGGTTCATGACCAATCACTACTAATCTTAGCGATTAGGTGATGCGATGAGCTTATATCAAGGGAGTCTACCCACACACTAGATACCAATTCTTTCAGCCAGACTTTACCCGCTTAGCTCTTCAACATTGTATGCCCGGATGGGTGATATTCTTTACTTTTAGTTAAAAATATTATTGAACAAACTACCATCTTCCATACTGACTTTATCATAATGTCACCACTCCCATCGTCCCGAATCTATGGCAGCTAGTCAATACCACTAATTACTTTTAATAAATATATTTTACTATAAAGTGAGGAGTTGTCACTCTGGATCTGCCGCAAATTACCGTGATACTCTAAATGAACAATCAGGTAAGGATCCCCTGTTCTTGTTATAACACCCCGTATAACTACTCAGAATCCATATTGAATGAATATTTAATCTCTGAAGGGGACAAAATCGATGATATGCGAGTATAGTCGACGATAATCGACTATGCTCGACCATGCTCGAACAGTGGCAATGATCGATCACTCGATCAGTGCTCCCAGTTTGATCGATCATTCGATCATAGGGTCTCCTCGATCAAATCATGATCGAGCATAGCCCCATGATCTGCTCGACCATGATCGTGCCCATCACCATTGGAGGGTTAGTTTCTAAGAATGGAAGAAATCATTCCTGGAATTTGTGCAGCATTGTAGAACACTAGGCGCCAATTTTTCAAAGCCCAACACATACATTGACACAAAACCAAATACGAATATGAAATAAGAACACCAGAAAACATAGAGAAGTAAGGGCAGCTAAACCATCCTAGCGATTCCAACCTTTCATTCCTCTGTTTCCGGAGTCCACTGGGGGAGGCATTGGGGGGAACCCGCTGCCCTTCTCGTTAGGGATCGTTGCCACCGATATATCCTTATATGACAATTAGGGCGCCGTGGGAGACTTGTGGGTAGTGGGTGGGAAAACAAAGAACGTGAGCTGTAGCGAGCTTGGGGGAGAGAATGCGAGTGGTAGCGAGCTTGGAGAGCTGTGAGTACTGGGGGCGTGGCTCTCCTATATAGGTGATGGCTCCTGGGCCCCCGGGAGTGAGCCATGGCCTGATGGGTAATTGAGCGACCGGCTAAACCATTTTCCAACCACTCCCGGGAGTGACTTGACGCGCTTTGCCCAATTAACAATAGGTTGTTCCAACCCACCATTGTGCAAGCATTGACTGGTCTTCGGTACACCCGGGTTTGAGATGTTTATGATTTTCTGGGCAGCGTTCTCAAATTGTGATTTAGGAAATCTCCAATGTGTAAACCTAAGATCTTCGGTTATAGCCTTTTCTCCACAGAGTTCGCCCCAAATGATGTTTTCGAAATCTTAAAATTATAGTGTAAAGTTTGGTAGAGGGTGTTTGCAAGTTATGAGTCGGAGATTTGTCGAATTGGGATTCGCAACTCATGATCCTAAATCATGGCTATCGACTACCCCGAACCATCCCGAGCCCTAAAAAAATGGTAGTTCATTCTAAACAGCTTATCGCCGCATGATATAATACTATACCACTCTCAGGGATGACCTCTGGCAGCCCAGAACAAATCAATAATAATCGTAGAACCATAAGGGAATCTAGGATTCAGTGATTACTGTCATTTTAAGGGGCTCCCTTGAATAGAAAACAGCTTAAGGGGCTCCAAAGAACCCCCCCCCCGCCATCCATAAGCATAGGAGTTAGTTTGTCTAAGCCTTCCACTAATAATCTAGCATTCCAGGGAACCTCGGTCGACGAAACACCAATCAAATAGCGACAAAAGAATAGTAAGAACACTGCAAAGAAGTATCATACGGTTTCTATGGCGTGGGGGTAAACCCGATCGTTGTGCGTTGACAAAATTAACCTCACACCCGGTCGAGAACTGCATCGCATGGCTTCCTTAAGACCCCGCACACCAAACACTCCTGAAAAATCATTACCACTCAGCTGAGGGCCCGTTTACCTAACCGTCTAGTTCTTAGATCCAGGTGATAGAACTAAAAGATTCAACCGGGATTATCTTGCGATAGACGGCCCAAAAGTGTTTACTCCATTTTCTACAGTCCAAAATTCTTGTTGCCAGATTATCAACCGGTGAAGTTGTCTCAGAAGTTAGAAAAGTCCGCCAAAGAGTAGAACGCACGCTAGTGCAGGTAATCACCATCTACTTGCCGGTACCCCCCCACACACCCCCGACCAGACTGGCACCATCTTGAGCTACTAGCCTGCCATCTATCTGGACGGGCCTTAATACATCATAATTTCTTCTGTTTTTTATATGAACGCTGATGGATGGCATACCAAAAACCGCTATGTACTCAAATTTTTCTTTAATGATCTTTGTTTGTTGGGGTCGGGGTGATTTGATGTATAAAGCTGTCTTTAAAGCAAAAGTTATGATCCTTCGTTGATTATTTGCTTGGTTAATTTTGTCAATGCACCATACACTGAAGGCGATAACGGATCGCCCTATCATGAACCTCTAGTGGCTACTCTATGCTGTTGCCAAGCTGGCAAAACCGCAGTTTTAAGATTCGAGCACTCAAGGATAAGGGAGACAGCACTGATTAATTAGCGTGATTGAATTACACTGACGATGTGTTTCACTGTGCCGGGCTGGGCGGGGGAGGCTTGGATGGGTGTACGAGTAGTTCCGTCCTAGGCGAGGGTAACCCCGGCATTCAGAGGGGAAGACAGGGATGCCTTAAGGATCTCTAAGAATCTTTGAAAGACACTGCGCTGTGCACTAATGTGGCGTTTACCCGCCCCATATGCCTAAGCACTATACTCTAGCCGGGGGGGCACTAGCTTTAGTGAGGCTAGATTAAACACTACGGCATCTGCGACATGCACCAGGCATGACCGAGACAATTCCTATAATTTGCTACATATAGAGTTCTAGTGACGAAAGCTGATTGAGGGAAAGCTACAATTTTGACTTACCAAAGAGCACAGTGCTGTACGAGCACATAGTAGCTGGTTGAAGGCTAAATCTCTCTATTGTAGACATTTTTTTAGTTCTCTATTTTAGCCAGTGACCCATTTCTTACCGCTCTTGCTGCTCGGGTTGCGCTAAGTTGGGTAAGAAATTGTTAGTGGAATACCGATAATCAGAATAGCAGGCTCTGGTCCAAGAGAATGGACATGGTCACAAAGCTTGAATGATTTTCCGGTGAACGGCTTTTCCCGACATTCAAGCTTAATGAGGATGTGCGATTCTTATCAGAGAGGATCTCCGAACAGATTTGAAAAACAACAAAGAATGAGAACAACGCCGAGGTGACAAGAGCTCTTCTGAACTAGTGCGACATGAGCCCCTAGCACGCTGGTAAACACCCCTGTCACTAGTCTAGTATGGCATTGTTCAATACCAAAATTAAAAAAGTAATTACGAGATCAGATGTGTGGTCTGTACTCGAGTACTGGAGCTTAATTTTTTGTGTGCCTTGGCACAGCTGTCGCTCTGAGGAACGTATGATATCTGGTGTGGTTCTGTTATGCACATCGCAACAAGCGAAACCCCCACGCGAGGACTGGTGCCCGAATCGTGCAAGAGAGCTGCAGGCTTTGTTCTACTCGAGTACTCGCAAACGCATGACGTTTGTGAACACAACTGCTATTGCATGCTACCAAAATTATGAGGCTCCGGTCGATTTTTTGCCCGTATGCAATAGCAGTTGTGTTCACAAACGTCATGGGTTTGCGAGTAAGACAAGAAAACTGCGACTCATAGTGTACGGTACAAGTACGAACTAGAGTCCCCCGTGCCTACGGCTCGTCTGTATCTCTGTAGCAAAGTATGATAGATGTTGGTTCAGGTGGGAGGTGAGAAGGGAGTTGTGGAGAATTTGTGGAGTGGAAGTGGGTTGAGGGACTGGATCAATGGTGAGAGACAATGTGATGGGGTTTTGAAAATCAGGGGCAAGGGTAAAGAGATACCTAAGAAGGGTAAAACTATGGGTTTATTGTATATCTCATGATAGATCAAACTTTCTCCAGCCAAAAGAAAACTTACTTATAATAGAAACCCCTCTTGAGACCTTGAAGGCTTATGCTCTTATAGGCTTC
>Ga0307509_10006827_pt1 | contig 15194 bp, 13 predicted proteins | sample 10_EM_MG_FD_202245 | JGI IMG/M metagenome (GOLD analysis project Ga0307509, IMG submission 202245) | Populus trichocarpa ectomycorrhiza microbial communities from riparian zone in the Pacific Northwest, United States - 10_EM | ecosystem: Host-associated > Plants > Roots > Unclassified | place...
TGGTCATCGCGATTTGAACCGCGTCGCCAAGTAGTCCGACGTCCTTGCCGGTTGCCGTTGCAGTGGTGCCCGCCACTGCCATCGCGCGCCGAGCTGCATCGATCGAACCCGTCTCGCGGAACACCTTGGTGAACGAATCAGCAAGACCCTCGGCCTTCTGCCCGGTGCGCTCAACTTCGTCCTGCACCATGCGCTGGATTGAGCGCCAGTCCTCGGCGTTACCCTGGACCTTGTTCACCTCGAAAGCGATGTTCGAGTACATCTGTCGCAGCGTCGCAGCGTCACGAATGAATGAGCCAATCGCGATTGCTCCACCCAAGGTGCCAACCGTTCGGAGCCCATCCTTGAGGCTACTGAACATCCCACCGATCTCTTTGCCGGCGGACTTCAAGCCCTGGTTGATTGGTTCCTTCAACGCTTGGCCCATGTCGCGACCCGCATCTCGAGTCCACGACACCATCTTCCGCAGACCACCCTGGAACGCTCCAGGAGCCAACGAGACGGTCAGTGTCGCTTCGCGATTGGCATCAGCAGCCATCTATCCCCCCTTGACCTTGTACATGCCGCCAAGTGTGGCGCCGAGCTGGACGTTGCCGTCAATCAAAGCACAGAAGTGTTCGGGCGTGAGAAATCCCGCGTCGAGCGCGCGATGGACTCCGAGGAGTACTTGGATTCCAGAAAGCTCATGAGCAGGTCGGCCATACCAACTACGCAAGAAGTCTGAGCAACCTGCGCGTAAGCGACTAAAGGGCCGAGGGACCGACTCCTATGGATGGCTGCGGTCAACGCGATGATCTCTGCACCTGACAGCTCGTGCGGTTCGGGATCGATGATCAGCAGCAAATGGTCGAGCCGGTTCCACATGCGCTTGATGCAAACCTTGTCGTAGCGCTTGTCGAGAATCTGCGGATCGGGTTCCCACGCTTCATGCGGTGGAGTGTTGTTGCGGATGGCACCAGCGAGAATGCACATGTTCTCCAAGTTGACGAACAGGTCACGGTCTTCCTTCTCGTCGATGCTTTCCCGCTTGGCCCACGCTCGAGCATCGCGACGTCCGGCTCGCATGTCCGCCTCGCGGGGAATGCGCAGCATCACCGGAATGCGGTCCCAACTGCCATCGGCTTTGCGACGAATGAGCTCGTCGGGGAACAGCAAATAATCCGCGTACTCGAGTACGCCTGCCCCTTTCCAATCCGCTTTCATGAGCTGCTCGAGCACGTGGCGATGTTGATCCGATGCGGTCCGCCCTGGTGTCCCAAGCTTGCTGATCAGGTCCTGCAAGTCTGCTTCTGCTTCGCGTGCTTCTTCGGTCATGGGCCACAATAGCAAACCCCACCTCCCGTTAGGAAGGTGGGGTCCATGGTCTAGCAGCACGCGAAGAAGCAGTCGTCAATGGCAGAGCAGTCAGGGGCAGCGAACCCAAGACTCCCTCAGTCTGACATATGTCCGTTGAACTCCAAAGAGAGTTTGATCTCCGCATCCAACGGGAGCTCGAAACTACGAGACTTGTAGGTTCCCTTGACCGTGATGGTCTCGCCGGGAACCTTGACCCGTAGCTGCACGATCTTGCCCGTCTTGACTAGGGCGAAGTAGTCGCGCTCCTGCCCTTCCTCGCTCACCACCGCGTCGTACGTGATGTTCGTTTCCTCGTTGCCCATCACGATGCCCGAACCAGGCCGGTTCATCGTGTGCACCTGCTTCGAGTTGTTCGTGTGCATGACCTTGACGTTGGTGACGTCGATCAAGTCGCCATTGCCGAGAGCGATGCGCCCTCGCGGATAGATCTTCTCTCCCATGAATCAGCCCGCCTTTCCTCAGTTCGGTTGCCGCTGGACCACCACACCGAACTTGGCAAGTGGCGGAACGATCTTGAAGGGAAGCACGATGTCGACTTGCGACGCGTCCGAGCTGTTGACCTGAACGATCAACGTGCCATCGGCGATCGAAGCATCGAGCGACTCTTTCAGGATCACACCTTCATCCTGCCAGAACCGCAGGCGCTCGATCACGAAAGCCTTGATGTCGCGCTCTTCGGTGACTCCCTTGGGAGGCGGAGAATCGCCAGGGGCGATGTCCTTGGTGATCTTGGCATTGGGGAACTCGGCAGGCAGAGCCGAGCGCAGGTCACGCGCCACGATGTACGTGGCCGAGACCATTTGGCAGTCGAGCAAACGATGGTCCGAACCACCAGCCGAGTCTTGACTGTGCATGCACACGGGGCGCACGAGCATCTCGAGACCCTGCGCAGTGTACGAGACCAGGGCGACACCATTGCCAAGCGCATCCTCGCTCTGTGCGGTGGTGGGACGGTCCGTGATCTTGTCTGCCGACCCGATGTAACCATCGAGCAGCTCGCCAATGCGGTTGATGGCCGGATCGATGGCAAGGCCAGCGAGCCATCCGCCGCATTCACGTGCTGCGAGCTCGCCGGGAAGGCCGAGACCGTTGATGCACGTGAGCATCTCGCCGATGACCGAGTTCTCGCCACCGTTGGAGCTCAGGGCAGCAGCCTTGGCCGCACTGATGGTCGTGGTCACACCGACGATCAACTGCTGGAGTTTTGCATTGAGCCCCGTGTTGTTCGCCGTGATGTAGTCCACCAGCTTGCCGACGTTGCTCTTGGTTCCCGTGTTGGTCGCATCCGTATTGGACAGAACCGGAACGATGAACGCGTACTCCTGCCCCTGAATCGCGGCGATGGCATTGGTGAAATCGGGATCAGCCGAGCCACCCGAAAGGTTCGTCAGGGTTGCCGCTCCCGTGACTGCTTCGGTGCCAGTCTGCGCAAGCGAGAGCACTGCCTTGACCTTGACGTCGTTGCCGACGCGTCCAGTGGTCTTGGCGTTGATCGTGACTACGCCAGCGCCTCCCGAGACTGCCACCACCGGCAAGTTTTGGGTGCGTTGCGAAATCGCAGCGATGAGCTTGTCTCGCATGTTGTTGGCGGTTTCACCCACCAGCCAAGCGAGCTCGAACGTGCGACCCGCGATGTTGACCAACACCGAAGTGTTGGACGTAGGAGCCCCGGCGAACGTAATGCCGATGGTGGCCTGACCTGCCCCGGGCACCGGAGAAATGAAGTCCACCTGAGCCAAGGGGTACTTCGCATAAAGCTGCTTGGCCGCGAGATGTCCCGAAGCACCAATGCCGAATGCCGTACCCGCCGAAGCCTCGCCGCCACCAGCGCGAACCTCGGTGTCGTTGGTGAGGTTTCCGGTGCTGGCCTTGGCCGCCATCAGCGCGACCCGCAAAGTGCCACTGTTCGGCGAAGCTGCGCCGGCGAGGAGGTCGACCGAGAGAAAGAGACCCGGGGTGACCGTACCGGGACTGACTGCCTGCGGGATGCTCATGGATTCTCCTTGTCGCCCGCTTCATCGGGCTCGTCAGCGTTGGGTGTTACTTCCACGAGCTCGGGCTCATCCTCGGACTCGGGTGGCGTTGGTTCTGCTTCGGGCGGCTTCGGTTCTGCCGCGGATGCCTCAGACTCTTCGGCTTCCTCGCGAGCCTTCTGCTGCGCATCGTAATCTTCTTTGGTGCGCTCGCGAAGATCTCCGTTGACGACCGCTTGCCGGTACTCCTTGGAGAACTTGAGCACCTCGGTCTCGGGCACCCGTGCCACCAACTCCGAGTTGATGACAAAACCCTTGGGAGTCTTGGTTGCACCGATGTGAGAACCGGTGCCAAACCTCGCCACTGCCCGACCGGGCTCGGCACTGAAATACTTGAACTCGATGGTCATGGTCTTTCCCTTTCAGATCGTCTCGACGGTGTAGAACCCGGGCACCCCACCTCGCGTCCCAGTGGTGTCGCCACCGAATCGAAGATGATCGTCGACACTCGCCTGCGAAGCGTAGCCCGGGAACGTGTACTCCCCGTCAACGTTCGAAGTGCCGTCAATCGCCAGTACACCGACAGCCTCGATGCGAAGCGTGATCAGGCTACCGGGTTTCCAGCTCACTCCATCCAGCGCGAACACTTCGCCGCCAGCGCGTGTCGAGATGGCAAATCGAGCTCCACCACTGTCAGGAGTACCCACCAACGTGAGCAGCAACAGGTCTGTGGCTCCATCGCCAAGCGAGACCAGTGCGAGCGGGAGGCCTTGCCCCGCACCCGTCAAGTCCGGGGGTACGTACGGCAGGGTTCGAAGCTTGAGCTTCCAAGCCCCGTCAATCATCTGAGCAGGCGTTTCCGCTGTCGTGAACTCGAGCCGGTCTTCTGACTTGGCGACCGCCACGTACTCAGGACCCCACCGGGCATCATCGTCGAACGTGGCACCCCACAGCACCAGCGAACGAGCTGCGCCGTCTGTGGCGTTCTGAATGCGAAGCGTGACCGGTGAGCTCAACGGAGTGCACTCAAACCGCAGCCGTTGCCATGCATCATCAACGCTGAGGTCAAGCGACTCCTGAGCTGCCACGCCATCGTCCACCACCAAGCGGAACGACTCGAGACCCGTAGCCTTGACGAACACATAGAACACGATCGGCTTGTTGGGTGTGACCACCTGAGCGGGGAGCTCGAGCGCCGATTCTTCATCAGCAGCGAAGGTCACCACGTAAGCCTGATTGGAGTTACCCGCCGGGTTACTCTCTGACCGTGCTCCAACGACCGCACCATTGAGCTCAGTCCACACGTCGAAATCGCTTGAGTCATTCCCGAGCGCACCGATCAACGTGGGTTCGATGAGCAACGCCCCGTTGATGATGCGTCGGGTGTCGAGCGGATAGCTGAGGAGAAATCTCAACCGCGAGTCCCAATACGTGGCCACCGATGAGCGCGTGAACGTGCCATCGAGCGAAATGTCGATCTGCCCCGAGTTCATGCGGATCAGCATGTTGTCGACCACCTCGAGCGTGCCCTGGTTCGGCAGCGGTGGGTGTTGCGGATGATCGATGTCCATTCGCGTACGCAACCACGGCACAAACTCGCGATGCTCGTTCCGAGTGAGCGCACGTTGAGCCACCACGAACAGCGTGTAGATGTAGAACTTCTTGTAGATGTCCTGCGGACCAGACTCGCGCACTGCCTGCTTGATGATCAGGCCATTGGGATTCGAGATCAGGTCACCATCGGGAGCCGAGTTCAGGTTCAACAACTCGCGGCAGATGTCATCCAACGCGAGCAGGCCTTGGTGTCGGCGACGATGATCCGACTCGCTCTTCGAAACGATCACGCTCAACGAATACGTCATGTTGTAGAAGCGGTCCGAGCCCGACGTGGTAGCCCCACCCCACACGGGCATCAGGTCTTGGAACGCCACCAACAAGGCGGGGAACTGCTTGATCGGACTGCGACGCACATCCTCGTGGACCAGCGGACCATCAAAGGTCTCGTACAGCGCCATGTCCCTGAGCCACCCGTAATCGCCCTGCGGGTCCTGCCCACCCTCAAACGCGATGAGCACATTGGGAGCGAAGTTGCTCGAGAGGTCGAGCTCGTCAATGGGCAACTGCGGAATCAAGCGAGCGCCCACGTCGAGGTTGAATCGCTTCCCGCCAATGTTGCTGTACACGTCCACCAGCACATCCGAGTCGCCGATGATCCAACTGCCATCCTCGTTGGGACCTTCGCCCACCTTGAACAGCCACGACGGCTCTTGAGCAGACCCGGGCACGCCTACCCAAACGTCGTAGCGATCGAGGATGAACTGTTTCCCGGGAAGCGCGCGCATACGCATCTGCCCGCTGGCGATTTGGCCAGTGAGTCGACCAAGCGCGCACAAGATCGCCTGCCCGCATTGAACGATCGTGGACTCCCTCATTTCATGATCTCCTCGAGCACCATCTCGCCAAGCTCTTCTAACAGGCGATCGAACCGAAGTGCGAAGAAGTCACGCCGAGGCATGTGCTCGGTTCCTTCGATGTGCCAACGCGACTGCTTGGTCACACTGCGCACGGTGACACTATCCGCGGTCACTTCCATGACCTGCACGTTGGCCGTCGCTCCCGTGTCTTGGAGCAGCATGCCGCCAATGCGCCGCGGATGGCGCTTGAGCGTGCGCGGGTTGAATGGCTCCCATCGACCGCGTTCGGTGCTGGCACCTTGCGACTGAAATGCTTCGTCGACCTCGTTGACGATCAGCTGACCGAACAAGTCCATGGGCAGCGAAGAGACGTTCTGATCGAGCGAGTTGATGCGAGCGATCAACGAGTCGGCATCGACACGCACGAAGACATCGTCGCCGCTTGCACCAAACACTCAGAAGCCTCCATGGCCAAACGGACTGCTCTTGCTCGGGGCGAATGTGAAATTGGCTTCGATCGAATCGGCCAGCGGAGACTGATTGCCACCCGTGTTGGCTCCTTGCCCCACCCCGTCGATGTACTCGGCAGGCGAACGTAGGATGCCCTTGGAGATGTTCTCGAAGTACACCAACGCTCGGTCGTACTGCACCTTGTACGCACCGTTGCCGTTCTGATCACAGAACTCGGTGCGACGTTCGCACGCGAGCTCGCAGGCAACCCACCCAAGGTGCTGCCGAAGCGTCGGGTCGTTTATGACCAGCTTCTGCATTGCACCCTGCACGGTCAGTGGGTTGCCTGGATAGGCCCGCAGGACGCGTGAGAACAGCTCCCCCTCGGCGGACATGAGCAAGTCTTGAACCACCGAGCTGCCCTCGGAGACTACGCCATCGCCGTCATCGTCGAAGTACCCGTTGATCACGTTTGCGGGAACGCGGTTGTACAGGTCTTGCAACCCCAGAATGACGGCGGGCATAGCTACCTCCCTTAGAGTTTCTCGAGATACTCGAGCTTGTTGGCCGCATGTGCATCGGTCAACAGCATGACCGAACCAGCGGGACGCTCACCACCACCCATGGCGCAATGGATGGAGATCTTGGTGCGATACGCCTTGGCACCCGTGATGGCCACCGGGTAATCGTGTTCGGCGGCGAGGTTGTAATCGCTATCGGACGGTTCGCCCAAGCCGAGTGCACTGAGCAAGCTCTTGTTCGCCGAGGGGACCTTGGTCTTCTTAGCGGGGAGCTCTGCTTCCGTGGCTGCCCTGGTCGCCCTGGTCGCCCTGGAAGCGCGTCCAGAAGCCGAGGGGGTCTCGGTCTTGACCGAGTCTGCGGCAGCCTTCCTTGCCGCCTCTACGAGCGGGGAAAGCTCATCGTAGGTCAGCTCCCGGGTGGTGCCATCTTCGTTCTTGGTCGTGATCTCCACCTCGTACTGAAGTGCTCGCTCTTGCAGTGCTTCCAGATTGTCCATGACTCGTTCCCTTTCGAAAATGAAAACGCCCCCGGGCCCGAATGGGGTGGGGGCGCTTGTGCTGCGCTGATTGTGGTTATGCGCTAGGTCAGCTCTCCTCAAACGCCGGTGATGATGCCGCCTGCGTTGTTGGCCGTGAACAGCGGAACGTCCGCCACGTTGACGACGATCATGGTGCCACCCTGCGGGCCACGACCTTCGACCTCGTACTGCCGAACGTCGAGACCGGTGCCCGACTGACCGCGACGGCGGAAGGTGTACGTGCTGGCGATTTCCTCACCATCCATGGGCATCGTTCCCGGGGGAACGGTCACACCGAACGCGACGTCCGGCAGCGTGTACACCAGCAAGCCCGTGCTCTCGTTCTTCACCTTGCTGGCCACCACATGGAACATGGGCAAGCCGGGGATGGCGAAGTCGGCGATCGCGTTGGGTGCACTGGCGTTGGCCACTGCCGCTGCGACACCCTGCACACCGGCATCGCCGATGAACTGGCGCATGTGCGTGCGCACGGACGGGTGGCGAAGGAAACGGTGAGCGACCTTCTGGTTGAACCAGATACCGCTGACCATCTGCGAACTCTTTTCGATCATCGTCTGGATGTCGAGGATGGGATCACCGGTGGTGAGGTCGGTCCAACCCGAACCCGCCGCTGCGGTGGTCTGACCCGCTGCCCAGTTGCCGGACGTGCCGAGCAACGTGAACAGGTCGATCTCGCGATCGAGCATGACTGCGCGCTTGCAACGACGCGACGCGGCCATCACCGGGTTGTAGTTGACGTTCTCCGAACCGGCCATCTGAGTCTGGCGCGGCACGAACGAACCGATGTAGCGCTCCACGACCTTGTACGTGGAAAGGCTGGACTTCGGGTCGACCTCGGGAACGGGACCTTGCGTGGAACCCTTGACCTGCACCCGGCGGAACGTGTCGTCCGAGTCGAACGTACGGAACTTGTTCTCTTCGCGATCGACCAAGATCACGGGAGAGACTTCATCCGCACGATAGCTGTAGGGCGTGTAGCCAGCGAGGTACTCGGGGATCTCGGTCGGATCGTGAATATCCGAGGGAGTGAGCGAGAGCGTTACGCGCTCGCCAGCTTTGCCGATTCCATTCACGGCATCGGCCAGTTGCAGTTCGATCAAAGGCATGAAACCTAATCCTTTCCCTGATTCAGTTGCTTGTTATGAGTCCGAGCCCCGAATCAGGGGGCGATTCGGCCTGAGGTTGCGGTGGGCAGTTCGACTTCGCCGAGATCACCTGCGGCAGCTGCCCGCACGCAAACTCCCCCGACGTAGTTGCCAGTTGCTGCCGTGACGGCTGCACCTGCGGTGGTGGACGCGACATCGGCGCCAGCTGCGATGCCACCTGCGCCAGCGAGCACGCGGGTTCGACCTTCCACCTGAACATCGCCAATCTGGCCGTTCTTGATGATGTTCATGGTGACCCCCAAGGTCTTGCCGCCACCCGCCGAGGGCAGACGAACCTGATAGGGGTCTTCCGTGCCTGCGGGCACGAGCTGGACGAACACACCTGCCGCAAGGTCCGCGCCCGTCGAGTTTCGAACGGCGCGAATACCCTTGTCCGGAACAATCACACTGGTCTGAGGCATCTTCCTTCTCCTGTTGGTCGTTTACGTTGAGCAGCTATGGACCGAGAAGGGCCTCAGCTGGCCGCTTGCGCTTGGCTTTCGTCGATGACGTTCGCCTGCTTCTTGAGGTTGATCGCCATCTCCCACTGACGTTCGTTGGTGAGCTTGTCCCAGTTGGGCACCGTCGCCGCGAGATGCGCCTTGGCGCGCGCGGTCGGGTTGCTGCCCGGGTACTTGCTCAGGTTGATCACGTTCGCCGTGTCGAGCGTCTGATTCTGAATCGGTGCGCGGGTCGTCAGAGCGGTACGCGCCTCGGGCGTGACCACCGTGGCTCCCGCGGGCTTGGCAGGCGCCTGAGCAGGTGCTGCACCCTTGGGGTAGGTCTTGGCAAAGGTCTCGGGCTGCTCGCGGCGAAGCAGCATCAGAGCGGGCTTGACCGACTCGGGCAGCTTGCACGCGGCGATGGCTTCGGCGACATCCGTTTCGGCTGCCTGCTCTTCGTTCTGCTTCTTGGTGATGCGCAGTGCGTCGAGCTCGGGCATCACTTCCTTGAGCTTGGCAGCGCTGGACATCATCTCGGCGACCTTGGCCACAGCCTGATCCGGGTCTGCGACGCCAAGTGCCGTGAACAGATTGACGAGCTTGCTACGTGCAACCTCGGCTTCTTTCGCCGTGGCGAGCAGCAAGGAGGTGGTATCGCGCTCGAGCTTGAACAGCTCCATGATGCCAGCGCGGAGCGACAGCAAATCCTTGCCAGCTCCAACCACTGCATCCTCAGCTTCGCGCACACCGAACAGAACGGACAAGGTTTTCAGCAAATCGCTCATGGATGTCTTTCCTTTGCTTGCAGCCACGACGGGAACTGCGTTGGTCACTCCTGCCGCGCCATTCGGAACGACAGCCGTAGCTGCTTGCTGTTGCAAGAGCCCGATCGATTTCGCCGCATCGGACAACACATCAGCGTCCGGCGACATGGTTGGGAGATTCAGGATTTTGCGAAGGGACCCGACGATGTACTGCGGGTCGGTCCCCATGGGAGCTGCACCGCTTGCATACCATCCCTGCACCACGTTGATCTGAGCCAGAATCTCAGCCGCACTCGACGTCTCGGCGAGACCGAAGAGCTCACGCATCTGGCAGATGGCATCGCTGATGGTCGAAGCGGCTTCGTAGTAATAGCCGCGAGCATTCACCTGCGAATCGCCAGTCTTCCCGGGGCGTACTCGCGAAGCTGCCAGTGCCTGCATGCCTTCGACGAAAGGCGTGTTGGTCAGGGCAATGGAAGTGACCGTGTGCCCGACGTTCTGTCCGGACACAGGATCGATCGTGTTGAACTGCACCGCAACCGATGCCCACTTGTACTGGCCAGCTTTCACATACGTGCGGGCAGGCTCGAGGAACTGAGTCAGTGCCCAGAGCTCAGCCTTACCATCCGCTCCATTGCGGACTTCGAGATCGAGCGTCCAACCCTGTGCAGGTGCACCAGAGGCGGGTAATGCGCCCGTGGTGGGGTCAGCTTCCGACGCGTGGTTGAAGTCCCAAGGGATCACATGACCGATGGGCTTGTTGTTGGCGTCGAGCTTGTACGAAGGGTGGGTCTTGATGTTCGCGACCATCTTGTCGAGATCGGCGCGCGTGAATCTGAACGGTCGAAGACCGCCCATGTAGCCCTGGTAATCCCCCTCCTTCGTGACCTCGACCCACTTGGGTTCGACATCTGCCTCGGCAGCGCCTTGAAAGACGTCGCTCAAGTTCACTGCGATCAGAGCGCGTTGGATGGTCGAGACTCTCGGCATTTCGCGGTATCCCATCATGGAAGGTTGACAATGCGCAAGACGTTAGCCGATGGCGAGCGAAGGTTTGCCCGAGATGAACCCTTGGTCGGGCACACCGGTAAGGGTCACCCCGGACACTACGTTGACCAACTCTTTCTTGGTCCGGGGCACCACACGGCACCTGCACTGGAAGCCGAACGGCGGATAGGCCCGAACCCAAAACGGGTCGGTTGCAAGCAGCTTTTTGCCATCGAGCTCGAGATGAGTGTGCCGTGTACGCGTGTCATTGATCGCTCGGATCTCCCAAACCGGGAAGGCCGCGACCACTGATGCGCTGGACTGATGGACGAAGCGTCCAGTGTTGAGCGAGTTGAGCGTGTTGGTCCGAAAGACCGTCTCAAGATGCGAAGCACTGAGCGCTTTCTGCCCGTTCCCCAGATCGCGCAAGGACGCAACGAAGCCTGCATCTTGCAACCGAGGGCGGATGCGCTTGGAGAACTCTCGCAGGTCTTCGCCCGCCTTGATCGCTTTGAATAGGTCGGCATGGATCACTTGCAGCATCTGATCGCCGACCACACCTGCGACCGTGAACGAACGACGCTTGATGGCATCGGTCGCTCGACTGAACGAAGGCTTGTCTAGCACGTCGAGTTTCTCGAACCACTCCAGTGAGCTCTTGAACGGCTTCCGAGAAAAGTCGCCACCCTTCGCCAGCACAAGAGTGGTCAGCTTCTGCCGAGTGAGACCAATCTGCTGGAGGGCGTGCCCAATCTCAGTACCTTCGTGAGTATCGCGCTCGACCTGTTCGATCGATGCTTCCTGACTCTCGAGATTTGCCACGTCCTTGACGCTATCGAGAATGCCCAACATCAGGGCTTGAGTCTTCCCTTGCAGGACGATGGTCGCGAACTTCGTGGTGCTCAGCTTGTTCCGAGCGTTGACCAGCGCATGGTAGATGCCAATCGCCGTGTCCTGGCCAGCGACCGCATCCTCAAACCGTGTCGTCCATTCGCCGGTCTGAAGTGACAGCGGTCCGATGCCACGTGCCACCAAGTCTTCGACCGAACCGTTGGACGAGCTCGGCTGTGCTTGCTGATTGACCTCGGCCTTCTCACACCACACCCGCCACGTGGTGAGTTCGTGCTCGATCTGCTGAGCCGTGCGGATCAAATCATGCGCTGCTCGAGCATCACGCGTTGCCTGCACGACTTTGGCGTACGTATTGCGGACAGTGACCAGCGCAGAAGCGACTTCGCCGGTGGTCACCCGATAAGGTGCACTCGCTTCTGCCGCCATGAACTGCATCGCCTCGAAGACGTCTTGGGACATGGTTCCCACTTCGAGCTCGGCTGCAATCTGAGCTGCCGTCAAACTGACAACCTCGGAGTAACCCGCCGGGTTACTCGGATCGGGCATCTGCAACCGATGCGTGTGAATCCCATCGATCGCCGAAGTCATCACCTGCAACTCGTGCGGGTGAGCGCTTCCATCGTCAGTCGTCAACGAGACAACGCCATTGGCGAGAACGATCGAATGCATGTGATCGCCATCAATCAACGTGCTGTTCGCGTCCGATGTGGCCAAGCCATGCATGTGGGCCCCGTCCACGGACGTGGTTACGTACGTCCCATCGGCGAGCTTGAAAATGTGGCAGTGCAAGCCATCGAGCGCCGTCGCTGTTGCCACACGATTGAGCATGTGAGAGTGCACGCCACCGTCGCCATAGGGGGTGTCACCGGGCTTGATCACTTCCCCGGTGTACGAAGCCAGCCGAGCGCGTCTGGCAGCCACCTGAGCCACAAGGGGGTCCGCACCGAGCTGCTGCTCAATGGTGGTCGTGAACTCGTGAACCGTCATGGAGCCACGTGGGTCAAGAGCTCCACTGGCATCGGCCAACGGGGGGAGCCCACGTGCTGCCCGGTCTTCGTTGACCGTGATGGTCGCAGTCGCGTCGGTGACTCCCACCTGCGAGTTGGGTGGGGCGGTTGCTCCCTCCCCCTCGCCGGCGATGATGGCCGCAGGCTGAATCTCGCCAATCTCGGGCGAGGTTCCCCTCGGGTACACCACCATCGGGCGCGTAGCAGGCGCCACGGGGCTGTTGGGTGGGGTGTTGGGCTGCTCAATCATGATCACGACGTCCGAATCCACCGGACGTGAGAACCCGCTGATCTCGTAGGCCTCGTCTCTGCGAATCGATAGGCCCGCCTGCAAGGCTGCCGACAACCGTCCAATCTCAGCCGTGCGATCCGATGGCAAGTCTGCCCGCAGCCTGAACGTGGGAGCGTGCGTGACCTCGAGCTCGCCGAAGTTCAGAGCGATGATGCGGTCCGACAGCATGGTCTCGAGCAGGTTGCTCATTTGACCTGCATCCCGCATCAACACACCGAGCTGCTCGTCCTGCATCACGGTGGCCTGGTTGTTGTTCATGCCTGCGGGCATGCTGTCCGTGGTGCCAGTCTGACCAAGCACGAGCTTGCTGTTTTGCCGGTCCGACTCGGCAATCACTTCCGCGTGCACATCGCCTGCACTCTTGCCCGGGGACTCCACCCGCAACTTCACACCACGTGGAAGGCGTGCGGTGTGCGTAGCTCCGAGCTGATCGACAATCGCGTCTGCTTGCTTGAGCTCATCTGCACCAGCTGTGGACTCGGCGTCAACTTCGACAATGCGCCACGGCTTGCCGTACAGCTCAGTCAGGATCATGCGCTCACGAGCTGCATAGCGCTTGAAGAACGACCAATACATGCACCGCATGCCGAGGCCTTCCCGCTCGGCGTAATCGTTGAACAGCTGTGGAGTCCACCAGATGAACTTGTCGGGCATGTCCAGCACCGACAGACCAGTCTCGGCGAACGCTCCCGAGCTCAACTGCATCTCAGGCTGGATGCGCAGCTCACGCCTCGGTCCGAATGACAGCCGTCGTGGGTGGATCCAATCCATGTCCAACAGCGCCAGCGAGACTCGCCCAAACGACGGGTGAGATGGTGCGATCGAGTCTTCGTTGAGCTCGACCCAGTTTTTCTCGAGGCATGCTCGGCCGTTGAACAGAGCCCAAGCCAGCTGTGTGACGTTCTGCTGGAACGACTTCAAGTTGCGGATCTGCGTGCGCACGACCTCGGCGTAGAAGAGTGCTTTCTCGGGATCGATTCCCGCACCGCTCGCTGGTTGCACTTCCCATGGGAGAGCGGCCAGGGCGCCGAAGCGCTTATTCAGAATCGAGCCCAAGTGTGGATCCGTGTCGACCGTCTCTTGCAGGATATCCGTGATGTCCTGCATCGAGCCGCGGTACGCGGACACCAGCGCGGACTCGATCCTGTCCATCGACAGTGACTTGCCGAAGCGACGGCGAATCTCCCTGCGGGCATCAACCGTCTTGCCGAAGAACTCGGTGCGCAACGCCTGCTCTGGCGTCTCTACTACGTTGTTCGCCGGGTAAGCCCGCAGGTTCACCGTCGCGATTCGAACCGTAGTGGTGCTTGGCTTTTTCGGAGCACGAGAAATGACGTGGCGCATGCGCCCGACGCTATCACATCCGTACGTACAGAACGATCAAGCCAAGAACGACCAGTGCGAGCAGGATGGTGGTCGCCCAACTCCACAGCCACGAAACTTGAGGTTGTCCGGGAGCAAGCTTCGCCAGTAGACGCGAAGCCAGAATGCGATGTGTCCGCCCCTTCCCCTTGAGCTGCATCTCGATGGACTCGAGCTTGAGCAGCACTTGGGGGAGCGCCATCACGCACTCGTGGGCCACCTGCGGCATGTTCACTTGGAGCAACACCCGGTGGATCGTGTCGATCTGCAAGTGCACGTCTCGGCGCGCGAGCTCGAGCTGCTTGGCCGCTTCCTCGAATGCGAGACCCCTTCCAAAGTGGCGACCGCATTCGTAGAAGCTGAAATCCTTCGTAGTCAGTTGGACAAGGTCATTCGCCGTTGGACCATCAGAACCCACTAGATGCGGACTGTGCTCGCCATTCGTTGCGTGCGCCTGATTGGAAGGTGGGATCATTGAATCCGTACTTTCTACTGCGCTCGCGCGCGATCCACGATGCCATCAAGTGGTCGCCCGTGTGCTTGCTAGGCTGGTAATACAGCATGTTGTCGATCCACTTCTGGACCTCGGGGTGGCACTTGCCATTGTAGTCGCAGGGGATGATCCACGCACCGTTCTGGAGCTCGGCGAAGACTGACTCCACGCCAAAATCTTGACTGTGCTTGTTCATGCCCGTGGTGTGCGGCTTGACGATCAAGTCCTTGCGTGCGGCCATTGCGAACTGCCTGATGAAGTCCTGTGCAGCGTTGGACTCAACGGCCATCACGCACTTGTAGCGGTCGTAGAGATCCCCAATCTTCTGCACGATCACCGGACCGAGCCAGCGACCACTCTCGATCCAGAGCACACGACGCGCTCCAGAGGGCAGGAGCTCAAACACAAAGAACACGGTCACGTCGTTCTTACCCTGCGTGCCGATACCGATATCGAGCCCGGCGAAGATGGGGTTCTTACCGGTGTACGTCTGCTCGAGCCCGAGGCCCATGCCGAGCTTCTTGCAGCGCTCCACCCAATCCTTGGAGCAACGTTGCGCGTCGGCAGCAAACGGCTCGCACAGGTACAGACGTGCA
>Ga0307509_10006828_pt1 | contig 15191 bp, 23 predicted proteins | sample 10_EM_MG_FD_202245 | JGI IMG/M metagenome (GOLD analysis project Ga0307509, IMG submission 202245) | Populus trichocarpa ectomycorrhiza microbial communities from riparian zone in the Pacific Northwest, United States - 10_EM | ecosystem: Host-associated > Plants > Roots > Unclassified | place...
TATTTGGTTTTGGGAATTTTTAATATTTTGGCCCCATTGTGTGCCTTTTAAACCCCCCCCCCCCCCCCCACGTACTGTACTTGTACATACATAGAGTGCTCCTGGAAGAATAGGTATCCGTATTTATTCGGCATGTTTTTCTACAGGTACCTTTGGATCATACATCATACATCTCTGTGTATCTATCGTATTTATATGCCTTGCTCGTTGATTTCTTAGTATAGTATGATATTATAATACTGGGCACTTCTAGGTGGGGGGTGCCCATATACCCTCTTCCTATCCCTTCCTATGTTCACAATTCTGATATTATGATCTGCAAATGGCACTTGTCCCAGACCCTTAGTTCCCCAAAACAGGGATTAGAGTAAAAAAAACAATGCGTATTTGAGCGTCCAAACAAAATATACACCCCCTCCCCTGTTTCCGGGTACTTATGGCTTGGGACAAGTAAATGTGGCCCTCGTATCTGACAGCAAGTATCTGAAAATACGGCCATCGTTACATAACCACCCAATCAGCGAAAAGGCGCCCTGTTTCACGTTTTCAAATACTACTCTCTGCCAAATACAATATTATCAGAATAAATAATAATAATAATAGGTACGATATAAGCGGTAAAAGGTCCTCCCACCCCTTAGACAGTTTTAACACACACACAATTGCCCTCTCTGACTCTTTTTCCCTCCCGCCAACTTCATCCCTCCCCCTTTACCCCTCCCCTCCTCCTCCACCATAACCCTTTCAAAATCCCGCTTCCAAACCCATGCCGACCTGTCAGATATTTCCCACCCACCATCCAATCCAAATAACGCCTTATAACTACCCAAATTCCAAAAAAAAAAAAAAGTGAAAACCCCATTTTCTTCTCTTCAAGAAATCCTTTCCCCTGATTTAAGAAGAAAAGATGAACGGCGGCAAAAAATAAAAAAAGCCAAATAAAAACCCCAATTCCCTTATGATACCGCTTTGTTAGAATGAGAAGATGATGAGAGAGAGAGAAAAAGGGAAGATTTGTCAGAGAGGCAAGGAGTAATTACGAATGAAGTAATGTTGGTCAGTAGGTAAGTAAAAAGGAAAAGGCTTCAATTCAAACAAAAGAAAGAAACGCAATGAAAGGCCATATATATGGCGAAAAATGGTAAGCAAGAGGAGAGAAGAAAGCTGTGGAAAAAAAAAACCCCCCTAGAATTTCCCAAATACCGATAAAAGCAAGAAATAAACCCGCTAATCCCTAATAATGAATAAATAATAATAAAAAGAAAACGAGGAACTTTCCTTTCCCTCCGAGAGGTGAATAATAAGAAGCGAAATAGAGAAGAGGAATAAAAAAAGAGAAGAGAATAAAAGACCTTCCCTCGAATCCATTCCAAGTTTCCCAATTGTTCCCCCCCCCACCCACCCACCCACCACCGTCCGTCCAGTCCATGCCTGCCCAAGAGTGATAAGAAAGAAAGAAAAGAAACCCCTATTTGACTATGTGAAAAGATGAACCCAACTCTTTCGGCCGTTAGCTTGCAAAAAGGGAGAAGGAAGAAATGAGAATGAAAATGAAAATGAAGAAAAAAGATAAAACCCAAATCCCTATGAAATATTCCAACAATGAAAATGAAATAAACCCTTCCCGTATGAAAAATGGAATACCCAGCCTGCCTGTCCCCCCCCCCCCCCGTGCCCCTATTTTCAAAGTTCCCAGATGGACAAAAAAAAGGAAACGGAAACGGAAACAAATCCCATCAATTAAAATGCCAATTGAAGTAAATGATGATAATACCAATGCCGTCGAGATGGTTGGAAATTAAGGGATTAGGAAGCTTTTTTTTTGGTTCTTTTTTTTTGTTTTCAAAACGAGAACGATCGTTTCGAGGGGTACTGATGGAGGTTGGAAAAAGTGTAGGAAGAAATAAATAAATAAATAAAAAGGTCGAAAATGGATATTATTCAATCCATAATACTAGCCAGATTCATCCGAGTATCCTGCTGGGCAGAGTCCGGATCACGTATCATGACGGGATCGCGATGAGAGTCGTATTGCGGTACCTTATACCGTAAGTAGTGATAACTCGAATCCATCGTCGAATAGTGCTGAGTGGAGGCCGAATGCGAGAGTGAGGAGACCCGGGTGGAGGTTGTGTAGGGCAATTCTCGAGAGCGTCTCTCGAAATCCCTGCTCGTACTGGAATATCGTCGAGTGAATGATTGCGTACGGCTATCATACTCTGGGATACGAGGTTCCCCGGGGACCTGCAGGATGGGCAACGACGTCCGCCGGTGCTGTGCGCCATGGGGGTCCAGCAACGGTGGCAGCGTATTCTCGCTGCTCATGGGGGATGGTGGCATGCGCGGGGACGCACTGAACGCACTGGCGGCATCAGATACCAAGCCGGGAGTCTGCCCCCTCGAGCTCTCGGTGTAGGCTGGTGAGGATAGTGGGCTGTCGTGGTGGTGTTTCCGGCTAACATCGATAGTGAGGTTCCTGCCGACTGGCGAGTATTGTGGGGTAATAAACTGTGGAGTGGCAAACTGGCTCATGTTGTCCTCCGAGTGCCTGCTGATGCCTGTGGTGGTGGTGGCAGTGGTGTTGATATTGTCCAGGTTGTGGGATTGCGACCTCTGGCGGAGGCACATCCTCCTCCGCCTGTTCATGCCGCCGTTCCACCAGTTCTTCACAGCATTGTCGCTGCGGCCGTGGAGTCTTCGGGCAATTTCGGCCCACCGCTTGCCCATCTCCCCGACTAGTCGTTCAATCATCACGCCCTCTTCCGGCGTGATCGGGTCGTGGTTAAGGGACGGCTTCAGGTTCTGGTGATAGCGTTCTCGGCATTGCTTGGGTGTCCGGCTGTTGACCAGGGACGCAATTCGAACCCAGTTGTGGGGCCCGTGCAGCTGTACGAGACTCAACAGGTGGGAGTCTTCGTGCGCCGACCAGGGGCCCCGACGATGGGGTTGTTGCAAACTCAACATTATGTGAAGTAGTAGTACGATATTTCTATGTAATGGAGGTCGTCGTGTGAAGGTATAGGGATATGATGTATGTACGGTGTATGGGATGTCGGAAATGATGTGATGTGATGAGAGAGATCAAGTCCGTCTTAAATGATTGTCTGTTGGCGGTGGGGGGGGGGGAATATATGTCAGTGTGGGTGCAAGTGAAGGGAATGTGTGGGTGCTAACGGGTACTAGTTAAGAATCTTGACTCAGGGGGGGGGTGGATGGGTTGGCAGGAAAGTCAGGGTATGTGGGATGGGTGATGGGGGGGGGGGATGGGATATATCAAAGGAAAAAAGAGCTTTCAGGGAACACAGACATGGGAAAGAGAAAGGTAAAGGAAAAAGAAAGGAAAAAAAGGAAAGAAGGAAGGAAAAAAAGAAAAAAAGGACCTACGGGGAAAAGGCGTTGAGCCGGAGCGCTAGTAATTGGTGTGCAGAAGCTTTTTTTTTGAATGTTGGCAGACAGAACTTGTCAAGGTTTCCTTTTTGTACAGTCGAACAAGGCTGCAGGGCAGGGCAGTAACAGTTTTGCTGGGCGGATTGGTGCAACAAAGTGTAAAATATAAATGGGTAGAAAAAATAAAATAAAATCGAAAAGAATCCACAGGTCCCGTTTCTCAGTGAAAGTCGACCTAAAAGCCACTTCCCTATCCTGGCGTATGAAAAAACCTCTTGGTCCCCAAGTACTGTAGGCAGACTGACAGTTAGCCAGCAAGGAGAGCAGGCTGCTACGCTACGTCGCCAAACTCGGAATGTGGAGTGTTCCAAAAAGTTTCTGATGCTGTTCGTTCCTTCGCTCAAGCACCCCTCGTCTTGGTAACTTCTTTTTTTTTTCTTCCTCTTCTCTAGCAAAATCACCACCTAACCGTCAAAATAAAAAAAACTGGCTGTAGCTCAACCCGTCTCCGAATTTTTTTCCAACCCTCTTCCACTCTTTTCCTTCAAAGTGCCGGGGCTTAAACCGGAAGACAGTCCCCGTTGAATTTTGATTCAAAAATTTCGCAGCTGCCGTTGTTCAAGAGTAATAAAACAAGAATGAACTACGCAGACGCTGAAAGTAATTTGCAGATAGGAGAAAGGAAAAAAAGGGTGTGGGGATGGACGGGGGTTGCTGCTTCTTTTTTCCCTTTGGTAAATGTGAGAGATGTGACGTGCGGATGTCTCACGAATGTGTCTTTCCTACTTTAGAGACCTTAACAGCTGTGATTGATTCACTTTATTTTAAATGTCAAGAATTGATTGAGGAAATAGGGTGCGTTATGTGCGTGTGTTGGTAGTTGCTGAAGCGTTGGATGGGTGAATCGGGGAGAATGTGATGCGGGGTGTGCAATGTGTACGAAATATCGGCGGGTCAGCCAGCTGTTGGAGAAATCCCACCAAGAAAGAGAGAAGACGGCGGCGGTAATAACGGCGGGCGGCTTGTTCTAGCTCCGTACGTAAGGGGGGTGGGGAATGATGGGGAGCAGGTGCGGATGTGGATGCGGATGCGGGCGCGGTGTATTTGTGTGATGTGGTGTCCACTTGTCGTTCGAGATGTTAGAGGGTGCAGATTTCAGCTCAACCCAAGGACTTGGCCATCGAAAATTTCAGGATGGGAGTAGTCTAACTTTATATGCAGAAGCCGGGTGGTCGAAGCCACATACGGAGAAGGGGCGAGGAGACAGAAAAAAATGAGAGGTGAAGAAAAAAAGAAGTGATAAAATGGTAAAATGATAAAATAAAGATGGAAATATATCGGTAGTATGTTGCGCGAAAAGGTCGTTCACAGCTGGAAACAGATGGATATTGGCTCCGTGGGAGCAACCCCCCTTCTTTGGCTGAAATAAAATACCAGAAAGAGTCAAAATCTAGATAACAGAAGGTGTGTGCTATCAAGAACCCCTCCCAGATCACCGGGTTGTGATTTGCGACAGGGGAGTAGTTATTACGCGCGGGATGGGGTTAAAGGAGTGACTATTACAAAAGCAACACCATACCTGGGTGGGAAACTTCAGTTGAGTGACAATACCAGGCCGCTGAAATCCTGGTCCTCACAGCTCAAAGAAGGATTATTATTATTATTACAATTGCCAATTGCAACAGCCAACCCCCAATCCTCCACACTCCGCCGCCCCCTCTCCCTCCCCGCGCCATGGATAGAGAGCGCAAACCCCCCTAGTATTATTGTTATTATGGTTGTTATTATTGTTACCCGACACCCAGCACAGTACGGGCACGAGCGAAGGGGCACAAGTACTAGGTCCGTATTTTGATAATTCCGCTAAAGATGGAATAGAGTTACATTTGCTTCGCCTAGCACTTTACATCTTACCTCGCTACTATACCGTACTTGTATGGCCCCCCGTACGAGCCCCGGTGTAGTACAGTCCCGAGAGGAAGCTCTACGGAGGCATCTACGATATGCGTAGGTACCCCGCGGGAATAGTACGGCAATAGGACCAAAAAAAGGTTTCGCGAAGTTGAGCCGGCTGTCCAACACTAATGGTACCGCCTCTCTGGCTGGTTCCCCCAATGGCCCCCTTAAGCCCATAATCTAGGTTTGGTAATTCATCCTTAGACCAACAATACCTTTTTTTTTCTTTTTCTTTTTCTTTTTGCGGTATGGTGATCGAGAATTGGGTTTTTGAGCACTGGTCTTTTTTTTTTTCCTTCACCCCGTTACTTGTTAGTGCTAAGCGATTGATTGAGTTGGGCCACACCCGCTGTCTCTTCTGTCTCCCACAAGCTTGTTTTTAGTATCATCTTTTTTTATTATTATTTTCTCTTTACTTTTTCAATTTCCTTGCGAACTCAAACTCGCTATTCCGTTTGGGCGGTTCATACCGTATGGGGGAGTCTCAAAATTAATTGCTTTTTCAACTTCCCTTTAAATCTACAACCGTTTCGTTTCCCTGGGCAAGTGGTCAATGTGTCCAGATCTCAACTGCCGATTGACTAGTTCATGACCAAGAAGGGAGGGGGGGTAAAAAGGAAGGGACCGGGAGGGTGTGCGATAGGGGAAGAGGGTCAGCAAGGTTGTTGAAGGGCTACCAAGAAACCAATGCCAGCCGGTCAAGCCTTACCACCATTCGTTCGTGTCCGACGCCAGACTGTTGGGTAGATTTCATGTTAGCTCCCCCCCTATTTGACCAAACAGGGGTACGGGGAGCAAGAACCGAAAGGTCAAAAGTTGCGAGTGACTTGCAGTGCAGAAATTGCGTTCGTAACCCCACTTCCAGCAACGATCCACGACGATGCTACAAACCAGACAAGACCCCGACGCCTTAGGATGCACGACCCTTTCTACATACCATGTTGACCTAAAATTCTTTGACCACGGTGAACCTAGCAACAGGCGCTACCGGCCTAACAAGAACGGCCCATTCATACAAGTACGCTGTTTTTTTAACCACTATCCCAATTGAAACATGTCCAATAACCAGCACCCATGTAGAGTTGGTCGCCGACGTTCCCCAGCCAACAAAGGTCTCAGATGTCCTCAATCGATGTCTCTGAACACCCGCTCAGAAGCCAGCTCAGGCACACACCCTAAATTATTCGATTAATTCTCTTGTGGCGCTGTAAGGCTACGATACGATATTGATGTGTTCCCGCAGGTCTCGTTTGATTTTCTCACCCCAAAAATCAATACACTAAACCTGAAAGCCTGGATGAGTTGGGGAGGGGGACATGCTAAAGCTACGGCTTTTCTCTACTTTTGCCTGATATATGCGTCTGTATTGTTTATGGAAAGGTAAAATGCATACCGCGAACTAAATAGGGACACTTGTGATTCCTGAGTGTCAACGCCCGACGCCCCCCGTCGCCAAAGAGGCCCAAGATAGACAACTTCCCCCCTCCTTCCCAACCTGATGGCTCGGCAGCCGTCTATACGTCAAATATGCGAGTGAGAGGGGTTGTTTGTTCCTCTAATGTACATGTATGGTGTGAGACTCAGGAGGCGACGCTGTGACATGTCTACGATAGTTTGATATATGTCAACTTCTTCTCCCCATCCCAGTGACAAGTCGGGAGCCGTTGATATGGACGGGCCGCACTTGTCAGATACTCGAGTATCTGATAGGGGGGTATCGGCACGGCAAGGAGAAGCAGGAAAAAGAAAAAGTACAAGGGCGTCACAGATCCAGAAACCCCCCAGTTCACCTCACCCCGAGTCCTCTTGAACATTGTGAATCCTAAGTTAATTGGAGTGTGATCTTCCCTCTTGCACCACCTGGTGTCTCTTCTTTTTCCCCCCACCTCACTCAGTCACTCACTTCACTCCCTATTTCTCGCCTGTTCACGCGTTCGCACTCTCCCCTCTACTGTATCCTCCTGCTGCCCCAGCTCAACTCTGCACATACATCCAGAAACCGGAAGTCTCCGTTGGACAATAAGATTTCCCCAACGCACGAAAAAACAATTATCAGCCAATACCATCCGGCCATTTAATTAAATTCTATTTTCCCGCATCACAGCCCACAAATGCCACGAACAATTGTTGCCTGATGAAATGAAAATAAGAACCCCATGATAGCATAGGTTTCTATATAAAATCCTATTATGAGTCCTCAAGGCACTAAAAAGAAAAATAAAATAAAATAAAAGATATCGGTATTTCTCGCTACCCCCCTTCTCAAATGCCGATTGTTTGTGGCCATAAGTGTGCTAGTTTTTTTTGTTTGAGGTCAGGGAATTTTCGCCTGTAGGTGCCGCCCCGAGTGACGAAGCGAGTTCTCGCTACTATTCTCCGCAAACGGTCGTCCAGCCTTGATGCGAGGGAAGATACCCGGGCAAAACTTGGGCCATCCTCACTGTCGGTACTGTGTACCCTAGGTAGCCAGGCACCCACCATCCCCCCTCCACACCCTCACCTTTGCTTGATTAATATATCCTTGATATTAGGCTTCGGGAGTTTTTGTCTATATTTTTATTTATTCATCCTACTAGTTCCTATAATTTTACGAGCCTGGCTGGGTCCCGGTGGGGGTTTTTTTTCCTTTCTGAAAGCGGACCACCGTAGTGCTTTCTGTCGGTGGGAATAGTATGAAGGAGGGGCCGTAGTAGAAACGCGGGGGGAGAATAGATGGGGAAGATTAGGGGGGGGGAGGAGGAAACGAATGATGGGACGAGGGGCAGTGGGAGCGACCAGGTAATGTGACTGGAGGATGACCTGCGCAGGAAAAAAAATAAAAAATAAAAAATAAAAAAGGGTAGAAAATAAAAAATAAATAACTAAAAACCCAAAGGCTCCAGCTTGCCAACCCAACGGTAGATCATTTTGGGAAGGGACAAAAAAAGATCATGCGAAAGCTCGCAAAAATCAATGCACACAACAAATCCATCCAGCAATCAACGAACCAATCTCGCTGGTGCAACCAACCGTACCGTCCAATTACCTGTAAATCCCGGAGCTGGAGGGTCAAAAATCTTGAGCACAGCGCTAGCACGGCGCCGTACCGGTACGGTAAAAAGCAAGATATGAATCGAGAGAGGGAAAGAGAGTGGTGCAATATTGACAAAGTACGCTAGACCGAACGAAAGCCCAAAAAGAGCTCTCAAAACCAACCCTCTTGATGGCCCTGCGTCTCGCCTGGAATTCACATCGACAAAAGGGGGAGGATCTATGTCTGTGCCCTGGCGTGGGGTGCGTTGCTGTTCCCTACCGGTAGTGCCAAGGCTTGACCTCTTAATCGCCGACTACCATTTTCGGACTGGGAGCCAGGGGAGGGGAGACCGTCCATTTGACGAGATGAACCAGGCGCCGAGAAGGACATTTACCGGTAGCGATTTCGAACATCTGGGCCTAGCCCAAGTGGCTAGAGGACGCGCATCGCTCCAGTCCCAGTTGAGTTCCCAGTTCCAAGGCATCATCCCGACAGTACGATGTTCGACAGCTAGAAATAGGCCAAGCACGATGGCAGAGGCACCATCATGATGAGGGTGATGACGATGTCAATGATTATTGGCGGTGGTGGCAATGCTCATGCTTGTCAATAAATAAATAATAAAATCCTTAAACTGTGTTTCGGACAACACTGAAACGCAAGAGCTAGGTTACACGGGAGCGTGATACCACAGTAGAACTAAACTATAAGGAACAAGGGTGATCGAATGGCTCCACGGGACAGCAGAGGCAATAATACCAAGAAAACGGCGGAACCTAAAAAAAAGGCAGGCAAAGGATTGCAAGATTGAATTATGTCTTTGCTTCTCTAGAGATAAACGGAGTAACTGCCAGCATGCTGAATCGCAGCCTGGTTATGTTTTTTTCCCTCCCTTTCGCAATACCCTATCGTGCTGTCAGAGCAAAAAGACTCTAGCTCAGCTAAATTACATTGCGAACATGGTTAACCCATGTCACACAATATCGGCGACACGAACGAAGAGGAGAGCAGGAGAGAGAAAAAAAGGTCAAAAAAGCAGCTGAGCAGTGTGACCAAATCCAGCCAGACGAGAAAAATTTGAGTGAGAGGTAAAAAAAAAGAAAAGAAAAACCCGTCGACTTTACCCCCCCGTGGCTCAGCACAGACAATGGCTGGCTCCGCACTCGGCTCAGATATGGAGGAAGAAAAAGCAAGCAATGTCTCACTTCGCAAGAGTGAGACATTCAGAAAAAAACATGCATAGATTGGGAATCCTGTGCATTGACCCATCAACTATGACCCTCTATGATCTTTTTTTCTCCCTCTCCCCCACAAGGGGCCCGATACATGCAAGGGAGCCTTCCCCTTCTGAGACGAAACAAAATATTATAGAACATGATTGAGGACCGCTGTCAAAAAGAAATGGAAATAATAATAATATGGACATATATAAAAGGCAAAAAAAGAGCCGCCAATTATCATTACTGCGCATCACGAGGTTAATATCAAGCCCACAAGACACTTTTTTTTTGATGTACGTTTACCGTAAAGTACCGCTCCAGCCTGCCCAATCAATTCTCACTCGCAAACAAGCCAGCCGGCCCAGCCAAGCTCAGCCTGTCGGTCAGTCGGTCAGCCCCACCCGGCCGTCCCTCCTCCTCCGACGCGCGCCCGCGGCTCTCCGTACTTCAGTCCGAGATACGGGCTTTCTGATATTAAGATCCACAGCTTCCGCTATACCTACCCACAAAAACTAGATATGTATCCCGACAATGGAATTCCGTATACCTCGCCTCAATCTTCCCGATTCCCACCCGCCTCGTTGGAAGCCTCGAGCGAGCGAGTGGACTGGGGTCACAGGACGGTGGAAGGAAGGAAGGCTGGGCAGGGCATCCCTTACTACAAGCAACCAACTAATTAACTGGCTTACGGTATGTACTCGAGTACTTGCTAACTAACCAACCAACCAATTCACTGTACCGTACGATGTATATACCCTTGACGGTGGGAATGGTTAGGTATTACGGTAGTTGGGCTGATGTATTAATTACGGTATTCAGGGCTTTATTCCTTGCTTCGTTTGTTTCCTTTCCACTCCCCTCGCTTCGCTTCCCCTGGACTTTAAAATGAAATATGTCCAAGCACCAGTGCTCGTCTGAGCTAGCTGCCATGGGTACTCGGATACCGGTATGCTGGTTTGTACTTTACATTACCGTACCACAGAAACCTTTTCAATCTATAGCACAGCACAGCACAGAAGGAGGGAGGGGGGTATAATACATTTATTATTATATTCACCGGGGACTTCCGCACCCTTTTGCACGGAAGAGCTCTATATCAGAGTTACTTTCACCTCTTAATACAAGGATGCAAGACTGTTTGAAGTAAGAATTTGGAAAGCTTACAATTAGAATCAACAATTACCAAATCTATTAATGAACTTGTGTAATATCAGCTTATGAGACTGGCCGAATTTATTGTCCTACTAACACTGCTATATACAGCAGAATTGTATATTCCCTTTCCTACAATAATTCAGATCATACCTAATTGTCTCTCCCTAGTTAACTTAAGCTAAGAGAAAAAAGTTAAAGTTTATCTAGTGTAAAGGAAATTCACATGTATTCAAGAGTGATGAAGAAGACAAACTAGTCAAAATGTTTTTCTCCTTCTGCGACCAAACATATAGGATATGTCCAGGCAGGATAACAGCTTTTTCTTCAGTGAGAGGATGCAATTCGGTACTATAAATTGTTTCTACTGCTGCTATCACTATGACTAACAGCCTTGATACCACTATTGCTGTTATCTCTTTTTCCACTTGCATTTTCTGGACCTATGATACCCCCCAGGCCGCTCGTTGGCATTTCCCCTCAACAATCCAGCCCAAAGCACCACTCCAATGAGCCTGAATTCAGTACATGCGCTCACACCCGCAGGAGATAATTCAGCACCCATTTTTTCTGATCCCTACCTTCGGGTCCTGCTCACAACTTACCGGGCACTTTCATTCACCAATAAATCTAAGGACTCGATAAAATAAAATAAAGAAAGGGCAGTTCCCTTCGTTGGTAATATCCACCGCTCTCTCATTGGCCCAGTAGACGAAAAAACGTCCATCCCGAACAAAAATACCCCCTCCTCTCCCCAATGGAAAATCCCTACCGGAATCCTCCGCATAAAAGCAAAACAAGCCCAAAAAAACAAACAAATGCCTAAAAACCTGAGACATGGGGTCTTGGGAACCTCCGTTCGTTTCGATCAGATAAAACAAAAAGAGTTAATAAACAAAAGTTTCTCATGCGAGACTTTTGTATATCTTGTTTTTTTTCTCCTCTGATGACGACTGCTCCCGGCACACCCCCCCCTTTTCTTCTTCTCTTCTCTACTTCCTATATTATTATTATCATTATTATTATTACTATTGTTGTTGCCGGTATTGTCCACGCTTACGTTTATTCAATTCGATTCCGGACGGAAATATGATAGGGGGATCAGGAACCGGGTTCGGTAATGGGTACGGTCGGTAATGGTTATGGTCGTGAATTTGTGTCTTTTTTTTTCCCCTCTTTCCCTCCTCTTTTCTTTTTCATTTGGCTAACGTCGGCAAGCCGTTTTGCTGATGGGCTTTTTTGACGGTGCGAATTTGCACCGACCGAGTGACGGGGCGCGGGTCGCGTCAATCATGGATTCTCATTGGACATGTTTTGGATCCTTGTTGAGGCTCTGCGCAGGGTTTCGTTTCGGCGACTTGAAATCTAAAACCGTGGTTGGGAACCAGGTACGACGTGGGGTGAGGGAGGGTAGGAAGGGGGGGGAGTGCTTGTAGCAAGTACGGTACGGTTTGGTCAGTGAAAGGGCAAGGGAATGCCCGCTCCAAGAGCGTTCCACAGATCTCATCTGGATAAAATGAAAAGAAAGGGAAAAAAAAACAAAAGTTGGGAAAAAAGGAATGAAGAAGAGGAAAAACAACTTCCGGAACGGAAAATCTTGGAAGATCCCCTCTGGGCTTTGAGGTTGTTTTCCTCGGTTATTTTTTTTCGTTTTATTCTTTTATTATTGTAACCCCCCCCCCCCTCTAACCCCTTCGGTAGAGTCCGGCCAATCAAAGCTTTTTTCTTTCTCGGGAGACTGACAGTTGTTAATAGTTTGTGCGCTTATAGGTTTCAATAAATCGCCCATCCTGTACTTCGCACAAAGCATCTTTTCCTTTTTCATTCTCAAGTAATACCGTGTGGATATAGTTGCTATAAAGGCTCCTGCAGAAGGATAATTAGTAACAATGAAAGTCTTGGCACTCTAGCAATAGCACCGTCGTAGTAATCCTGCGGAAGGGAACCAAAGCAATTACTGCACGAGCGGGTTCCCCCGCGGCCGCCATCCCCTTTGCACAAAAAAGGGAAAAAAATAAAAAAAATAAAACGCCCCTTCGCTTCCCTCTCTAAAATCATCTCCAGGAACAAAAAACAAACCAAGCCAGCCAGCCAAACCCGCGCCTCCAACCAGATTCCTCTGATACCTGCGCAACACCAACCACGTGTTGGACCACGTTTTTTTATTTCCTTTTGGCTTCCTTTCCCACCACCGCCACCAACCCCCCCCCCTTATTTGCGGTTGGGCCCGACCTCGGGACCGTTCCGATTCTCGGAAGGTAACTCGCTAATCGAAGCAGGGACAACCTTTCCGCTCTGAATAGGGAACCAAAAAAAAAAAGTGAAGCGCGCAAGAAATCCATTCCTTTCCCCCCCCTCCCGCCTCCCGCTGCCCCCCTCACCCCTCCCCTTCCCTCCTTCTGGCATTTCGAAAACAGAGTTCAGCGCCGGGGGATAAGGTGCGTAAAAGATATACAACCGAACAAGGATTCGCCCCTTCGGCGTCCCCGAAGGGTCGAGATTTCTGGGTCGTGTTTTGTGGTACCCAGTGATGTACCCCGACAAAGGGGGATGCATTGGGGGCGGTGATGGTGACGGGTGGGTTGGGTGCCTTCCTTTTTGGACTTTATTTTTGGCTGCGCCCGCCGTTGGCGAGTTCCACTGATTTGGATTTCCCGCTTTCGAAACCGACGCTTGGGTCATCCTTTCCTTTACCCCTGTCCTGCCAGAACTCTCGCTCGCATACTCGCACTTTGAACTTGCCCGCTAGCTTCTGGCGGAGCACAAGTAGAAAGAAGCAGTGATACCGTAGGAGATGGAGGGAAGGATGCTCGGGGTTGTCGAGCTGTATGTGGGCTCCCGCGTCGTGAGGGGCAACCGTTTTTGGTACGCGTATTGGTTGCTTTGCTACTGCATTTGGAATACATGGCCCAGTTGGGGTGTTGCTCTACCGAGCAGTGGAAACTTTTGCTAGAAGAGATTTAGTTGGGTTTGGGTTTGGTACCCGATTCGGTAGACAACCTTGGATCTTACGGGGTACCGGTAGTGCTGAAAAGAAGCTACGGCAATGAATAGTGATTCGCGGTGTGGGACCCTGCTGTGCTTGAGTAATTGTTGTGAGCGACAACCGAAGGTGGATGAGGACAAGAAAAAGAAAAGAAAAACAGATTCTTCTTTCCGGTATCCGCTTCTCTGTAGCAATTTCTCAACGGTTGGAGATCAAGAAAGAAGGCAGAAATGGGTTTAGGCGCCTGTTCGTCAATGCTGTACTGGAGTCCAAAGCCCAGCGCTCACAAGTAACCTCACATTTCCATTCCTACATTTTGTGTTAAAAACAAGTACTAGTACAGAGCACATGCATCATAACGTGCGAGTGCGAGACGCATAGCTCTCTCTAACCTTAGCTACCTTCGCAAAAAAGGCCGTAATTTTCGCGCGCGCCCGCACACAAAAATAATCACCACTCTTACTGTTCTTCCTCTCCAGCCCCAGCAGAAAGACTTGTTCGCGGAGTTCCGCCTCCTCGCCTCCCCGCGTGGCACCCAAACACAAAGAGACCCACATTTATTTCATTTCGCCCGACCAAGATATTCAAAATTTTGCCCCACTATGCCAGCAGGCAAGCTACCTTGCGCACCTAAGGTTACCCTCCCAATACAGTTTACTAACCAAAAAAACGAAAAGAAAAGAAAAGAAAAGAAAACCCTCTCTTGCTGCACGATACAGCACTCGATCGTCGCATCAGGTTACCTTCGCCCTGCCCAGCCCAACAACCGGCCATCGTTTACTGCAACCAAACCCGCTCCGCTGTCCCATATCATATCCGAGCGCCTTACTACTAGTAAAGGAAAGACGCGCAGTAAGCGATCTACACTATAAGAACACCTATTATACCTACTACCCATACCGGTATCATATCACAAGGCCCAGAACGGTATTGTAGCTCCAGATATGGAATGGATCTTCAAATCGCCGTTCAATAGAATCATAGACCTCCCCCCCCTCCGCCCCGCATCGTCCCTACCCTGCCCTGCGCAAGAGTGCTCAAGTACAGCGCATCTCCGTACCGCTATCCATATCGCAACGCATCGTAACTTACGGTAGCTTAACTTAATTTACCTACCGTACCACTGTCGGAGGAAAAATAAATAAAAAGTATTGGCGAGGCGATCTGCCTTCGCCCCGCGCGCACATCGATTTGAGCAACTCTTTTGACCTACCTAATTGTGGATTTGATTTAAATCGCTGTTGAGGGCAGCTCTGGTAGGTTGTAGCCCCACGGATAGATGGATGGGTGGACACAGACAACCGTTGCGAAGAAGGCCAGGCTGGGCTGGACCAGGCTAGCGAAGTAAGATGCTGTCAAAGGTTGGATGAAATACGGTAGACATCGTACTGTACATTTAGATGGGCAGCAAATAAGTGCAATAATGAGGAATTATTTGTCCCCCCCCCCCCCCCCCCCCCCCAGGGGTACGGGGGAA
>Ga0307509_10006829_pt1 | contig 15189 bp, 9 predicted proteins | sample 10_EM_MG_FD_202245 | JGI IMG/M metagenome (GOLD analysis project Ga0307509, IMG submission 202245) | Populus trichocarpa ectomycorrhiza microbial communities from riparian zone in the Pacific Northwest, United States - 10_EM | ecosystem: Host-associated > Plants > Roots > Unclassified | place...
TACGCGTTGTCGCTGCCGACGAACCCCAGCGTCCTGCTGCCGGGTTACTACATGCTGTTCGCCATCAATGCCAACGGCGTGCCTTCGGTCTCGAAGATGGTGCAAGTCACCGCGGGCGGCGCACCCACGCTGACCAACCCCGGGACGCAGGCGACGATTTCGGGCACGGCCGCGCAACTCACGCTGAACGCAGTGCCCGCCAGCGGCAGCCTCGCCTTCAGCGCGACCGGCCTGCCACCGGGCCTGCAAATCAACGCGGCGACCGGCGCTATCACCGGCACGGCGACCACAGCCGGTCTCTACCGCGTCACCGTGTCTGCGCAGGACGCGGTCGCGACCACGAGCACGCAGTTCCAGTGGAACATCGTCGCGCTGGACGTCCCTGTGCAATACGCGCGACTCGAGGCGGTGACCGAGATCAACGGCAACCCGTGGACCTCGATGGCCGAGTTCAATCTGCTGGACACCAGCGGCGCGCTCATTTCGCGCGCCGGCTGGACCGTCACTGCCGACAGCGCCGAGCTGGTCGGCGAGAACGCGCCACCCACCAACGCCATCGATGGCGATCCCTCGACGCTCTGGCACACGCAGTGGCAGGGCGGCGCGCCGTATCCGCCGCACATCTTCACGGTGAACATGGGCGCGGCGCGCAACGTCGGCGGGTTCAAGTACCTGCCGCGTCCGGGCGGCGGCAACGGCACCATCGCCGGCTGGCGCTTCTACACCAGCACCGACGGCACAGCCTGGACGTTGGTTGCGCAAGGCAGCTTCGCCAACAGCGCCACCGAGAAGATCGTCTATCCGTTCGGCAATGCAGCGACGACGAACCAGCCACCGACCTTGAGCGCGGTCGCCAACCAGAGCAACACCGTCGGGCAGAACGTCTCGCTGGCGCTGGCGGCGACCGATCCGGACGGCGACACGCTGAGCTACTCGGCCACAGGCCTGCCCGCGGGCGCGACCATCAACGCCGCGACTGGCTTGATCTCGGGCACGCTCACCACTGCAGGTACCTACAACGTGACCGCGCAGGTCAGCGACGGGCGCGGCGGCAGCGCCTCGCGCGCGTTCGTCTGGACCATCGCTGCCGTCGGCGGCGGTGGCGGGTCCGTGCAATACGTGCGGCTCGAAGCGATCTCCGAAGTCAACGGCAACCCGTGGACCTCGATGGCCGAGTTCAACGTGCTCGACGGCAGCGGTGTGCTCATTCCGCGCACCGGCTGGACCGTCGCCGCCGACAGCGTCGAACTGGTCGGTGAGAACGCACCGGCGATCAACGCCATCGACGGCAATGCGTCGACGATCTGGCACACGCAGTGGAAGACCGCCAGCCCACCGCCGCCGCATACCTTCACCGTCAACATGGGTGCGACGCACACCGTCGGCGGCTTCAAGTACCTGCCGCGACCGGCCGGCAACACCGGCGGCAACATCGCCGGCTGGCGCTTCTACACCAGCGCGGATGGGGCGGTTTGGACCTTGGTCGGGCAGGGTACCTTCGCCAACACATCCACCGAGAAGATCGTCTACCCGTTCGGCAGCGCATCGACCAACCAGGCACCCGTGCTGAGCGCTGTCGCGAACCAGAGCGGCAGCGTCGGTCAGAGCGTCTCGCTGGCGCTGGCGGCGACGGACCCCGACGGCGACACGCTGAGCTACTCGGCCAGCGGCTTGCCCGCGGGCACGACGATCAACGCCGCGACCGGGTCGATCTCGGGCACGCTCACCACCGCGGGCACCTACAACGCGACCGCGCAGGTCAGCGACGGCCGCGGCGGCAGCGCCTCGCGTTCGTTCGTCTGGACTGTCGCTGCCGCAGCGACCAACCAGTCGCCCACGTTGAACGTGGTCGCCAACCAGAGCAACAGCGTTGGCCAGAGCGTCTCGCTGGCATTGACGGCGGCGGACCCGGATGGCGACACGCTGAGCTATTCGGCCACCGGGCTGCCCGCGGGCACGACGATCAACGCCACGACCGGCGTGATCTCGGGCACGTTCACCACCGCAGGCACCTACAACGCGACCGCGCAGGTCAGCGATGGGCGCGGCGGCAGTGCCTCGCGCGCGTTCGTCTGGACCATTGCTGCCGCAGGTAGCGGGGGCGGCACCGTGCAGTACGTGCGGCTCCAGGCGATCTCTGAAGTCAACGGCAACCCGTGGACCTCGATGGCCGAGTTCAACGTGCTCGACAGCAATGGCGCCATCCTTCCGCGCACCGGCTGGGTCGCCAGCGCCGACAGTGCCGAACTGGTCGGCGAGAACGCGCCGGCGAGCAGCGCCATTGACGGCGATGCGTCGACGATCTGGCACACGCAGTGGAAGACCGCCAGCCCACCGCCACCGCACACGTTCACGGTCAACATGGGTGCGGCGAACACCGTCGGTGGCTTCAAGTACCTGCCGCGCCCGGCTGGCAACACCGGCGGCAACATCGCCGGCTGGCGCTTCTACACCAGCGCGGATGGGGTGGCGTGGACACTCGTCGGGCAAGGCACCTTTGCCAACACCAGCGCCGAGAAGATCGTCTACCCCTTCGGCAGTGCCGTGGTCGACCAGCCGCCGGCGCTGAACGCCATTGCCAACCAGAGCAACACCGTTGGCCAGAGCGTCTCGCTGGCACTGGCGGCGACCGATCCGGACGGCGACGCACTGAGCTACTCGGCCAGTGGCTTGCCGGCAGGCGCGACGGTCAACGCCACGACCGGGCTGATCTCGGGCACGCTCACCACCTCGGGCACGTACAACGTGACCGCGCAGGTCAGCGACGGCCGCGGCGGCAGTGCCTCGCGCGCGTTCGTCTGGACCGTTGCCGTCGTCAGCAGCGGCGGCGGCACCGTGCAGTACGTGCGGCTCGAAGCGGTCTCCGAAGTCAATGGCAACCCGTGGACCTCGATGGCCGAGTTCAACGTGCTCAACACCAGCGGTACCGTCGTTTCGCGCGCCGGCTGGACCGTCAGTGCCGACAGCGCCGAATTGGTGGGCGAGAACGCGCCGGCCACCAACGCCATCGACGCCAACGCGTCCACGTTCTGGCACACGCAGTGGCAGGGTGGCAGCGCGCCGTTGCCGCACACCTTCACGGTCAACATGGGCAGCGGGGTGGCCGTCGGCGGGTTCAAGTACCTGCCGCGTCTGGCCGGGAACACCAACGGCAACATCGCCGGCTGGCGCTTCTACACCAGCACCGATGGCGTCGCGTGGGCGCTCGTCGGGCAGGGCACTTTCGCCAACACCAGCGCGGAGAAGACGGTGACGTTGCCCTGAGCATGCGGGCACTGCATCGGCCACCCGCCCTGCGCGCGGCATTGGCAACGATCGTCGTCGCGGTGGCCGTGATGCTGGCAGCCTGCGGCGATTCCGCCGAGCGCGAACGTGGCCGTCGCCTGTTCGCGGGCGAGCTGCCGGCGGCGGGCCACATCAAGGGCCACAGCGAGGCGCTGCCGACGGACGCCAGCCGCTGCTCGAATTGCCACACCGCCCGCGGTGCCGCGGCGTCGGCGCCGACGAGCGCGTTCGGGCCGGCGCTGTCGCGGGCGACGCTGCTCGCATCCGTCTCACGCCGTGGCGGGCCGCCATCGCGCTTCGATGAGAGCAAGCTCTGCAGGCTGCTGCGCACCGGCATCGACCCGGTCTCGATCGTGGTGGCCCAGAGCATGCCGCTGTACGATCTTCCTGATGAAGATTGCCATGCCTTATGGACCTACCTGACGCAGGCCGATTGACGCCGCGATCGCCGTGGCTCGCGCGACGCGCGCTCCTGCGGGCCGCGGCCGCGGCGTGCGTCACGGGCGCGGTGCGGCAGGCGAGTGCGCACGATTCGATCGGCGTCGTCAAACCCGCGCAAGCCGTTCCAACCCTCGAGATGACCTCGATGGATGGCCGCCCCGTCAAACTCGATGCCCTGTTGCGCGGCAAGGTGACGGCGCTGCAGCTGATGTTCACCGGCTGCTCGGCAACGTGCCCGATCAGCGGTGCCTTGTTCTCCGATCTGCAGAGCCGGTTGGCGCAGGCGCCGAGCAATTTTCAGTTGCTGTCGGTCAGCATCGATCCGCTCGGCGACGACCCGAAGGCGCTGCGCACGTGGTTACAGCGCTTCGGTGCGCGGCCCGAGCGCTGGACCGCTGCGCTGTCCACGACCAAGGACCTCGATCGGCTGCTGGATTTCGTCGGCGGCCGCGCCAGCGGCGTCGATCGCCATACGGCGCAGGTCTACCTCTTCGACACGCAGGCGCGCCTGAGCTACCGCACCACCGAGATGCCGCCGCCCGTCGCCGTCAGCGCACTGATGGGGCAGATCGCAGCGCGCGTGTGACGCTGCCTGCGGTCAAATGCCGAGGGCATTTCTTTGCTCGGCGGTGGGGTCCGTCTTGAAGGCCAGCGCGCGTACTTCGAAATTGGAGACCACCGTATGGACCTGAACAAAGCCGGCCTTTTCCAGTGACAGACTCAGCGACTTGGCGCTGAACCCTCGCTTGTGAGCAAAGAAGTCGACGCCCGAACGTTCGATTTCGGCGCCCCATCCGTAGATGACGTCGTGCGCTGAAATCGGCCCGGCCGGCGAGATGTACAAGACATCGTCGAGCTCCATGCCGTTGTCCACCACCGCCTTCAAGACAGACGTGATGTCGGGCACACGGACGTCCACGAAGCCGTCTGGTTTGAGAACTTCCAAAAATCCCGACAGGACCTTGGGCACGTCGTGCGGATAGAAGTGCTCCAGGTTGTGGGACGAGTAGATGGAGTCGAACTTGTCGCCGTCGTAGTCTGACAACTTGCGTGCATCGAGCAGCACATCGACGTCCGGGCCGGGGGCGATGTCGAGCAACAGATGATTCCATCCGCTGTAATGATCAGGAATCGGGATCTGCTTGCTGTTGCCCCCGACGTTGAGCACCCTCAAGCGAGTGTCCTGATTGTCCTCATGGAGCTCGGGTTGCACGATGACGGTATCCCTTCGAACAATTTTCTTCATGACGCGGCTGAGCAGCATTTGGAATCCTTTTGACGTGACGTTTAGACAGGGGCGGTTTCAGCTCAACGAACTCACCAGGTGCTTGAACTGCTGCTCGAGGCTGCAGACAAAACGCGGTGTGTCGAACAGCACGCCGTTTTGCTTCACCTGCGCGAGCGTTTGGCGCAGCGCTTGGCATTGCTCGGGCGCGTTGGCGAGTGCTACCGCCCGTTCTTCGTAGTCGCGCAGGTTGTAGGTGATCAACTCCGGCAGCCCGGCGGCGGTCAGCAGCGCACCGGCCATGCGCGCCGCAAAGGCCCGGCCGGAGTACGTCAGTACCGGCAGGCCCATCCACAGCGCGTCGTTGGCGGTGGTGCCCGCATTGAACGGGAACGAATCGAGGAAGAGGTCCGCGACCGCGTAGCGCGCGAGATAGTTCTCGGGCGACACGCGCGGCGCGAAGATCAACCGGCTGCTGTCCACACCATGGCCTGCCGCTTCCTTGCGCAGGTTTTGCTCGGCCCAGGGGTTGTCGGCCAAGAGCCACAGCACGCTGCCCGGCACGCGGCGCAGCACGCTCATCCAGACAGCGAACACCTGCGGCGTGAACTTGTAGTTGTTGTTGAACGAGCAGAAGACGAACGCATCGCCCGGCAGCCCGCAACTCTCGCGTGAAGGGATCGGCCCGCAGGTGCGCTTGCGGTCGCTCACCTGATAGATGTCGGGCATGTACAGCGGCTTTTCGCTGTAGCTGGCGGCGAACTCGTCGGGGATCAGGAAGCGGTCCGCGATGACGTAGTCGATGGACGGAAGGCCTGTCGTCGCAGGCAGCCCGAGGTAGGTCACCTGGATCGGCGCCGGCCGATAGGCCAGCAGGTTCGGACGAGCGCCGAGCGTCTGCCCGTGCAGGTCGACGAGGACGTCGATCTCGTGGGCCCTGATGAGTTGCGCGGCCGCTTCGTCGCTCAGCTCCTTGATGCACTCGAAGTGGTCCATCGACTTGATGATTCGCTGGCGGATGGCGGAGCCGTCTTCGCGCGACCAGCAGTAGCCGTAGACCTCGAATTCGCTGCGGTCGTGCAGCTCGAAGAGCTCTGCCGTCAGCATCGCCACCGGGTGCAGGCAAAAGTCCGACGACAGGTAGGCGACGCGCAGCTTCTTGTGCTGGTAGACCTTCGCCTTCGGCATCGCCATGATGCTCGCATCGAGCTTCTTCTCGACGTAGTTGCGCGCTGCGGCCCGTTGAGCGTCCGGGTCGTCGGTGAGGCTCAGCAACGCGAGCGCCGAGGTCGATTGGCGCATCGCCTCCGGTTCGACGCCGGCGACGGCTTCATAGATCGGCCACGCGCATTGCTTGGCGCGTAAGAAGACCCAGTGATGCAGCACGTCCGGCTGGTTCGGATCCATCTGCAGGCTCTGCTTCAGGAATGCCAGTGCGGCCGCGTAGTTGGACGTCGCTTCGTTGAGGCGCCCGAGGTTGTTCAGTGCGAGCAAGCGGAAGCCCCGCTGGTCGGCGTCGTCGCTCGAGGTGTTCTCGATGACCCACGTCCATTCGGCAATGGCCGCATCGGTCAGCCCCTGGCGTTCGTAGATGACGCCGAGGTTGAAGTGCGGCTGCACGAACGAAGGCATCAGCGCGATGGCCTGCAGGTGTGCGGCCTTGGCGCCTTCGAGGTCACCGGCGTGAAAGAGCGCCGTGCCCAGATTGAAGTAGACGTACTGGTTGACCGTCGTGTTGTTGCGAGCGAGCCAGGTCTGGTAGAGCGCTGCGGCCAGTTCGTGCTGGCGGTCGGATTCCAGCTGGCTGGTGTGGCCGAACAGCTCGGCCATGTCCATCTTGCGCTGCCAGGCCAGAAGGATGGGGCCTGTGATGTTGGTTTCCGACGTGACCATGGCTGAACCGGGGGAGCTGTCCTGCGCCCAAGGTTACGCGGCCGGTCAAACCACAAAGCTCCCAGGAGCCCGTGCAATCGCCGCCATTTCAGGCGATCGAACGGGCGACTCGGCTTCGAGCACGAGCCCGGCCAGGGCGTCGGCTCGAACCGGGTCTTACAGGTGCAGGTAGGCGACCTGGGTCGTGGTCAGCGCGCCGATCTGGCTCGATGTCATCGCGTGCACTTGGGTCGTGGTCAGCGCCGACACTTGAGCGGTCGTCAGGTTCTGCACTTGCGCTGTCGTCAGCGCCGTCACTTGCGCCGTGCTGAGTGCCGCGATGTCCGCGGTGCTGAGCGCGCCGATCTGAGCGGTCGAGAGGGCGGCCAGATCGGCCGTCGTCAGCGCCTTCGCCTGCGACGATGTCAGCGCAGCGATCTGCGCCGTCGTCAGGCCGTTCTGCGCCTGCGCCGTCGTCAGGGCCGCGACTTGCGTGTAGGCCAATGCGGCGACCTGGCTGGTCGTCAGCGCGCCGACTTGCGCGGTCGTCAGCGCCGCAACCTGGTTGGTCTTCAGCGCGGCGACATCGGCCGTCGTGAGCGCGGCGGTCTGGGCGGTTGTCAGCGCGACCAGCTGGCCGGTGGTCAGTGCGTTCACCTGACCGGTGCTCAACGCGGCGATTTGCGCCGTCGTCAGGCCGGTCTGGACTTGTGCGGTCGTCAGAGCCGCGACCTGCGTGTAGGCGAGGGCTGCGACCTGGCCGGTCGACAAGCCAGCGACCTGTGCGGTCGTGAGCGCCGCCACCTGGTTCGTCTTGAGCGCATGCACGTCGGCGGTTGTCAGCGCAGCGGCCTGTGCCGTCGTGAGTGCCGCGACCTGGCCGGTCGTCAGCGCGCTGGCTTGTGCGGTCGTCAGCGCTGCGACCTGGCCCGTCGACAGGGCCGCGACCTGCGCGGTCGTCAGTGCGGCAACCTGGTTGGTCTTGAGCGCGGCGATGGCGGTCGTCGACAGGGCGTTGGCCTGTGTGGTCGTCAGCGCGGTCAATTGGCCGGTCGTGAGCGACGTGACTTGCGCCGTCGTGAGCGCGCCCAGCTGGCTCGTCGTGAGGTTTTGCACTTGCGCTGTCGTCAGCGCGGCGACCTGGGTGGCCTTGAGCGCGGCGACGTCGGCGGTCGTGAACGCGGCAGTCTGCGTGGTCGTGAGTGCGGCCAGATCGGCCGTCGACAGGGCGCCTGCCTGGGCAGACGTCAGCGCGGCGATCTGCGCGGTCGTCAGGCCGGCGCTGGCTTGCGCCGTCGTCAATGCGGCGATCTGCGCGGTCTTCAACGCAGCGACCTGGCCGGTCGAGAGGGCGGCGACTTGTGCGGTCGACAGCGCGGCGACCTGGTTGGTCTTGAGCGCAGCGATGGCGGTTGTCGTCAGCGCGTTCGCCTGGGTGGTCGACAGCGCGCCCAGTTGAGCGGTCGAGAGTGCCGTCACTTGAGCGGTGCTCAATGCGGCCACTTGCGCGGTCGTCAGGTTCTGCACCTGCGCCGTCGTCAGCGCGGCGACCTGAGCGGTCTTGAGCGCGGCGATGTCCGCGGTCGTGAGGGCGGCAGTCTGCGCGGTCGTCAGGGCCGAGACCTGGCGCGTCGTGAGGGCGCTGATGTCAGCGGTCGTCAGCGCGTTCGTCTGCGTGGTGGACAGTGCGGCAAGATCGGCTGTAGACAAGGCCGCCGCTTGCGCCGTGGTCAACGCGGCGAGTTGCGCGGTCGTCAGGCCGGCGCTGGCTTGCGCCGTCGTCAATGCGGCGACTTGCGCAGTCGACAGAGCGGCGACCTGGCTGGTCGAGAAGCCCGCGACCTGAGCGGTCGTGAGCGCGGCGACCTGGTTGGTCTTCAGCGCGACGATATCGGCCGTCGTGAAGACGCCGGTCTGCGTGGTGGTCATTGCCGCCACCTGGCCGGTGGTCAGTGCAGCGACCTGTGCGGTCTTCAATGCAACGACTTGGCCGGTGGTCAGGTTCGTCACTTGCGTCGTGGTGAGCGCGGCGACCTGGTTGGTCTTGAGTGCGCCGATCTGCGTCGTCGAGAGGCTGTTGAGCTGCGTGGTCGTCAGCGCCGCCACCTGGGCGGTCGTGAGTGAAGCGACGTCGGCGGTGGAGAGTGCGTTGGCCTGCGCGGTCGTCAACGAGGTCAGCTGGCCCGTGGTCAGCGCGCCCACTTGGGCGGTCGACAAGGCAACGACCTGGGTCGTCGTGAGGCCGGCGACCTGGGCGGTCGTGAGGGCGGCGACCTGATTGGTCTTCAGCGCCGCGATGCCTGCCGTGGTGAGGGCGACGGTCTGGGTGGTCGTCAGCGCGGTCAATTGGGCGGTCGAAAGCGCCGACACTTGCGCAGCCTTGAGTGAAGCCACTTGGCCGGTCGTCAGGCTTTGCACCTGGGTCGTCGTCAGGGCCGCGACTTGGGCTGTGCTGAGTGCGGCCAGGTCGGTGGTCGTCATTGCGGCGGTCTGAGCGGTCGTGAGTGCGGCCACGTCGGCCGTGCTCAAGGCGCTCACTTGCGACGTGCTGAGGGCGGCGACCTGCCCGGTGGTCAGGCCGCTCTGTACTTGCGCCGTCGTCAGCGAGTGGACCTGCGCGTAGCTCAGCGCTGCAACCTGGCCGGTCGTCAGCCCGCCGACTTGAGCGGTTGTGAGCGCGGTAACTTGGGTGGTCTTGAGAGCCGCGATGTCCGCAGTCGAGAAGGCGCCGAGTTGGGTGGTGGACAGGGCCGCGATCGCCGCCGTGCTGAACGACACGATGTCGTTGGTCGGCATCGCCGTGATCTGGGCGGTGGTCAGCGCAGCGGCTTGCGCCGTGCTCAGGGCCTGGATGTCGTTGGTCGTCAGCGCCCGGATCTGCGTCGTCGAGAGCGCAGCGATCTGGGCCGTCGACATGGAGGTAACGATGGAGGTCATTTTTAAAGTCCTATCCTAGATTGATCTAAGCGGTGTCTTCACGACTCTCTTGGGCCCGCTACTGACTCGGCACCTGACAGCTCGTCAGGTCTCGTCGTGTTATCGACTAGGGCATTCGCGACTTGAGTTTGTTTGTAGCGAGCGTGTTTCCATTCATTGCTGGTTTGACTCGCATTCGTGCATTTCTTCGCGATCGGTCTCGGCAATTTGCCCACCGATCAAACCGGCTCGGCTTGCACCTTGAAGACGCTGACGACCTCGGCGAGACGGCCAGCCTGGTGCTTCAGGCTTTCTGCCGCCGCAGCGCTTTCCTCGACCAGTGCCGCGTTTTGCTGGGTCACCTGATCCAGCTGCGTCACGGCTGTGCTCACTTGGCCGATGCCGCTGCTTTGTTCGGCGGTGGCGTTGGAGATCTCGCCGATCAGTTCGCTGACGCGCCGCACTTGCGCGACGATGTCGTCCATGCTGTGCCCGGCGTCATCGACGAGGCGCGCGCCGCCTTCCACTTTGTCGACGCTGGTGCCGATGAGTGTCTTGATCTCTTTCGCGGCGCCGGCCGAGCGCTGGGCGAGCGAGCGGACCTCGCCCGCGACGACGGCGAATCCGCGCCCTTGCTCGCCGGCGCGAGCAGCCTCTACGGCGGCATTGAGCGCCAGGATATTGGTCTGGAAGGCGATGCCGTCGATGACGCCGATGATGTCGGCGATCTGCTTCGACGACGCTGAAATGTCCTGCATCGTGGCGATCACCTGGCCGAAGACCTCACCGCCCCTGATCGCTGCCGTCGATGCCGCATTCGCCAGCTGGCTGGCCTGCTGCGCCGTGTCGGCATTGTTCTGTACCGTGCTGGTGAGCTCGTCCATCGCCGCAGCGGTTTGCTGCAGATTGCTGGCCTGTTCCTCGGTGCGTTGGCTCAGGTCTGCGTTGCCGATCGCGATCTGGGTGGAGCCGGTCGCGATGTGGTCGCTGCTGTTCCGGACCTCGCCGACGATCTCACGCAGGCGCCCGTTCATGCGGTGCAGCGCCTGCTGCAACTGGGCGGCCTCGTCGTTGCCTGCGACATCGATGTACGCGCTCAGGTCGCCCGTCGCGACCGTTTCCGCCACCCTGACCGACGCCTGAATCGGAACGGTGATCGAACGCGTGATCGCGAACGCCAGCAGCGTCGCCACGACGGTCGCCGTCAGGATGAGAACCCCCGTGAGAACGAGCGCCTGCCGATAGGCGGCGGCGGCCGATTCGTTGGCGGCGGTGGCGCTCGCGCTGTTGAATCGGATGTCCTGCTCGATGGCTTCGCGCAACACAGAAAACGCCTTCGAGGCCTCACCGGTGCTCAGCTGCCGGGCTTCGGCGAACGTGGTCTCGCCGCCATCGGAAAGCGCCTGCACCTTCTTGTCGACAGCGAGATAGTCGGCCCAGCGCGCCTTGATGGCGTCGTAGAGCTTCTGCTCCTCGGGCGAGGTGACGACCTTCTCGTAGCCTGCGAAGGTGGCCGGCATCTTGGTGTTGATCAGATCGTCGTGGAGGGCCTGCTGCTTCTGCTTGCCCTCGGCGTCGATTTGCAGGACATGCGTCAGAGATTGGCGGCGCACACGCCCCGCCAGTTCCTGGATGTCGCTCAGCTGCTGAACACTCGGGAGCGAATCGGTGGCGATCCTGACCGCGCTGTCGTTCACTCTCGAGATCTGGAGCGCGCCCAGACCCCCAACGAGACAAATGAGCACCAATGTGATGCCGAAGGCCAGGCCAAGGCGTGCACCGATCTTGAAACTGCGGAGAAACTGCATGAAGTGGTTCCGATGCTAGGGTTTGTACTGCTGAACCGAAGGGTCATCGGCATCGCGCGCAGGTTCTGAAGCCCGTGCCGGGGCGTACTGGTGAATCGCACACCGCACCACAGTAGAATGCGCGTCGAACCGCGGGTGTAGTTCAATGGCAGAACGGCAGCTTCCCAAGCTTCATACAGGGGTTCGATTCCCCTCACCCGCTCCACACAACGTCGTCCGCGGCGGCAAGAAGCAATCCATCACGCTTCATCCCTAGCTTGCAGCGTCGACGACGACAGACGCGCTGATACGATCGCTGGCTCTCCTCAAAGCCGTGATCCGGCCTGTCGCGTGAAGCCCACCTCTGACCTTCATTCCTTTTCATACGCACGCCGGGACATCCTCAAGGCGGCCGCCTGCACGCTCGCGCTCGGCCCGCTGGCGGCCCATGCCGAGCCAGTCGAGGTCGCATTGGCCGGCCTCGCGTTTTCGGGCGACGCAGCCTCGATGGCGCAGCGCTTCCCGTACTCGGTCGGCTACGAGAAGGCGCTGAAAACCGGCGGCAAGCCCGCGTACGCGATGCTGCGCGAGGCGGTCGCACAGACCCCGCCGCAGCAGCTCAAGCTCGTGACGCAGATCGACGAGCTCAAAGGCCGCGATCAGGCCATCGCCGTGGCGCTGGTGATCGGCTCCGAGACGGTCTCGGTCGAGCAACTCGCCGGGCTGCACAAGCTCTTCGTGCTGATCCGTGCCCAGGCGCTGTTCTTCGACTTCAAGTCGATGTCGGTCGTGCGCGCCTACCCGATCAGCTTCGGTCACATCGACGTCTTCGACCGCGCGCCCAGCGCCGACGAGATCCGCGTGCGCGTGCGTGGCGTCTACGAGGGTGCGGCCGGCAAGCCGGGCATCTTCGCCCGCTTCGCCAGCACGCTCGCGAAGGCGACGATGCCCTCGAGCACCTCGCGCTATCTGCAGGTCTCGAAGATCAGCATCAAGCCCGAGGCGATGAGCAGCATCCCGGCCTACCTCTCGAGCAACACGACCATCGCCGAGACCTGGGCTGCCGACCTGGTCGGCGAGGCGCTGTCCACACGCGCCGGTGTGCCGATCATTCCGTACGCCAAGGGCTACGCGGTCGGCAACGTGATGTCGATGCGCATCTCCGATGGCGACGTCTACAACCTCAAGCTGCCCAAGCCCGACTACGAGATCGGCGTCGAGTTCACGCGCCTTGTCAAGAAGAAGTTCGGCGAGTCCGCCGCGGGTGCGAGCTATATCTACGGCCTGGTCACGACCGTGAAGATCGAGGAGCCGGTCTCCGGCAAGGTCTACATGAACGCCGAACTGAAGAACGGCGAAGTCAAGCTGGTACCCGTGACGCAGACCTATGTAGACGACTTCCCGGCCTACTACGACTCGGTCAACGGCCTGTTCGTGAAACTGTCCGAAGCGCTCGACGGCCGGGGCAATACGTGGGTCAAGACCGCGGCGGCCGCGTCAGACATCGATAAACAAATTGCCGACACCAGAGAGCTGATCAAACTATGCAAGTAATTCGCAAACTCCTCGTCGCGATCTTCGCCGCAGCCGTCGCGCTGTCGGCCGTCGCGCAAGTGCAACGTGCCGCCGGCAAGGCGACCGTCGCGTACCCGGGCAAGTCGGTCACGCCGGAGCTCAAGGCCAAGGCGCTGCAGAACGCGCAGCTCAAGGCGGTCGAGTTCTATTACGCCGAAGCGGGCGAGTCCGAGGCCGCCAACTTCGACGCGATGCGCCAGAAGATCATCGAGAGCCCGGACCGCTACATCCTCGAGACCACCGTGCTCGCCGAAGACGACAACGCCGGCAGCAAGGCCTACACCGTGTCGGTGCGCGTCTCGCTCAATGTGGCGAACCTGCGCAACGACATCAAGGCCGGCTCGGCGGTGGGCAAGGCGACCAAGTCAGAGCGTTCGGCACTGGCATTCGTGTTCGTCTCGCGCGAGCAAGACTCCGAGAAGGCCTACGACACGCGCGTCACCAAGCGTGTCGACCTGTCCGAGAAGGTCGATGTCGCGGCCAAGAAGACGGGTACCGAGGGCGAATCCGTCAAACGCAACCAGATCTCGACCAACGAAGCCGCCACCTTCAACGGCAGCGCGAATGTGTCGCGCTCGGTCGAGACCGGCGGCACGCGTACGCGCCGTGCGAGCGAATCGACCTGGCGCCTGTTCCCGAGCGCGAACCTGAACCAGGTCTTCACGCAGACCTTCACGCGCGCCGGCTTCAAGGTCAAGGAGGCCGCGCTGATCGAACCCACCACCGGCGGCAAGTTCAAGGTCGCCATGGTCGAGAACGACTACAAGGCCGGCAACGACCTGCAGTCGTCGACGATGCAGTCGATCGCGCAAGGCATGAAGAACGCGCAGATCCCGTACATCGCGCTCGGCACACTCGACTTGGGCCTGGCCGACACCGACCCGCAGACTGGCATGCAGCGCGTCGCGGTCACGGTCAACGCGCGCATCTTCGACGTGACCGAGCCGGTGCCCGACACGATCGCGTCGGTCGGCCCAGTGCAATACGCCGGCGTCGGCCCGACCGAAGCCGAGGCGCGCACCAACGCGCTGAAGCTGGCCGCGAACAATGCGGCACGCGAGCTGACCTCGCAACTCACCAACCTCGGCCTCAAGTGATGAGCCGCCGAACACTACTAGACAACCACAACAGGAACCTCGTCGTGAAGAAACTTCTCCCCGTCATTGCCGCCGCGCTGATCTGCATCCCGTTCGCCGCGATGGCGCAGTTGCCCTCGCTCAAATCGCTGCCCGGTCTGGGCGGTGTTCCCGCTGCGGGCGGCGGCGATGTCAGCGGCCAGAACGATTCTCTGGTGCGCGGCTACGTGGCCGCCAACAAAGACGTGCTGCTGGCCAACTCGCAGATGGCCGATGCGCTGGGCCTGAAGGACGCCGCCGCGGCGTCCAAGGCAACCGCCGACGCGCTGACCGATGGCGCGACCAAGGGCAACCTCGAAGACTCGAACAAGGCCGTGAGCGCGTCCACCGACGCGGTCGCCGCCGAGATGGCCAAGGGCCCGAAGCTCGACGCCGCGGCCAAGAAGAAGTACCAGTCCGGCATGGCGCAGCTCGGCCAGGGCATGCTGAAGTACATCAGCCTGCGCAACCCGGCGCAGGCCTTCTCGAACAGCCTGAAAAGCGCCTCGCCGATGATGCTGCCCAAGCTGCAGGCGGGCGCGTACATCGTGACCCAGCTGCCCACCGGTCTGTCGAACCTCGGCACGTCGATGAAGAACGCGAACGCGTTCGCGAAGAGCAACGACATCCCGGTGCCGCCGGATGCCACCAAAGCCATGAGCTCGCTCTGATCCAGCGCTGAACTGCACCACAGGAGCCGCGATGCTGCGTCAATCGATTCGGATGACAGGCCTGATGGCGCTGCTCGCCGGCGTGCTCGCCGCGCTCGCGGCGTGCGACCAGAAGCCTGCCGCCACGGCCGCTGCGTCGGCGACACCCGCGCCGGCCGCGAGCGCGGTGCCCGCTGCGGTCGCCACCACGGCGCCGGCGCCGCTGACGCCGGCCACCGCGACGATCCCGCCGCCGGACGTCGGCAAGCTCGAGACCGTCAAGGTCACGGCCGATGGCTATGGCGGCAGCGCCTCCGAGGCCG
>Ga0307509_10006830_pt1 | contig 15188 bp, 14 predicted proteins | sample 10_EM_MG_FD_202245 | JGI IMG/M metagenome (GOLD analysis project Ga0307509, IMG submission 202245) | Populus trichocarpa ectomycorrhiza microbial communities from riparian zone in the Pacific Northwest, United States - 10_EM | ecosystem: Host-associated > Plants > Roots > Unclassified | place...
TACCTTTAATCATTGTTCTTACAACTCTTTTACAGACAAAAGAATATCTTAGTAATCAGGTTTTGCAAAGCCACATGTAACACCCTTTGCACAGCCAGGTCCCCTTTTTGAATGGCAGGAACCATATTGAGGCCCTCTTTTTTGTAAACAATTAATTGTGTTTGTAGACCAACCTACCGGTAATTGACTAAAGTGATACATTCCGGTGCAAGAGGATAAAATGGCTGACACAGCCACATTTTGATTGCCTCATGATGGCGTAAATCAGAAATCATCTATCATACGGGTATGCCAATATTTTGCTTTTTTGACAACGAAATAAGGCACCAATGCTTACTTACCTACGCTCTCAACAGTTTACCAAATACTAGCGCGGTAAAACACTAGGGTAGCTGTTTTCCCACAATATCATATAAGGATTGTTTACCAGCTAAACGCCCCCTTTTTTATACGAAAACACCTGTTGGGATACCCCTATCATACTACCGTAAAAACCCGTATCCCATGGTCCGTTGGGTGCTGCGCCCAAGAGATCTCATCAAGAAAATTATAGGATCTAGAAATGATCTTTCCTTAATTCAAATCGATTAATGGCATTTGGAGAGTATCTTTCCTTATCTGGAAATATATTACTGGGCGTTTCAAACTGAGACATATTCGACCAATTCCTTGGGCGCACCAAGGGACTAGGGGAAGGGGAAAGAGCATACTGTAAGCACAATAGCTTCCAAGATTTTACACGTGTACTGAAATCAATGAATTTACCGACAGAGTGGACGAACAGCGGAAGCTCCGGAATAATAATTAGAGTTACAAGGGAAATATCCGTCATGTTACACCACGCAATAGTACAAAAAAGAAGAGAATATAAAAGAACGGGCAAATCCGAGAAATTGTTGGCTGAAGTATTATGAGAGAAGAAGAAAAAATCCACGCTGCCCCCCCCAAAAAATAAAATAAAAACGGTTTCGGGGACGGCTTTCTCCTTTTATCACTTTCGGAACTCTCGGACTTCTTAGAAAGGATGCAGCCGACACCTTCAGCTAAGGAACCTTGAGGGACGAAGCAGAAACCACAGATAAGTTATGGGCCTACGGATTTCCATCCCGCGTTTGCTTAGAAGACATCTAATGTCCTCGCAAATTTGTAGTGTGGGCTGTAGATTTCCCAAGGTTTGGAAACCAAGACGTTCATTTTTGGTGACCCCCTGCCCCTGAGAGCTGGGGGGGACCCCACGCCACCTTCCCCTTGCTACCCAGCAGGCTGGGAAACCCCTGATGCTCGGACATCCCCGCCACTGGAACACCAGTAACCCGAGCATATGTACTCGAGTACTCTACAAGTCGCAGGCATATGAAACCAGAACACGAGAATAAAAAAGTCTATGGCAAGTCATCCATGCTCATCTGCCCATACTAAATTCAGAATCAAATGTTCGGTTTTTTCTTCTTACAGGCTTTTCCCGCTTCGGGTTCTATGAACGATCTAAGCTTACGAACCCGATCTCGTGTTCCGGATCGTTCTCGCTCACAATGGTGCCGTGCGTCATACGACAATCCCAGTCGCTATCCCCCCGTCCGTTGCTGACCCCCCACCCTTAGCGACCAGGGAATGAGATTGGGGGCGTTTTGTGCCACATTGGAAGGGCAGTAAGCCATCGATGTGACACAGCCAAGAAATCATTGAAGATCAATCAGATCGCCTTACGACTTATCGCTTGCGCTTCACCAGTTAGTAATGCTATGCCATAGATCAAGTACTTGAAGATGAATAAACAGATACAAATGCCCCTGTCTTGGCAAGCATAGACAGTCCTAAGAGTGAGCACCGGGAAATTCTTATAAGGGTGATTTTATGGGGGGATTATCTCGAAGGTGAATACTTAAGAGAAAAAGACAAAAATTCTTTGGGTAGTGGAGAGAGTTGGTACGCCCGACAAGCGGTCCTTGACACTTGGTCATTCACTAAATGCAGGGCCCTGAGCGGCGCGTGCTGCCGCTAGCCTAAGCAGCGGCAAGCCCATCCTCGCCCAGCTCTCACGCTATGCGACGGGAAACCCTGGCTCCCGCAACAGAAAAAACACGAGCACCCCTCACGGCTGTTGCCGCTAAGTCACACAATACCCATATCAACCACTGTTACACCGACGTTGCTAGCATTTGGGATGGCCATCCCGTTATCTCGTTCCCTTCCCTTTCCCTTTGTTTTTTTTCCCCGCTAGGATTGTGTTTTTCAAGAAGACTGCGCACCGGGGTAAAGCGAAAGGTCGATTGGCCCACAGTTGACTGGCGGTTCAGAGCACGGCAGCTCAAAGTACCTCAAAATAGCTTGAAATTCACTAGCAAGGTTCTCCCCGGAATGTCTATACCAAACCATAATACTGTATGCTCCGAAAACTAGGCTAATAAAATAACGAACACCAGTTAATGGGGTCCAGCAAGCTTGGCCCCTCTAAGCTAGACCCTTTCTGGAAATTTCCTCCATTTAGTGTTTTGTCTCGGATTGTGAAGGCTAGGGGCTGAACCTCCGATAGCGGACTTCCGGAGATTCTACGGTATATCGCAGTGCCGCTAGGAGGGGGGGATTATCCCCTCATGAAGAGAGCCGGGATTGGCCCTTTGTGTGGTTAAGCTCGCTGGATTCCTGCCAAATGCTCCTTACCCTCGCCCTACATACGGGCATTTATTCTCCACCCGTTCCAACCTTCTTCCCCGAGTGATAATCCATGGCACAACTTCTTAGGGATGAGAATCAATAGACTCCCACTCATCATGGAAATCTCTCTCCCTCATCGACAACCCCCCGCATTGAGCACTCTGCATGCATATTCTCAAGTACTAGCAGCTCCTAGGACCCTCATACTCATGCTCTATATAAGTGAAGATTATCCTTCTTCTCTCCCGCTCTCCTACCACACAGCCAGCAGGCAGCATGCCACTCAGACTTTAGGAAATTGCCCTTCCGGATTTTTCTTCTTGACCAAAGTTCATCCCCCCACTGTTCCGCTTCCATTCAGTTGCCCAACACCACAACCAGAACCAGCACTTTTTATCAAAAGCAACGGGACTCCAGTTCAATAGTCATGACTTGCCACCCCCATCAAGGCACGTCTAAGAGTTCTATGCCCACTGACATATCCTCCTCCTTCAAAGGTAAAAGATCTCTCCAACAGACCCCGCCCGTCTCCTGCAGTTCCAAAGCTAGTCGGTCTCCTCTCGCTTGCCTGTTCCCCTGTCGGCCGTTAGTTTTCGTGGGAGCAACCCCGACCGGTGCCTCAAGAGGTGCCTCAAGCACCCGGGCTTCACTGGGCACGGGCAGCGAGCAGGGGGCTTGGCTCGGTCTTCACAAAATCGGGCACGGGCAACTCCCGGCATGTGTTGACCTAACCCCCCTCCGCCAACCCCAACCCCAATACGGCGCCAGAAGTAACCAAAGCTAACCCGTTTGATACAACCAAATTAGTAGAGACCAACGAAGCGGAAGAGAGGCGGTTGAGGACTGCTGAATTCGAGTTACGTGCCAAGAACATGGGAATTGCCGAGGAGAAGCTTGTTGCTCAAAAGGTTGCTATCTGGGAAGGAATGTGGGCGTCCAAACACAGTGGTGACTATATAGAAGTTAGTATTCTTTATTCTGGTCCTCATGGCAGGTCATAGTGGAGTTGTTGCTGATGGAGGTGGGGATTCCTTGCAGTACTGTGCTGGGGTTCTCCTAGATGCCGCCACTAGCGCCAGTCGGTAAACTCGTCTCTAGAGCTTTGTATGTATCATTCACAGAGGTTTCATACTATCAATTCTACTAAGAGGTTTTGTATATGAACTCCCATCTCCTCATTTTCTTCTACTTTATCCCACAGATTACCTTATTCGTTCACCTATAGAGTTCCGTGTGCTCACTCTAGTTAGAGAGTGGCTAGCTATTATCGAAATCTTTGTGTCCCGGGTCAGGAATTTCTTGTTCAAGTAAATTTACTTATGTTGAAGGGGCTTGGGCAAGTATGTTTCTGTCCTCTTTTGCTTAATCAGCATTAACGCTTAATAAGCTCTCGTACTGTTCTACTGTTCTCTTAACTCATCCAGCTTTTTTTGTTATCCGGTTTTTGTTTCCCAAATTTCTTATTCCATAAGTTAGCGTTAGCCGGATGTCGTAGTGGAGAGATGAGCTTCAATATATCCAACTGTCACCCTGGGGGCTATGGTAATTATGCTTTAGAAACTCTTGACGAGCAAAAAAACGCATGGGAAATCGTTCGTCGAGCCCCAGACTTATTTCACGCCAGTATGGTGGCATTGTATCTGGACCAAGCAATGATCGTGATAATGCTATCTAGTGTTTTAGTACTGGGGCCTCCTCCGGAAGCAGAGCTTTACCCAGTTTTACTTTAACCAACCTTGAAAGGAACAACTTTGATCCAAGACAGGGTGAAAAAAATCGCAAACTTCCTCCCTCGAGAGTTTCTAATCACCCTATCCCGGTATCTGTCGGGTTGCTGTCCTAGTATCTGACATAAAGTATCTGAAAATGAGACGGGTTTTTTTTCCCGGTGGGCAGTCGTGTAACGGTAGCCTCGTTGTTGCTAGATACAAGTGTTGTAAAAAATCTTTCAATTAACTATTGTCCCTGCACAAAATTAACCGCCCACCAGGCAGCAGGAGAAATCTAGGCCATGACAACCGCACTTCCACCAATCTTATAAACCCAAAAAAAATTACAAATTAAAAATGTAAACACATAGTAGAATTCATAGCAGAAATTGATCTAGAGAGATCCCTTCAGGTGGTGTAGGAAGTGCTCGGTGATGGGGAAGGTTGTGTTGCCATCGATCGTGGCGAGGCAGTTAATTTTGTCCACATACCAGATCTCTATCAGATCGCTAATCTCCGGATTTACAGAAAAAGTTGCTGAGCAAGATTAGCGCTTTCCCAACAAGATAGCATGGGCTCTTAGACCGGGTTTTATCTCATTAATTTTTTGAAACTATATTTCCCCGCCGGGCTGAGCCTGTTGTGCGCTGATGCCAGGATCAATCTGACAGCGGTCGCAACGGTTCTGCGGTTCAGCGGGAAGGTGTCTTGTGGGTGGGGTGTTTTGGCCTTGGCAGTCGTTCAGGGGAGCGCTCGTTATCTACTTCTTTTCTCATCGTGTATTCGGAATATGGTTGCTTTAAAAGTACCCGAAGATGTGTTAGAATTATTTGAAATATCGAAGATTTGATGTCTTTAATACAAAGAGGATAATGTAACCAGGGTTCCGAATGGTCGGCGGAAGACTTGACTGGACTAGCTAGTCAGGTCGAAAGTCAAGTCTAGTCCAATGGTGGAAATTAGACCGACTGGACAGTCAGGATAATGGAAACCGACTTGACCAGGACTGGTCTGACCAGGCCTGCCAAGCAATAGGATATGCTATTTTTATCACAATATATTACGTTCAAATAAAGCTTTTCTTAATCAAACTTATTGTTTCCGTGAATTATATGGTGGAGATAGTGCCTCGATTAGATTAGGGGTGGCGAAAATAGGTTCGCGAGTATCCAACTATTTTTGGTTCACTAAGTGAGTGATATTACATGACCACATGCCACAATACCGGTATTGGATGCGACTTATCCATCAGGCAATTGTATTTCCACCGCATATTATCCTCTCCAGGATGTTCTATCAACTTTTATTGAGGGGCTGTTGATTTATAACATGACAGGCGACTTTAAGATCCTCGTATACCTATACTTCTATTCTTACCGAGTGTTAGGTTGGGTGCCATTCAGACTCTCATTCGATCTTTTATAAAGACTGGTCTGGGACCAATCCAAACCGGACCGGACCACCCAAGTTAGTCGGGTCCAGTCATCGCCATCACGAGGACTGGCCAGCCTGGTCCTGCCTCCAAGACTTGACCAGTCGGACTATTCGGAACCCTGAATGTAACCGATAGTAAGTGAAAATGATGATCATTATGAAAATAGTGACGGCAACTGTGACGGTAGGATGAGGGAAGGTGTTCATTCACCGTTGAGGGTAGCCTTGATACCGCTTTTCAAGCACAGTGCAATAAATTCTAAAGTGTTAGTCCATTCTCATACATGGGCTTCACCAGCACCAGATACTGGCACTGTTCACCGCAATCTTTCAAGTAGCATGAACACTATACTTTCTATGGGTTCATGATGGCTCTTCTAAAATGGGGGGCTAATTTTGGTGCGGTGATGACATGTGTGTGAACCAAGAGCCAACAAAAGGGAACAAGTTTGGTCTGGTATGAGAATAAATGATGTAAGGAGTAGAAATTACTACTAGCCATGTTTGGTCATGGTATTAAGACATAAATCTTTAATATTACCTGATTCCGAATACGCGATGAAAATGGAAGTATAAGTAGACGCCACCGTGTGGCGCTCCTGGGGGATAAATATGGAGGAAGAGGGTCAGAGAAATCTTAGAGCATGTGGGTAATATTATGATCGAGATAGGTTAGAATCTCTATTCAGAGGGGAAAAGGAAATGAGGTAAACACCAAAATCCCCATGCTCAGTCCATGATCTAACCGCTAATTTTGACAACGACCTTAGTAAAATGGTTGCTAAAGAGTGCTCAGCTTTGGTGTAAAATGACCGTCGGCTCGAGGGTTTTGTTACCCGACTTTAAAAGTCAACGTGGGTCTGATTAGAAGGGTTTGGTGGACCCAATAGGCCGCGATAAAGCACGTGACTGATATATCACACCCGCACCCACCAGCCGCCCCGACAACACCGCGCAAGCCACCCCCGAAGCCACACCCGATCATCAAATGTGGTTGAGGATTAAGCCATGATGAATGCAAAGTGTCCTGGATGCAACTGAATACCAGTATCGTATTCCACACCAGAGCGAGCCGCCCACCCAAATACTAGCCACTATTCAAATCCGGACTGAGGTTCTGCCAATCACATTGCCTAAACTTACAGATGGCTCGCTATGCCGGGCGCTCGCTATGGCGTGGAATACGTTAAGGCTACGTTGGGTTAACAGCTGAACGGACCGAGTAGGGAATTAAAAGGGTTGGACCGTTTCCTCCAACGGGACCGCTCAGGAAGAATATTTGGTGTTCGGTTAAGATGCTTCCGTTGTGCCGAAAAAGGGTGGGAACCGTCTAAACTGAGAAGGACCTCTAAAGGTCCTTTTCATCCGTTCATCGTTGCTGACAACAGCAACCCCCCTCCGGCACCCACAATATCCTCCTGTCGAATAACTAATTGTGTGTACAGCAGTCTATATACATACACGTCAGTTCAAGTCACCTTGTAGCGTAATACGTTCCACACTTGTGAAACTTCCACCAATGAGTTGCTCCAGGGCCACCCAGCTCCATTCTTTGACGCTTTTCGTATGCCGCTAACGACATTTTAATCGCAGGGTTGACCAATGGAAGGTTGGTTGAATAGCCCCCTTAACCGAACAACGTTCCTACTGGTAGACAAGATATCCAGCGATCTTTGCATCGCTGCAAACGGTCGTCTTTGGAAGAGTAGGGCAACGGTGGATTGTTAGTCAAACTGAGCCAGGCAAAGGTGTTCGTAAAAGTGCGCGACATCCGACCACTGGAATTTAAGTGCACTTTCGACTAGCAATTGCACATGTTGTGGTCGTACATAGTTAAAATGCTTGGGAATGTGCTATGGGCGCAGATTCCCCATTTTTTAGCAAGCACGATACCCTAGGATGAAGAGAATTAAATGCCCCGCTCAGTTACTCTTTCTGAGCCACTGCAGAAGAGACAACGACAAGGAGTTTTTGGTGATAGGAAGTCATTTTTCCCAACTCTTGTTTTTCTTCCTTGCTTTCCGAAGGGCAAATGTGCCGCGCTACAGGTTGGAACCCTCGTGTTTGCTCAGTTCGGTTGGCACCATGACCTAGTGCAAATTGAGGTCCCTCAGTAACTTGGCGGGGTCCTGAATACACCAAAATTGGTGACTTTAGAACAGCGATCATAACCCGACCACTATAAGTAAAAACAACATAGAAAAAAATCCAAAAAGGAACCTGCTATAACAGCACCCACGTAAAGAAGTATGGGATTTTTCCCTCAAGTAGTGAGGAGTAGAGAGTCCTTTCCTTCAAGGTGCCTGCCTAGCCACTATTTTTGTGAGAGAAAATACACCGCAACATACCTTGCCGTTCATTGCCCACATCTCTCTACAAAGTCAAAATAAAAAACTGAAATAGATATATATTATACCCCAGACATGCTATATGTTTCGAAATTTTGTTCTACAGCTGAGTTTCAAGACGTCTGTGGAAATATAATCGCTCGAAAGCCTCTATGCTTCATCCCATGTATGCGGACCTGACCTTGATTTGAAATGCGAGTGACTGCGCATGATGGCCGGTATTTTGCAAAGGTAGGGGGGGTTTGGTCCTCCACATCTATATGAACAACAAAGGAGCTATGCACATCCCGTTCTGCTCCAATTAAAAAATTTATCATATCGAGTGCCTAGAAAACACATCTGTAAGTCCCAATAACAAGGTCAACCCACTCTCTATATAAGTAAACATCATCCTTCTCCTCCCAGGATCTCCCCCCACACTGCCTAGCCTCCACTTTACCGGTTTGACTTTCGCAGATTACTCTCCCCGCGCCTTCTCGACTATCTCCAACGTTCATCTATCTGTGGGTCGGCTTCAATTTCACGATCCAAAATTGCAACCAGAACTTCACTATTAATCACAAGTGGAAGTATCCACCCCGCCAAACATGCCGGCCACTCCCGCCGGGGAGAACGCTCCATTCACACCGGAATTTCCTCCTTTCCCCGGGGTAAAAGAATCATCTCACAAGCACTCGTTACCTCTTCCAACCCCTTGGAGGCTCCACCCTCCTCCCTCGGTAATACCGACCAACCTCAGCTCGCCTGTCCCGTCCCCACCAGCCCGGTGGTTTCCAAAGGAGAAACGCCCCACAGGTACTTGAAAAGGCACCTCAACCACCCTGGACTTCATGGGCGTACGGGCGACGAGAGAGAGGCTTGGGTTAATTTTCATGAGATGGAACATGAGCGATTTTTGGCGGCACCCAGTTCAACCCCCTCCCACAGCCCTAACCCTAAGGAGGCGCTAGAAGTAAACCTAGCTGACACCTGTTAATGTGATTAAAGTGGTAGGGGAAAACAGGGCGGAAGAAGAGAGGAAATCGAGGACTGCAGAATTCGAGTTGCATGCTAAGGACATGGGGATAGCCGAGGAGAAGTTTGTTGCCTAGAGGGTTGCAATTTGGGAAGGGATGTGTGCCGCCAAACACAACGGTGACGCTATCGGAGCCAGTATTGCTTATTCAGCTCCTTTTTCTCTGTTGTAGTGGGGTTGCTACTAACCGTGATTGCGGTTGGTTGTAGTACTGTGCTGGGGTCCTCTTAGATGCCACCACCGGCGCAGACCAATAAACTCTTTCCCTTAGGCGTCTAGAGGCCAATACCGTAAATTTTGTTGAGGGGTCCCAGGTGTCGACCTTTTTTATTCTTTATTCTGCCCTATAGAGTACTCCATATCTTTTCTTATGTCGCGCAGTGCGCTCGTTCCAGTTAGGTGGTGGTGGCCGTTATCGAAAATTTTGTGGTTGGGAGTTGCTCGCTTAAGAGGATTCGGCTACAGCGCAGCTTGCGACTATCCGGTTTATCGCCAAGGCCGGCCGGGCTTTGCTCGATGCCTGAAAGTGCCTGGTGTCTGAATTTCGCTCTTTCAACAACAGAGATCGCATAATAAATTGAAAGCCAACACGCCTTAAAATTGGGGGGAACCTTTCTACAGAACTACTCATAATTTAGTTCTCTTTATTTCTATCAGCTTGATTTTTTGGTTGAGTAAGCATAGTATGCGAGATATGGCTTTGGTGTATGCTTCAACTCCCAAGTGAGCAACCTTGTTTTGGGTGCCACAACTATTTGACTGAGGGTTACAATCGCTCATCCACCAGGGTTAGCGTGGTGATCAAACAAGCACTGTGTGTGCTACACACTGCGCAGTGTGCTGTAGTATTGGGAACCTAATACCCAACTAGTTACCATGTCAGTTGAGGAGTATGGAGGATTACCAGAGCAAGGGGTCTCATCCGATGCCTACTCAATCACTGACAGTAAATTTTGGGTTATTCTATGGAGAGTTTCCTTCTGTCATCTTATTTCTACCGTGTGCTTATTAATTTTATTAAAGTAACTTTGACATGGGAAGGGGTCAACAAACACGGGGCTCAACGAACGGCCCAACCAAAATCGCAACCTACTAAGGCCCTGTTCGGTTGTGACCGCCTCGTCGTCCTATACAAATGACAGACTTCAGCCCTCCAAGTCGTCCTGGCGGGCGGCTCGAGCACCGCTTTTTTAATTTTTAATTCCTTAACTTGTTTGGATACAGTATTCCTCCCATTGCGCAATTTCGCGTGTCTGTAGTCGACGACCATCCACCCCGTCCAGGGCGGCGCCAAGGCAGACCATTCCGTCCAAAGACGAGACAGTCTCGTCCTTCGCCTTTACCCCGCCTTGGACGGACGGGACGATTGGATTCGTTGACATTGACAGTTCCAAAACGGAGAGAAGGTCATTTTCACAGCAGAAACGGCCGCCCAGCGGAACGGTCCCATCACAACCGAATAGATCCTAAGTCATTTTTAGTCAAATGTTCGCTGAGCCCTCCTGTTGGTTGACCCCTCCCTCATTTTATTTTTATTGTCAAGAGGACCGATTTTAGCCACTAGCCACGTTCAAACCTTAAGCGAAGCCTTAACCTCGACAAAACAACCATAATAAAACATGGCGACGGGCCTTAGATCACTCCGCGGTAGTAAAACGTCGGGTGACAAAAATCTCTGGCTGTTGGCCGTTTTACACCACAAATAGCCTTTTTCAGAAACTCATAACTTGACACTACCTATGCAGGAAATTTCAAGAAGTCGCAAGGAGCATGGAAACAACTATTGCTTTCTATCGTGGAAATATCAACCCCATAAATTAATAACTGATGGTTTTTTTATGCGATGCTGTGGTAAGATCAGAAAGTGACTTGAGATTTTGTATGAGGCTTCCATACAAAAGAGACATGACAACTTCATTTGTTGTAGGTTCTCTCTGGTTTCTCAATTCCATAAACCCTCTAGCCGGCTTTCTCTCTTGAAAGCCACTGTCTATCTGTTCTCCAGTTTGATTAGGCCTGAAGTGGAAGCTCCAGATTGCTTGGGGGTGATTAAATGGCTGCTAAAGAGCTCTCACTTTTGGTGTAAAATGACCGGGTGTGTGCAAGAGTTTTTTATCACCTGACTTTAAGAGTCACGTGAAGCACCTCGAGTGACGATTCATGACCTTTCATGAGAGGCCCGTATTAACTTTAAGAGTGATCCCCCACATCCATATGGCCAACAAAGCAGCTACGCACATCGCTTTCTGCTCCAATTAAAAATTTTCTCATATCGAGTGCCCGGAAAACACATCTGTAAGTCCCGATAACACCCAAAACCAACTCAGCTTCCATATAAGTGAACACCATTCTTCTCCCCCCCTCGATCCCCCCCGACACAGGGCAGCCGCGCTTTACTGGTTTGACTTTGGCAGATTATTCTCCCCAGGACATCTTGACTATCTCCAACGTTCGTCGATCTGCGGGTCGGGTTAAATTTCGCGACCCAAAATTGCGCAGCAAACGTTACTATTAATCACAAGCGGAGGTCCTGCCCCGCCCAACATGTCTAGCCACCCCCGTGGAGGCGAACGCTCCATGCACACCGTAATTTCCGCCTTTCCCCGGGGTAAAAGAATCGTCTCGCAAGCACCCATTAACTCCTCCGACCCCTTTGAGATTCCACCCGCCCCCTCCCTCGGTACCGGCTCAACTCTGCTCACCTGTCCCGTTCCTACCTGCCCGTTGGTTCTCAAGGGAGGCACGCCCCGCCGGTACTTGAAAAGGCACCTCAATCACCCTGGGCTTCATGGGCGCACTGGCGACGAGAGGGATGTTTGGGTTAATCTTCATAAGATGGAACATGAGCGATTCTTGGCGGCACCCGGTTCAACCCCCTCCCACAGCCCTAACCCTAAGGAGGCGCTAGAAGTAAACCTAGCTGACACTTGTTGATGATTAAATTGGTAGAAGCTAGCAGGGCTGAAGAAGAGAGGAAATCGAGGACAGCAGAATTTGAGTTGCGCGCTAAGGACATGGGGATAACCGAGGAGAGGTTTGTTGCCCAGAAGGCGGCGATTTGGGAAGGGATGTTGGCTGCCCAACAGAACGGTGACGATATCGGGGTCAGTATTTCCTATTCCGCTCCTTTTTCCCCATCGCAGTTGGATTTTTGCTAACTGAGATTGCGGTTGTTTGTAGTATTGGGCTGGAGTTCTCTTAGATGCCGCCACCGGCGCGGACCAATAAACTCTTTCCCTTAGGCGTCTAGAGGCCCATATCAGAAAAGTCTGCTGAGGCGTCCCAGCTGTTGACCTGTTTTTTGTTTTTTTCTTTCTGCCCCACAGAGTACCTTATATCTTTTCTTATATCTCGCGGTGCGCTCGTTCCAGTTAGGTGGTGGTGGTGGCCGTTATCAAAAGCTTTGTAGTTAAGTGTTGCTCGCTTAGGAGGGTTAGGCTACAGCGCAGCCTGCGAATATACAGTTTATGGCCAAGGCCGACCGAGCCCAGCCGGAGGCTTCTCAGTGCCTGGTCTCTGAATCCCGCCCTTTCAACAACCGTGATCACCAAATGAAATTGAAAGCGAACACGCCTTAAAAATAAGGGGCAGGCTCTCGGTAGAACTTCTCGGAATTTACCCCTCATTTTTATTAGCTTGATTTTTCGGTTGAGTCAACATAGGAGGAGAGATATGCTTTTCGTAACGTCTTCCACGCCATAGCGAGTGCCCGGCATAGCGAGCCATCTGCAAGTTTAGACAATGAGATTGGCTAAACCCAGTCTGGATTTAAACAATTGTTGGTATTTGGGTGGATGGCTCGCTATGGCGTGGAAAGACATTATCCTTCCACTCCCAATTGAGCAACCTCCGTCTTAAGTACTGTACCACCACCATGCGGCTGAGGGTTACAATCCATCACAAGGGTTAGAAAGGTGTTCAAACAAGTACTGTACGCACCACACACCGCGCAGTGTACCGCAGTATCGGGAACCCAAAGCCTGACTGGCTAGCATGTTAACCGAGGAGTACGAGACTTACCGGAGCCAGGTCTCACATGGAGAGAAATTCTGGTTCAATGGAGAGTTTCCTTCCGTCATCTTATGTTTCACGGTGTGCTCATTTCCAATTTTATTAATTTAATTTTTATTGTCAAGAGGATGGGTTCTAGACGCCAGGCGCCTCCCAACCTTAAGGGTGGCCTAGTCCCGGCAAAGCAACCCGATAAAGCGGACAATAAGGTATGGCGGTAGGCATTGGAGAGGCACGCGCGATTTGGCTACGGCGGACTATAGCGACCGAAACCGCCACCACCCACAAATCTTAAAACTTAAAAATCTTAAAACTTAAAAAGTCCCTCAGCCATCAGAATTTCACAAGCGATAAGTTTATTTAAAATTATCATTGGGATCATTGGGTTAGGCCGATGCTATTTGTAAAATAATGGAAAAAGAGGAATTGAAGCGAACTCGACAAAAACAAAGTGGAAAAAGAAGCAGTAAAACACTAAATACGTCAATCCCGACACAGCTGACAAATCTGGGCCTTTAATTAACGGAGCACTACTCTTGCGGGCTGCCTACAATGAGTATGAGGGAGTCGTGAGAATACAACTGGAACGGGAAGACGTCAACCCCGACAAAGCTGACACATTTGGCCGAACACAGCTCTCACAGGCCACGGTGAATGGGAATGAGGGGGTCGTGATGCTACTGCTGGATCGGGACGACGTCAACTCCAACAGTGCTGTCAACCGTGGCCGAACACTGCTCTTGTGGGCCGCAGATAATAGGCATGAGGGAGCTGTGAGGATACTACTGAAACAGGACGGGTCAGTCCTGGCGCAACTGATGTACTGTACATGGCCTAACGCCCCATTGGTGGGCTGCGCAGAATGGGCATGAGATGGTTGTGAGGCAACTGCCAGAATAGAAAGAAGTCAACCCTGACCCTGACACACGTGATGAGTATGGTCGAACGCTGTTTTTGTAGGTTGTGATGTATGAGTATGAGGGGATCGTGAATATGCTGCTGGGTCGGGCCGGAGTTAATCCTGGAATAATTGACGTACATGGCAAAAGGCCGCTCTGGTTTCCTGCACAGTATGGGCATGAGGGTCTCGTGAGGATTCTACTTGAAAGAGAGGACGTCAATCCTGACACAGCTGACGAAGATGGTGAAACACCACTCTCTGAGGCAGCTCAGAGTGTGCATGAGATGGTCGTGAGGATACTACTAAAACGGGATGATGTTAATCTCGATAGAGCTAATATATTTGGCCTAACGCTGTTCTCTCGGGCTGTACGGTTCGGGCGTGAGGGGATCGTGAGAGTGCTACTTGGATGGAACGGGTCAATCCCAACACATCTGACCAAGTTGGCCGGACATCGCTCGCTCGGGCTGCGGGATATGGGCATGAGGGGATTGTGAGAATTCTACTGGAACGGGACGACGCCGATCCCAGCAGAAGTGACCAAGATGGCTGAACACCGCTTTTGTGGGCCGCAGAGAATGGGCACGAGGAGTCGTGAGGGTACTATTGGAAAAGGAGGATGTCAGTCCCGACATGGCTGATGAATTTGGTCCCCAACAGTCTATCCCACTTTCACCTTCCCTAGAGTGGTCTGTCCTCGGGCCAGGAAAAAAGACAGACTATTAGCCGTAGTCAGTCCTGTTCTAACCCGAAGGCAGAGGAACTCCAGACTTGGGAATAGGGGTCATGGGTATTAGATATTGAGTATGAGTTTTCACGATATCTCTTTCACACTAGGAATACAGAAACTAGCACACTCGGGATTGTAATGCCGTTGGGTGGCCGTATACCCGGATGGGTGGTGTCTCCTTATTATTAAATTTTGAATAAATTATATTGAAACTCAGAGGGCATAGGCTTCAGGGAAAACAGAGGACCATGATATATCAGGATGGTTGAAAGGGATTAGGGTTTGTTGAGTTCCGAGAGAATTTTGGTGTTAAACGGGAGAGGTTTTTTTCTGTCATATTTTTTTTAACTTTAAATTCATCAATGGGGGCGTTTTTTTTTTGGGG
>Ga0307509_10006831_pt1 | contig 15187 bp, 13 predicted proteins | sample 10_EM_MG_FD_202245 | JGI IMG/M metagenome (GOLD analysis project Ga0307509, IMG submission 202245) | Populus trichocarpa ectomycorrhiza microbial communities from riparian zone in the Pacific Northwest, United States - 10_EM | ecosystem: Host-associated > Plants > Roots > Unclassified | place...
TGAGTCAAAACGACTTCATAGCGTGAAACATAATTATGACTCACAATCGTGAGTCATAGAAACATACCTTATGACTAATAACTATTAGCCATGTGAAATCTGCCTTGCTTAGTCACGATTTGTGACACTTTCCAAGAGGAATGACCGGCTGGTGAAGGATGGCAAGAGTGGGGCGGCGTCATCCATTGCAAGTGACGATTCCCTTAGCAGCGATGATGGGGAGGTAGGAGAGGAAGAGGGGTCAAGGGTTAGGGTTGTGAAAACGATGGTGGGAGAGGAGGCGAGGAAGAAGGCACATGGGGACGGAGTTCCGGCACCATGGTGCGAAGAGGAGGCTGAGGGGTTTTGGAGGGAGGCTGAAGAGAAGAGGCGTTTTGGGGGGTGCACCAAGTGGAAGGTGGCTGAGTTGGATGTGGCGTCGAGTGTGGTGGCTGAGAGTGTGGGAGTGGCTGAGGAGGAGGGGGTGTCTGAGCCGGTGGTTAAGATGCCTTCTTATGAGAAGGGGGGTGAGAAGAGGAGAAGGGTAGGGGAAAGTACGGAGGACGAGGTGGAGGCGCAGGAGGTGAAGGAGTTGGTTGCCCCGGTTGGTCCTAGGATCAGGTACGGGGGATTGATGAGAAGGGTGGAGGAGGTAGGAGGGTTTAAGAAAGCCGATCCGAGGTGTGCTGCCGGTGGTAATTCCGACCATGCCCTCAGTGGAGTGTCCGGGGGGACGGACGCCTGGCGCCAAAGTCCAGGTGGGAGCGGGGGTTACCAGCTGAGGCCGAGGATTGGTGGGAATACGTATAGAGGTTTTGGAGGTAGGGGTAGGGGGAGAGGAGTTTATTTTGGATGATACCGTGCGGCATTGGAGGGGCCACCGATTGTTAGTGGTTTCGCTGATGGGTGTGCGAGGTAAGGTGGAGGAGGTTTTTGTTAAGGGTTGTTTTTTGTTTTTGTTGTGTTTTTGAGGGGTTTTGTTTTTGGAGTGAGCGGTTGATCGTACCCATACCGGGGAGGCCTGTATAACCGACCCGCTAGAATGGGAAGGGGGTTGGATCCGGTTGTTGGCTAGGTGGTTGACTATATAAGATGACCAGGGCAAACTAACTTAATGCTATAAAAAGCCCTATAGTATTCTAGATAGTTGTTATATAGCTAATAAGAATCGAAAAGTTTGATAAAAAAAATAAAAAATAAAAAAAAAAGTCCTCGTAACCACACAGGTGACTGTGGCTGCGTTGTAACACGTGCCATGTATCACCACCACAATTAGATGTAGCCTTAGGAACTGGTTGCATCTTTGTAAATTCAAGCAATATGGCACCCCCAAATTTGAAAGTTCACGATTCCCATAGCGCCCGATATGAGAACTCATATGAGGTGGTAGAAGTGGTATATTTGGATTATGGGCATTATTGTTTAATAGATATTTATTGCTCACTGCAACCAGTACCCAAGACTACATATGATTAAAGGCGTGGTACTTGTCACGTGTTAGAGCCCAGCCACAGTCACCTGTGTGGTTACGAGGACTTTTCAAATGCGAGTGTATGTGCAACAATGTCAGAAAACTTGACATTTTGCTAAGAAGAGTGCCAAACTTGGTATGGGGTGAGAAACTTTCTCTTAGCGTTGGTGCAAACCACACCAACTTTCAGTAAACAAGAGGGTAAACACAACCCTCTACGACTGTCGTATTTAAGAGCAGTTCTTAAGACTGTCTAAAGCTGAGCCACATAGCTCTATCGCACATTGGGGAAGGTTAGTTTGGTTGCTGTGGTGATAAGAGCAGTTCAAAATACGACCGTCTTAGCAAAACCTCCCTATTGAGGAGACTTTCTCTGAGACGAATCCTGCTTTACGAAAGGATATGATGCGGCATCATACAGTGCCACAAAGCTAAACCCTCCCCCCCTCGTAGCATCTACTTCAAGAATACCGGTATACTGTACCTATCAATTTTAGAGACACTCCTGTCATCCCCGCAGCAGAACACAAGTGGCGCACCTCTTTGTCTCGAGGCATATAAATATTAACGCCCTACTGGGACCGTTGGGCATTGGCTCTCGAAGGAGGGTCCGAGGAAAGTGATGGAGCTCCCGGATCAATAAGAAAAAGATCAGACCCCCCCCCTTCCGAAAGCTTTATATGGGGCCCAAAGTGCAGAACTCCGGCACTTGTGGGATGGTTCTGGCCGGGATATAATAACCATTCCTGGGAGCGCACCAGAGATTAAGGGTGGGTAAGGTAGACCTGCTCTGGCTTACTTCAGAGTCTATCGGCAAATATCGTAAAGGCGCTGTGGCTCAAGTGGCAGCACTTGAGATACCGGTATTGGCCACCTAGGCCCCGAGAAGCGAAGAACTTGGCCGGAGCCCTCGGCCCAATTTGCTTTAATGAGGTACGTGACAGGTATATCAGCCTCGCCCCTAACTTTTTCCATAGTTGGAAGGGGGCGCCAAATACGGGCCCTAGCAGAGACCGGCGGCTGCGGCAACCTATTGCTAGACCAAGCAGCTCAGTGCTGTCACCTCAGTCAGGCTAAGTAAACGAGTGATAACCTGTGAAACCAAGCATCCCAATATCTAAGTTAACCTTCAATGGGGGACTATAAAAAAACATAAAAAAAATAGGTTTAACTGGCTGATTGCTCGCCCATACCCTCAAACAAACACCGTTGCAGCTCCTGTACTGTACCAGGGCCCCCATCAACCGAAGCCAGACATCCGCTACTGCGAAGTGGCAGGGCTAAGATTCACTTAGGCATTTTGCAACGAATGTGGTTTGTAATTATATTTTCTCCCTGAGGTAAGCCTACAGGCGCCCGACATGCCGGGTACTGTACTCGCCAAAATCAAAAGTCTGTCCTCGACTTTTGCCACCGCGGCTGTTCTTAAAATTTACTTTTCTTTTATTGGAGCGCGACCCACTGAAATAAGGGAAGCACGAATATAAATCCTCCAATAGCCGCGGTGGCAAAAGTCGAGGACAGACTTTTGATTTCGGCGAGTACTCTACCTAAGCATGCATCATCTGCTTGGGCTGCCCTCCGAAACCGAAAGACGGCGAGCTGCTCGGGAATATAAAGCGATGTCTTCTCAATCCAGACCACTTCATCACCCGCATCACCGTAAGAGCTCAAACAATTGAACCTCGTGCTAGGAGGTACAAGTTGCCTTTGCTGGTAAAGTCTGGCACTTTTTTGTTTTCTGTCCCAAGTCGGAGCTGAGGAGGTCAGGTTTCGTAGTGCTTTCGCCCCTTATCTAGGAGAGGAAATTTAGGACGTCTTAGCGCGAGCTTGGAATTATTCGAGCACTCACGATATGATCCCAGTATTCTTTTCAACATCAAGGTTCCAGCACAACGGATTCAGAGTTCAGATTCGGGTTGACAGCAATTGATTGTAAAATATAGTAGATATAAAAGAGAGTGAGAAAGAAACTTATCAACATATTCTGTCTTGATATTAGTCTATTTTCGATTCCATCCGAAAACCCCTAGCATCTAGGTCTAAAATGCCCCCATAATCAAAATTGAGGCTGGAAGGTGAATATCAGATTCCGGGGAAATAATGATGCAGTGCTTCTCAGCATTATGTGTGTAGTGTTCATCCTTCGGACGTGGTTTTCAGTATCCGTCAGTATTATACCATAATTGACAAGTAACCTGTTTGCGATCCATAAAGATATATGCATGTTGAATTCCTTGCCGGCAATTCAACATCTATACCCGCAAACTAAGAGCCGGGACGATAGGAATTTCTCAGTATCGGCTGGAAAACTCTGGACCAGAGCTAGCTAGCTAGACTAGACAGCAGTCTCCAGCTCTGAAGGAAACGAGGGGCCCGGAAAACTATAGTACCGTAGAAACTCAAATAATTGTTGTGTGCTATGTCGTTGGGCTTTCCCCTCTCAGTAAGGTCAAAAAAAAAATTTCTTTCCTGTCTCTAGGTTGTGTTTTGCTGTGTTCTTGCTGTGTTTTTCGCTCCCTCTCCAGAGAAGGGAATTTTGGACTTCACAGCACAAGGTTCAATTGTTCGAGTTTTTATGAGTATAGTATGCACTCCAACCAAGGGTCATGTGCAACGGGCACCATATGCTGTTTCTTACTTTGTTCAATTCAATAACCCTGATTTGGACAAAATTATGGTGCAGTACCATCTTACAAGCGCTATACCACTCCTCTCTAACCTCCGATCCCTGCTCCGTACCATAAATTCATGGTCTAACTTATACCCCTTTGAAAGTCATATTATTGTCCGTGTTTCACATGGTATCGCTCGCTTGCTTAGCCTCGCGAGCATGACTGTACTGAGGGTTGTCCAGTTATTCGATTGTCAAATTTCGATGACCAATACCAGTATCTCTACCAGCATCTCAAGTGCCAGTATGATACTACCAGTACTGTACAGTGCCGTTAGAAAAGTTCGGGGACAAACACCAAAACACACCAAATTTACCACATTTCAGGATGCCCGAACACTAGAATGCCTAATAGCACAGCAATGCTCTGAAATTTAAAAAACTGGGTACTGTCTCAAATTCAATATATTGAGCTGGTAGAGCCTCTTTATTGCTGTAAGCCCTGTAGACACTCCTTGAAGGGGTGGTTGTCAGACATCTGGGTTCATGTACTTAGTGATTCAATATCTGATTGGACATCCTTGCACTGTTCAGTGCGAAACTGTCCCAACACTTGTTGAATTGTAAAGTATAGAGTTGTGTCTTGGCACTAATTTCTAACCACTAGCTAGATTACAGAGCATACCTCCTCTTAAAGATTCACAAAAAATATCTATTTTTTTTACCAGGTACTCTAGATACAAGCCATAGTGGTGGTAAAATTTCAAGCTCTAATTAACTGATATGGGGCTGTTCTGGTGTGCTGGAAAATGGCACTTCTGGTGTGTTTTGGTGTTTGTCCCCGAACTTTTCTAACGGCACTGCACTCTAACCGTGCCAAGGTTCCTGCCGATTATGTAACTGCGAGCAGTTGCAAATCTTGCAGCACGTCTACTACGTGCCCAACGGCTCAACGCAAGATTCGGCTCAACGCCAGATTATAGAAACCTTTATTGCTTAAACTACATTTTCTCAACAACGCCTGACATTCTTGGGTGAATGGGGTTTCAGCTTTAGTTTAGACTTCTTCAGTTCTTGGAAAATAGGCTTCCAAATCTTTTTCCGTTTGCGTAATGTCTGTTTTTTAAGCTGTTCAAGCTCCCGCTCCGCCTTTTCAACCTTCTTTCTTGTATCCAATTCCTGTTTTTTAGATACAATTGCACGAGCCTGGTGCGCATAGATAACCCCCCCTTTCTGCACTGCCCTTCTGCTGCGACTTTGCCGATTTGCCCGGGCAAGTTCAGCTGCTCGTGTGCTGGCTAACTCCTCTTGAGCCATGGTACCTGTTTGAGCTTGCACAATACTGCCACGAATAAAGCGCTGCATATTGGTCTTGAATGTAGGCGAACCAGGATCGGAATTCTCCAGGTATTCAGCCTGCCGTTTCAGTGATCTGATAGTATAGGGAGTAGAGAGAGCAGGTGGAATAGTGGGTGGTGGTGGTGTAATTGGTGAGCGGTGGTGAAGAGTTTGATTTTCGAGTAAGCGGGAGAGGACAGCATCAGGATTCCAGGGAATCAGTCCTGTTTTCCGAAAAGCAGACAGAATTGTGCTTTCCTTAAAGGCTTGAAGGCGGATTGAGCGAAGGGCGGAGAGAAATTCTATCTTATTGAAGTCGGAGCATCCGGTGCGAGTTGCATAGTCGATCGCCTCGCTATGATAATGTTTGAGAGGCTGGAAAACAACGACGTCAAGAGGCTGAATGAGGTGCGTAGTATGAGGAGGAAGACAGAATGGAATTATGTTCTTGTGATGGCAAAAGCTAATAAAGTCACGGGTACAGTGCGATCCGTATCCATCCAGCAGTAGAAGACGGTATACTCCCACCTGCCTTAATGCAGAAAACCTTTCAAAATGCTTGAGCCATTCCAAACAGAGCAGATCATTTGAATAACCTGATTCAGAGACTGCTAGTAGCACATCATCCTCTAACTCGGTTTTTGTAGTCCAATCCTCAAGGTGCAAGACCCCCGGAAGAATTACCATCGGTGGCAGAACATGCCCATTACCACTTATTACCTCACAACAGGTAATAAGCTCCTGGTTTGTCGTACTAGGTAAATATGACTGCCGCTCAGGATCCAGTGTTAATATCCACTGATCCCGCCCCACCCCAATCCTGAAGCCTGTCTCGTCAAAGTTATAAAGATCCTCCTTCACAATTCCCTTTTCTTCACAGAGAAGCCGGAAGCGCTGGAACCAGTCTAGGATTGTCTTGGGATCATGGGCTCGTTTTCTCTCTTCCTCCAAAGTCTTCTGCTTTCTTATATAGAATTCGGGATGCCTATCCAGAAACCGATTCGTCCAAGAAGAACTAACCGTTGGCGGAGCAGAGGCGGAATCCCCACTTGTATAATTTTGACGGAGAATGCTATTCGCACATTTTGTCACCATCTGTAGCCGAGCAGACGTCCCAATCTTATCTAAGCGTTTAAGATAAAGGCATACGGCAGTCTCCTCTTCTTTGGTAAGCTTTTGGTTGGCTGGGGGTCGGGTGGTCTTGGTTTGACGTCCTTTCCGCCTTGCTCGGAGACGGGTCTCCGGGACTTCAAACTCTCGTGCAGCAGCAGCAACATTCGGTTTGTCACTTGCTTGGAGTGTCTGACATGCGAGGGCAATTCTGGCTTCAATCTCGCTATAGGTATTGGCCATTCTTCCGTGATTGTATTGGACAGTAGGGTTTGAAGATGCAATAAAATGGAAAAACTGGCGTTGAGCCGAATCTTGCGTTGAGCCGTTGGGCACGTAGTAGACGTGCTGCAAGATTTGCAACTGCTCGCAGTTACATAATCGGCAGGAACCTTGGCACGGTTAGCCCCAGCAGGTTCACAATGTTTCTGATAGATTCAGGAACAGGTTGGCCTTACCTATCCTTAGCCTCCGTCGCGCTTCTCCGGACAATTATTGTATCCCAACCAGAATCATCCACAAGTGCCGATACTCTGCACTTTGGTCTCTATCAGTGACATTCTGAAGGTAGCTTAATCCTGTGCTTCACAAAAAAGTACATTAACCATTTTTTTCCTCCTATATATCAGAGGACTCCCTCACTTCGCTCAGACCCTCCCTCCAGAGTTAATTCTCAACTCCAAATCTACGCAGCTATCGATAACACATCTAGGATGTATCGAGTTGCCATTGTTAGATTTCAGGTTAGGAGTAGGTACGGGTACTCGTACAGTAGCTATCCTCATGTGTGTTAGGGTTGAGGGGTAGGGTTAGGTGAACCAGTAGTGTAAGAATAATGATGATTAAGCCAGATTGAAAGTCTTGGCATTGGAAAGGAATGCTCCGCTTGCACATGCAAATTCCTCGTTTTTACGGAACGCGGGGAAAAGCTGGGGCTGAACCCAGGAGATGTGATTTTGGTCTGCTGGTTTGCTATGATAGTCTAGCAAGGGGAACAAAAGAGGAACACAATGAAGGCCCCGTTCGGTTCAGGGATTTTTTCCCTGGATTGCACTGGTTGCAACGTAAAATCCCGAGATGGCCCCCGACTCCATAGATGTGGAAAATATGTGTGTTCGGCTGTGCAACACCGGTACAGAACCGGTACGGTAGATTCTCTATCCCTACAACCTGAATGATGGATTTAGACTGGAGCACAACTCTACCCCAATTATCCACTCTCCCAGTTCTGTTGCATGCAACAGGACCAGCTTTAAACTATACTTGTACTGCCTTACTAAGCACTCTAAATCTAAAATATCCATTGATTGAGGATATAGAAAACCCACAGAATCTCAATCCATGGATCGGCTGCAACAAATGAACCGAACAGGCCCGAAGTAGGCTATTGTTCGCTGTGGGAGAGCCTACGGGTGTGATAGCAAGAGTTGGTGTAAATTTATTTGTTTTTTCACATGAAAGGAGTTGTGGTTGCATTGTGCATGGAGCGTTGGACCTTCGAGGTGAGATCCGGCGAGCGAGAGAGAGCAAAGTAGCAAAACTGGGAAGGTAACATCTACTCAAGGAGTGGGTTAGAATCAAAAACCGCTCTGGCGAGAGTGAGCCCGGCTCATCTTCAGACGGATTGTCAGTATCATGTGAAGCTTCTTCATTGTGTTTTTTTTGTCTGCCATCTTATTCCGTTACTCTACTGGTACAGCATCTGTACCGGCATCGTACCTATTGAGGATACCGCTATCCCAGCATGCCGGTATGATACTCTACCCAAGCACCAGTACTGGAACCTCTGTGCATACAGTCCCGGTATGCTTACCCCAATTCACGGCGTCATAGTTTCCCTAATCAGGTGCTACATGATTGGTTGGCCCCGGGCCCGCTTTCCCACCGAAAGAGCCTCGGCTGTGCGATACACAATCAGCTGCTGCTAGCCACCCGGGCCTCCTACAAAGTCTCACCTTCGTGAGTCCCAACCTCTTTCTTCCCCCCTCCTCCCCCTCCACCGCTTTCTCCCCTGACCATTCCACCACTTATCCTCTTTTTTTGATTTTGAGAGGAGTTCTCTTGCCGGGCACCCACGCATCTCTCGCCTATTATTAACCCTTCAGAACACTTCTTCCCAGCTCTGATTCATTCACATTCCTTATTCTAATCTCACCTCATTGAAATGGCCCGCCGAGTGATTGTCGTTGGTGGTGGTTGTAAGCATTCCCGACCCAACCATATCAGTCACGGTGTCAACTTTGGGGCAAGTGATTAAACAGCTAATCTGCTACCCGGTAGTGTCTGGCCTCAGCGCTGCCCACACCCTGTATCTGGCTGGTGCCAATGTTCTTGTTCTCGACAAGCAAGGTTTGTAGATCAGAAACCTCCCCGTTCATGGTGGAACAAAGTTTAATAATTTCTTAAGGTTTCTTCGGAGGAAACTCCACCAAGGCTACCTCGGGTATTAACGGCGCCCTCACCCGGACCCAGGTAGACTCGAACATTCAGGACAGCGTCCAGCAGTTTTACAACGATACCCTAAAGTCGGCGCGTGATAAGGCAAGGCCAGACCTCATCAAGGTCCTCACCTACAAGTCCGCTGCGGCAGTTGAATGGTTACAAGATGTATTTGGTCTTGACCTTACTCTCGTTTCTCGTCTTGGGTGTGTCCGATTCTACAGAGCTATCACAAGTTTATTCTCGGAAATCTAATCGTTGCATAGTGGTCACTCCCAGCCCCGCACCCACCGTGGTCATGATGCCAAGTTCCCCGGTATGGCCATCACCTATGCGCTAATGCAGCGCCTTGAGGAGCTTGCAGAGAAGGAGCCGGAGCGAGTCAAAATCATCAAGAAGGCTCGTGTTACAAAGCTCAACAAGGAGGGTAACAAGGTGACCGGTCTCGACTTTGAGCATGAGGGAAAGACCTATACCGAAAATGGACCTGTCATTCTCGCCACTGGCGGTTACGCTGCCGATTTCACAGATTCTTCTTTGTTGAAGAAGTACCGCTCTGACGTCTACGGGCTCGCCACTACCAACGGCACCCACGCCACTGGCGACGGGCAGAAGATGGTTATGGAAATTGGTGGTAATGGCATCGACCTTGATAAAGTGCAGGTGCACCCAACCGGGTTGGTAGATCCCAAGGATCCCGGATCCAAGTGGAAGTTCTTGGCTGCTGAGGGTAAGCTCTCAATCTCTCACCTTCCTAATATGCTAGTTGCTAAGGCTCTTTGCAGCCCTCCGTGGTGAGGGTGGCCTTCTCCTTAATGCGGAGGGTAACCGCTTCTGTGATGAGCTCGGTCATAGAGATTACGTCTCTGGCGAGATGTTCAAGAACAAGTTCCCCATCAGACTTATCCTCAACAGCAAATCCTCCAATGTCCTTGACTTCCACACAAGACATTACTCAGGCCGTGGTCTCATGAAGAAGATGACTGGTCAGGAACTGGCCAAGGAGATTGGCTGCGGCCCCCAGCACCTCCAGAAGGTATTCAAGGAATACAATGACATTGCCGATGGCAAGAAGAAAGACCCATACGGAAAGAAATTTGTGAGTTCAATACCTTACGCCCAATCATAACAGAATTTAACAATCTACAGTTCCATAACGGCCCTTTCGACGTCAACGATGACTTCTATGTAGCTCTCATGGAACCCGTCCTTCACTTTACTATGGGTGGTGTTGAGATTGATGATAAAGCTCGCGTCTTAAACAGTGAGAAGAAGCCCTTTGACGGTCTCTTCGCCTGCGGCGAATTGGCAGGAGGTGTCCACGGAGCCAACCGCCTCGGTGGCTCCTCCCTCCTCGGATGCGTTGTCTATGGCCGTGTAGCTGGTGACTCTGCATCAGAGTTCCTCTTCCAGCAAGTCCTCACCGGCGCATCTTCCTCCGCCGCCGCCCGTCTGAACCAGATCTCCCTCCATATCGACCCCAACAACCCGGGCAGACTCACCATTGAGTGGGCCGGCCAGGGTCCATCAGGTGCTAACATCCCCAGCCAGACGGCAACACACGCCGTATTCAAGGACGGTGCTGAGGGCTCCGACCTCGGAGCCGTAGAGAAGCCCGCTGCCAAAAAAGAGTTCTCCATCCCCGAGAAGGAGTACACTATGGAGGAGGTCGCAGAGCACAACAAGAAGGAAGACGTGTGGGTTGTTGTTAAAGGTCTTGTTATGGACCTCAGCGGCTTCCTAGAGGACCATCCCGGCGGTGTTCAGGCCATTGTGAACTTTGCTGGCAGAGACGCTACTGAGGAGTTTGCAATGCTACACGATGATGAGGTCATCCCGAAGTATGCCCCTGCGACGGTGATCGGGAGGGTGAAGGGCGTTACCCCTAAGTTGGACCTGTGAATTTATCAACTTTTTTTACTCGGGTTGGGCGGTATGGTAGGACTATATGTACAAGTAACAATTTTCGTTTTCGCGTTCCCCTCTTTTCCCCCCTCTCCTCTTTCCTTTCTCGAGCTAATTTGGACCAAAGCGGGATTGTCTATGGAAACTTTTGTTGCTTTGTAGAGAGAAAAAAGTAAAACCGAAGTAAAGTCCCATCACTTCATCACACTTGCTTGCTATATCCTACCACTCCGTGATATATAATACAAACCGCCCCAGAAGAAACCCTCCACACTAAAACTCCTATCCAAGTCAGCTAGCGCCCTATTATATCAATCCCCAACCTCAGACCGCCACATGAATGAGTGAGCAACACTGCATGAGAAATAAATAAACCCCTCCAAACAAATCATTCATCCCCTTGGTATCACAACAATAATTAGATAATCGAGCGAATGTAATTGCCTGCCGTGGCCGGGTGCTTGTGCCTCTTATACTGTAGATAGAATGTATAAGAGATAGATACGGTTTGGGGTGGCGGAGCAGTGCAAGGTGTAGAATGGTGGTAGCGTAAGGTAAGGCGAGGTAGCTTATTATGGAAACTGTGCTCGCACGTTAGTAACAAGAGGATCCACTTAGCAGTACCTGTTCTAAGTCTCATAAGCCCACAGGAAAAGTAATCCGGCCACAGCCTAACCTGCCAAAACTGAATGCACCATATAAACTCTCACGAGCGGGAGCTAACACAAGCCCGAGCACCAACCCACTGCTACCCATCCTGCTTGCCTGCCTGCCTACCCGACTACAAGCTAGCTCGCTGTAGGAGAGTAATTTGAGTTTAGCCATCAGAACTCACCCTACTGCGTATATTACATGTCCTTACCATTAGCAATGCAATGCAACCCCATCTAGCAGCAAGGTTTTTTTGCAGCCCGCCGGATGTGGCATTTCTTCCTTGGATGCCACTACCGTGCTTGGGAGTGGACATGATAACCTAGTCCGAGTAGGTAAATAATGAACAGCAACCCGGGAGTCCTCCTGCCTAACTTCAAGGGAGCGGAGGGTGTGAGGCTAATAACCTGCTGTAATATCAAGCTGTGATCTTCGTTTTGAGCTACATGGATAAATGAAGGAACCGAGTGACCGTCCATGTCTGCCTGCGATACTAAGATGAAGAATGTAGAATAGAGGAAAGGTTCCGAGGGCCTTTATGAAGAAATTAGAGGTGAGATGTCAGAGTCTCTTGAGATAGGCAGTGGGTTATTAAGGGATCCATCCACACACACAGACCCGGCGTCCAGGAGATAGAGGGGTTGACGTGGATCAAGGCGTCCGAGTGGCCAATAGCAAATGGGTGATTTTAGGGAGGTATTTGTGTCCCATTCCCATGCATGAACGGAGGGGGTTGGTTGACGTGCCGTGATACATTGTTCAATTGGTGTCTGCAAAATAAAATAAAACCCCCCTTCAAACGCCCCCAGTGAAGGCCATTGCAGTGTCTTTACTTCAACCCCCTTCTACATGCAGCAGTCTCCGGCCACGGTGGCAGTTATTATCTCCTAGGCTCAGGCGGTCTGGTAGCCGGTACAAACTCGATATTGGAAACACAAGGAGGTTACAAGTAATATGGAGTGACCATCCGGTAGTTCTAAAGTTAAGATTACCGTACGGGGGTAGTTTTTCTTCATAGTAAGTTACACCATTTGATAGAATCTACCCTTTCGCCACAATATTTCCCAACATTGACGCCATGATTCACTCGCGCAGACAGCAATTCAGTGAGTGTTATCCTAAGCACCACCCGGCAGCAATTAGGCATCCCAAGCACACCAGTCTAAAGGGAAAAAATGAAATGTAAAGAGAACAAAAACAGGACCAACACACATATCCTGAGCTCTGTGTGTTATTGCATTCAAGTTCCTGATCAAACTCTCCGACTAATTTCCCTGTTAAGAATTTGTCTACTCTCTCGATCCATAAATATTTAACAGACATCACAACATCGTTGTCCCTAAGCTCAAGCAATTTTCTCTCTCTCTTCCAAAGGCATCAGGATATGTATCTGTTCCCGTAGTAATTTGATTTGGAAATGCCTGGCTGGCGCACTGGCTAATATGTCAAGAAACTAATAACCTCCTGTGCAAAATTAGCAGGAGCCCAGGAGTTCGATTCCGCTCAAAAAACTAAGCTATGATAGTTCTATTAGCTCCCCGATATGTTGAGGTACGGCTACCCACTTAGGTCATGTCTATGGGTTAGCTCAGGGCCTACCTACTGTGTTTGGGTTAGGTCTATCATTGGTTGTGCGGGGGTGGGCTTGGCACGGGCGTCTCCCTTTAAGTACCGCATTTACTGGGCAAATTCGACCCGCCGCTAGTAAGAGCTAATTCGTGTCAGGTTAGCAGCTCTAGATTCAATTCTACCTAGTCAATTTGATTAATACGTACGATAGGTGGAAAACTGCAACAAGTGCATGGGTTTGTAAAGCGTCATTTCACTTCAGTCAGAAGAAAATACTGGTTTTACCGAAATCACAACCCTTCTACCTTCGTCATTGTGAATGAAGTATGAAAACACACACTCTCGCCTAAGTTATAGCCTATTGTTACTAACTCCTATCCTCTTTAGATTAACCCTATTGCAAGCAAGCTGCCACTAGCGGCGGGTCGAATTTGCCCAGTAAATGCGGTAGTCTTCTTCCATGTACGACTAGTTATCAACGAACATCTCACCTCACACATACGACACACACATCCCAACAACTTTATGGATTCACCCTATTGTGTGGGGTTTTCCTTGTTTGTGTGTGGTGTTCTCTGTGCATATGTTTAGTCCCTAACTAATTGGTTGAGAGCTGTTATTCAGGCATCTCCACTCCAACACCTCCACTAACTCAAGCAAGATGTCCACAGCCAAAATCTCTCACGACCTCAATCACCACAATGTCCCCTCTCACTCAGCCACTACAGCTGAGCAAGAAAAACAACTTGAAGGGAAAACTCATAAGACCTTACATAATAGAGAAGGGAATAAAGCAGAAGGCCCTTGGGGTTCTGCATACAGCTATTAAGAATGATGAATCCTCCTACACCCTCAAGATCAGAATCAAAAGTAAGAAGGTTGCTGGTAGGCTATCAGCCACATGAGAAGGTTTACCACCCACAGGTGGTAAGCCAATCACAAAGTATTCTGATATTCTGAACGAGTATCACAATATGATAACACCGACAAAGCAGAACAAGTTGAGATAGATATGAGGAGGCACAGAGGGGTGGTGCAAGTATCTTCACTATCAAGAATGGAAAGGAAGGTAAGTTTATACTGGTTATATCATAAGTTATGATGTTTGTAAAATGAACTGCTATTGCATACAGCTAAAATCGAGCGAAGCCAAAGAACTTTGATACAAGAAAAAGGTATATTGAACTTGAAAATAATAGATAAAGACAAACAATTTACCTTGCAAATATTTCATGTCTGTTTTCAAGTTCCATTTGCCTGTAACTTGTGATATGGAATTGCAGTCTCAAGCCCAGACCTCTGTCATTCTGGCTACAAATAAGTATGATTAGCTGACACTGAGGACACTACAGGGAAAAATATTATTAAGGTATTGTTTGGGATTGACCTAGACATCTACAAGCCTCAGCAACATATGAAGGAGCTTCACAAGCTCTGACCCAGTCACTTGGATACCATAAGGGAAAAGTATACAAGAATTGAAGTACAGAAGGATAATCCCTATATCGCTCTTAATACCAAATACCGTCGAATGTTTATCTTATTCTCTGATCCATTCAGAGATATATATAGGAAAGAGAATGGTCCAAGAGTCTCCCTGCAAGTATATAATAATATCAATAATTATGTGTAACGACGCTACGATAGGTGGCTACAATCACTATCACCTTAGCCCAAATGGTATACCAAGAGGTAACCAGAGGTGGTATGGTCACGTATACTTTATACAAATAGCTGGTAAACCTAGGATAAGGCCTAGGGAATAGTTGAGTAGCCTTGAGGTACTCTACTAGGCAGGGTAACCTTTCGGGAGAACATTAGCATAAGGTCAAGAGAATTATGGGAATGTTACACGGACCTCCGAGACGACTTCTGTGGTTGCCTGGAGGACTTCCTGAGCGGTTAAAGGCATAAGAGGGCAAAGTTACCCTACCTTGGGAATCTGGTCATTATGCCCATGGGTCCCAGTTACCCTACTGAGGAGCCCAAGTTACCCTACCTTCACCGGCAAAGTCATCCTAGAACTTAGAGGTCGATTGCCTCACATTCTATGGGCTCTTAGATGTTCTTGGGCGCACACGCATCTGCGCGGGGAGGCCCCACGCCTGTAT
>Ga0307509_10006833_pt1 | contig 15186 bp, 16 predicted proteins | sample 10_EM_MG_FD_202245 | JGI IMG/M metagenome (GOLD analysis project Ga0307509, IMG submission 202245) | Populus trichocarpa ectomycorrhiza microbial communities from riparian zone in the Pacific Northwest, United States - 10_EM | ecosystem: Host-associated > Plants > Roots > Unclassified | place...
TGTGTCAAGTCAATACAGCACTAGTCCAATCTTGAGATACTAACCACTAGTTTCTGGGCAACTTCGCTAGTCTCCACACCACATCCATACGAAAACCGAAAATGAAACCTGCAAACCGCCTTTTTTTTCAGTTTGCTGTTTCCCCAGTTTCAACCATTTTGGCATTTTCAGTACACCACAAAACCGGCGAAAACGATCAAAACCGGTTGACGTGAGACCCCCTATTCTATCTTACCCCCAACCGTTTTACTCGAGTACCAGTTTCATACAGATGATACAGAAATTTTTTCCCCGTACTTGATCTCTGCCAACAGCGGCAATGATCCGCCGGCTAAAATCCCCCCCGCACCGTAAACACTGTAGGGCCCAACCGGTAACCCACGGCAAGCAAAACCCTCCAAGCGACTGTCACCCTATCCGTACATCACCGCCAATCCCGATATACCAATATATATTCCGGAATCCAGGAGGTCACTAGGCAGGCCGCCGCCAAGTTTCTGAGAGATTATAGGCTAACACAAGTGTTCAGTGGTTAATGATTACTCTCTAGGGTTGAGGGGGGGTGCACTGGGCCAGTTGAAGTGTGAAGCAACGTGATAGTGGGAAAGGATCTAATAGAGTATGGATGAGTGGAACAGAGACTTGCGAGAAATGGGAATACGAACGTGAAAATGATCAAAAGAATAGAAACAGGCTGGAATAAGAGACTCATAAGAATGAGGAGTAAGATACAAATGGAAGAGATGAAGAACAAGATCAGAACTGTGTAGTAATAACATGCTTTGGGTAGTCCTAGGTTTTCCCACCGGTGCTTTTTCCTGATGTATTGCAGTATATTTGATTTGACACTCCCCTGTTTACTCCTCAGGCTGTATATACACTTATGCCAGAAGGACAGAATAAAAATAAGACAAATATGCAAAAGGGGCAAAGCTCCTGAATGAATAAAAGGGGAAAGAAGAAGGAAAAAAACAAAGAGGACTAGATACTATAAGCAAGAACCGTGAAAGTCTAGTGCTGTCTTTGAAGTGCGCGCAATGGATGCCATCAGTATTCCCAACGGACCAGGTAGGCCGGCCGTGGTAAAGAGGGGCCCGGCTTGTGAAAATTCTCTGGGGCCTGGCCTATATATCCTAGGTCTACCCGCTCTTGGCGAGCAGCCATGCAGCGTCCCGGCAAAAACCCACAGCATCATAAATGTTCTCACATTACCATTAACATTAAAAATACAAAAACACGTTCGCTTTATTAGCAAAAAAAATACTAGAGATTGTAAGTTAATTAATTAAATTAATGGTGGAAAGGCAGTAGGGACCAATCTGAACCTATATGTCGTGTTCTTAGCGGGAACAAAGAACGTGAAAATTAAAAGGTTAATACAGCGGGCATTCCCGATATATCTACAAGAATCCTACATCTACCGCCGAGGCCGAGTTCTGGCGCTATAAAGACGGGAACCCGGAGGGAAAGGGTTGGAAAGAGAGGAGAGTCATGTATATGTAGGGATATCTCTGGGAATGCCGAGAAACCGGAGCGCCGAGGTTTTTCAGAATCGGGCTTATAGACCAGCGGGCTTGCAGTATTATGCGTTCACCTCCCCACCGCACCCATGCCCTAGGCGATTATTGGAGTATTGGAGTTGACGTATTCCGGTCCCCCGTAGGAGGGTCACCGCTCCTCCATCATGCTAATTTGTCTAGCTCGGAGACTCTCAAAGTCTTGATATCGGGACAGGGTTTAAGAGTACCAGATGAATGAAGGGACACATTCTGTTGATTTTCCGGCGAAGACGGTATCACAACATGGGATGCTACAAGTACCAGTATCCACTTTGGACCTCAAGCAGATATTCATCACACGAGTGATAGTACATGATACACAACCGAGAGCAAGTATGGGGACGAAACCCTCTACCGTGTCCCATGACACTGCGCGGACCTAAACCGCGATTAGAACGAAGCTACATGTGATTCGCCAAAACACTCAAGGCATCCGGAATAAACAATTTCTACCATCGACTTAGCTACAAACCAACTATCCCAAATAGATCACAGATCTCACGACAATACCCCGGTAACACACAAAAACGAAACGAAGATAGCGAAAGCAGCTAAGCCAAACAAAGTAGAATAGAAACCCCCCCTCTCAAGCCTATTAGGACCCTTCATGCTCCGAAACAACACAACGGTCCCTCCATTTTTCCAAGCAAAGCGAAATTTATCTACTCTTCGTGCTCCTCCTCCTCCTCCTCATCATCACCCTCCTCCGTTTCACAAGCAGCATCCTTCGCCGGATCATCCTGATCAAGCGCGTCGGAGTCCTCCTCAGGGGCGTGAACAACTTCAACTGCCAACTCCTTATCCTGGGCGTAAACACGTAGGCCCACGCATGCAACCGCATCCCAATAATTCTCCTCATCGTAGTCGGAGTCGTCGGAGTCGCTCTCCTCCGCTTTCTCCTCCTCCGCTTCTTCTCCCGCTTCTCCCTCCTCTCCCTCACCTTCCTTGTCCTCGCCCTCCGCAGCTTCTTCTCCCCCCTCCTCCTCCTCTTCGTCCGCGGCCTCGCCCGCACGGAGGCCAGCCCTCACACCAAACTTGGAAGATCGCCCGCGCTTGGTTATCATACTGCGCGAGAATCGAGAGGGCCTGGCGGGCGCTGACCCGGTGCCCCTACCCGCCCCCCCGGAGCCCCCGCCCCAGATTGCGCCGGCGCCCTCCTCATCATGCTCTGGGTCGGCTCCCTTAGCCTTAGCCTTTTTGGCAAGCTCCTTTTCCTTCTTCCTTGCTCGCGCGGCCATCTCGGTGATGACCTCCTCATCCTCGGGCTCTGTTGTAGCCTTGGCGACGGCGAGATCGTAACTCATCCCAATTTGCAAGAACTTCCTCCGGTTATATTTCTTCGTCTTCCTGATGACCTTGTGTTTGGTCGGCGCCTCACGGTTCTTCTCGCCAGTGATCTTGAAGATGACGATGTACTTTCCTGGCTCGAGCTCGAGTTCCGCGTTTACGCTTCGGGACATGCCGACGTTTGATCGTGAGCGGGTGATGTATTCTGTCTCATCTTCCTTCTGGATACGGAAGTGGAGGTTGAAAGTATACTGCCCCGCGAGACCGCGGAAGTAGCGGTGATCGAGCTGGGAGAGGACAATGACCACGGGACCCTTTGTGGTGACGTTGACTTCAAATCGCGTTGGGCTGTATTCCATTGCCCATGGCACTGGCACTTGGATCCAGCGGTTTGTGACGGTCCAGGTAGTGTCGAAAAGACGGGTACGATCAAGCTGACTGAATTTGTGCAGGAAGTCATCGTCTGTTGCTGTTAGCTAAGAGCGAAGACACAAGGGTGTAGTTTTTTAGCTTACATGACATCCAAAAAGCACCGTCGTCTCCGAAGCGATGCTCCAAGAGTGTCATCCATTCAGCCGTCCACTCTTTCGAACCATCGCTCCATGGACCGGTCCACTCGGTAGATCCCCATGGGTTTCTAAAAAGGCAATTAATATCCGATTGATATTTCGGGCATAGAAGGTGGTACCTAATCAAGACGAATCGCTTCCCTTTCACCTCCCTCGCCTTGAGGACTGAATAGGCATGTCCCGAAATAATTCCGGATCGCTCTGATGTTGCACTCCCCAATATGCTAGCTGCAAACAAGAAATCCTTGTTTACAAGAAGAAGCTCTTCCTTCCAGAACCTCTCCTTATCTAGGACATCACAAGTATACAGCTCACTTGTAACACCCCCGGTCAAGTCTTCAACCCCCTCACTACTCCTTGTGTCAGCCAACTGTCACCCACCACTACCATGCCGGGAACAGGAGAGGAGTGAAAGCTTACCCAGTCCAACCTCCCTCTATCGCACCGTAATCACCATGGGCCTTAGCATACGCCTTCTCCAGCAAAGGTAGCCAAGTCTCATTCTTATCCTCACACTTGGCAAACAATAATGCCTGGGACCCTTTGACAAAGGTCTGATTATACTCCTTTTCCTTTCCACTAAATTGTGCTTGTACATACCAATCAGCATCGTGGTACTCCCGGGTCCTGATGTATAATTGGTCATCGACGATAGTTGATATCCACTCGCCATCTAGTAAGCCGCCATTCGTTAATCGATGAAAAAGTGATCAGATGCATCCGGTTTAGGGCCAACATACCGCGCATAAAGATGAATCCGTAAACACCCACCTCTACAACATACCGGTAAGTTAGCGAGAAGGTTTCCCAATTTAATTTAATTGCATAGTTAACATTGAGTAGGGTTAGGGTTAGTGGGAATCATACGTTCATCCCTTGCAACACAGATCTTCTCGACCAGGCCGGAAACGTTTGTGATTGTTGTTACTGCCGCCAAGAGCCAGCAGTCGCCCGTCTAAGCCATACCAATCAGTTAGACCCACAGTCAGTAAGCTTTCGGTACGCAGCACTTACAGCTCCCTGGTGGATATCGCCTATCGTCACCATTCCGGTAATTAGCACTCACATTTATTCGTTGTACCGCTGGGGTAGCCCAAGAAAACCCACCAGCACTAACGCCATCCTTAAAAAACTTGGGCTTGTCAAAGATTTCCTATAGCATCCCATAATTCATCAGCACCTAACCCCCACTCGTCAATGAATGGTAAGCTAAGGAAAAATAAACAAACCTCAACCCTAGCCATCCCAGCAGGGTCCAGTTCGCTCCCTTGATCCTTCGTGAGGCCATCAAGGCAGTGCCGTCCATCATTCCGGAGGTCAAAATGGAAATCCCTATACTTCCTATTCGCGCTCCGACATTCTTTAGCTATCTTGGCTACCTTAAGCTTGCAATGCTCGACAGCATCATGAAAGCTCTGAGTAGCAATGACAGATTTGGTTGCTCCCTGGGGAATGTGCGCAGCCGCGGCGTCCGCTACCTTGTTCTTCGGAAGGATGGTCCTCGACTTTGATCCTAATGTATCCTCGGCGGCAGTAACTGAAGCTTCATCGGCCTTCTTGACGTCTTTGCCCTTATGTTCCTTGCGTTTGGTAGCAGCGGTAAACATGGTCGGTAGTTTAAACTATGTCAATTGGCAGTAATAGTTGGAGTGATTGAAATTGTGACGGTAGGAGTTGCTTCTGGGGGGGGCGAGAGGGGAACGATGAGGGAAACCGGTGTTGCTATATACCGATCCTCTCCCCCTCGCTCGAGCCGAGAGCTAGACTTTCGAGATGGTAATTCAGAGAGCAGACATCCCTTAAGGGTATTACAGGGATCAGAATTTGTTGGCGTCAATGCGGTAAAGAGAGAGAACACCGGTCGTAGATGAAAAAGGAATTTTGATTACGGTCGTTATGCAAGGCGAACGGAGCTCCATCAATTGCTGCTTCATTGACTCACCTGTGCGAATTGTGCTTGATCTACTAGCGCTAGTGGAACTAGGTCATGTTTATCCTCAGCGTTAGAGGGGCTGTTGTGTAACATAACTCAACCCAGCACAAGCACAAAGATACCGTTAAAAGGGGGATTTAGCTGGTTCGGCTAAGACGGAGCTAGGGTAACTGGAGTGGAATAGTGGCCTGGGGCATTCAGGTGGATTTAGCAACCAGGTCCATTTGCGTCATTGGGGCGAGGATCGCACCACAGAACTTGAACCTCCTCTGCGAACACTGGCATACAATACTTCTCAAAGCTGATAGTATAAATAGCAATAAGAAAAGTATCTTAGTTGCTGCAAGTGCATCAGCTACCATGTCCGCCACTCTTCTCATTGTACCAGACTTAGGATGTTACCACAAACTAAATTGTGTGGATGGCTATCATGTGCGATGCTTCAATATGACACTAGTCTCGATTAGTTCCCTAACAAAACCTTTGGCCTGCTCTACCTTTCTTCTAACACTATCAAAACCACATGTCTTTTTGCCAAACCTACTTCAATAGAGAGCCTAGATTCTTCACTTTGTATTCCACTTGAGATACCCATCACTGCACGATTTGTTGCCTTTTGAGAAGTACTTCAAGATAAGGCATCGTCTAGGCGGGTATTTACCCACCTAAGGGTGAACGAAAAGAGTTCGGGTATCCTCACTATACTGTTTCCAGGGTGTTTCTTGGCCTAGCGACCCGTGCGCCGTATCAGCTAAATCCCCCTAAAAAAGCCCTTGAAATCCACTATCAGATTAGCAACGGGAATCGGGCCATCAGCCCCTGATAGGTTTGGTTTGACAGGACAACGGAATTGCGAATACCGATATCACACTAATTAACGAGTTCCGGTGCGTCCAGTGGGCCTGCTTACCTTACCAGTATTGTGTCACGAAACCGTTAACCAGGATCCTTCAACCCAGAATCCTAAGATTACAGGGCGGCCCTGAAGAATTAGATTTCAAGAGTTTTTCCAGTAACCGCAACTGCGCTTGTAGAAGAGTAGCAATCCATCAAATCAGCCCCACGCGCACCGAGTAGCGCAATGGAGAACAAGTTTCCCGAAGAGGTTACCGCGCAGGCGGACATGATGAGGTTCGAAAGCCCGCTCGGCTAAATTTAGAAAAAAAATTCAGCACCCAAAATAAGCGACCGTCTGATATTATGCATCACACGAGCCCGGAGCCGAACAACCCCTGCTGCCCCATGCAAGGTGGGGGAATTCGGCGTCAGCAATTAAGTTCATGCTAACATACTGTACGGAATAAAGTTAGCAAATGGTAATGCAACAACCAACACACAACACGGAGGAACTGTGATAAGCTTCGTGCTGCTGCTGCTCCAGATCTTCCAGCGTATCACATTCAGTTGTGTGCCGGTAGCACAGAAACCTAGGCTACCGCCTCCCCCCTCCCCCCCACAATTCCTCCCTCACGACTGGCTTATGGTTACCGTTCTTCTTCAGCCCCAGCCTGGTTGAAACGGTGATACCCGTTTCATAGCGCGGGTTGACATTTGCCGGAGCTTCCGCCCCCCCTCTTTTGGATCCAATCCCACTCCCCCGCAGGCATAATGTATCGTCGCCTGTCACACTCGAGCATTATGCATGCATAGCGGTTTATGGCCATTGAGGTAGAACTAAACGTTGGGCTACAGTAGCACACCTCTGCCAGCCGCCGGAATCCGCATCTGGACATGTCTACCTGGCCGCGACCTTCCCCTTGAATGGATTGATACTACCACGAAGGGCTGAGTTGCATGAAGGAAATCAGCAAAAGGTTTCGCATCATAATATTCACATGCGAATCACATTAATACCTCATACTAGTACTAGCACTTTTGACAAGATCGGAATGTCCCAATTATTTTATACTGCTACCTGTAGTACATTAAACTAACCCTGCATATATCATACCTCTAAATTCAACCCCCGAATCAATCAATTTGTCTTCTTCTTAAAGTTCCCCAACCATTTCCTCAGGGCTGTGGTGAAGATCCCCCTCGCCTTCACACTCTCCGGCCCACTAGTCGAGAGATCCCAGCCGTGGCCTCCGCCTTTGAGAAGGTATCCGAACACCTCTCCCTTACCGGTTGAAACCCCCTCCTCTGGAATATCCTGTGTCAGTTTGACACCTTTTGGCGCCCAAGGCTCCTCGGATAACAGCGATAAGGTCAGCCATGGGTCGTATTCACCTCCTAATGCTTGGTCAGCCACGATCAACAAGTCAAGGGGTTCGAATAATACCCGTGGTAAACACGTTCGAAGGCCGGAGGTCCCAACCACCGTATTCCCGATTAGTTTTGTCCACATCCGGCTGCTGAGGTAGCAGGCCGCTGGAAAGTCCTTGTGGGAATTGATGGTAACACATATCTTGCTGATGCTTGAGACTATTATATGATGATACGATTTGATTCGGTCCAAGATTAGACGATTGGAAGAACCCTAATCAGTTCGTTAGATAAGGCTTCCCATATTCCAAGTACATGCTTTTACCCCATTCAGTACAATATTGATACATCCAAGATATGATGTTTGGGATTGGAAACGGATCATCGAGTCGGCAGTTTGGCCTCCCTACAGTACTGTTTCCATAATATCCTGCACAACTGGTCTTCGTGTTGAAATTAACCTAAGCGGCCTGTGAGTATTCGAGCTCCAACTTTAGTGCAAGATTGGGTGACTAACAATAGCTCCGAATGGCTCCCATGTAGCCCAACGATCAGAAGTAAATTTAGCTCCTTTGCTCTTTGCCCACCCCTCTTCCCCAGAGATCCCTCCGGTCTCAGGATTCGTAGAAATCCAATCGCAGAATGACCTCAAACCTGCTATACATACTTATTAAATCTTGATCATCAGATCTCCCATCTTCAAGGGCAAACCCTACCTCCCGTACCCTCTACTAGTTCAGTCTGCCAAGAGGCATAGATGTATGTCAGGGCGTATGCAAATCCCTCATTAGTGTTATTCTCCGCACCAACCCCTAAATATTGCTTCTTTATAGCCGCCGCAGCATCCTCCCTGGAAAGTTGGTCATCGATATACTTGATCGCTGCAACGATGTCATTGGTGCAATTTTTGAATCCAACCGCACCAAGCCCACGATATAGGTGATCCCAATATACCGACATATCGATCTGAGCATGGATCGGAGCGGATGAGGAAAGCGAGGCAAATATTGTCTCGGGGTACTTCGCGCGAACAAGTGCTGCGCGGGTACCGGGATAGCTGGCGCCAAGGAACACCCATGGTGTGGAGGCTGGTGTCAAGTCTGTGCTGGAGAAGTTGTGAAGAGTGAAGTTGTTGGCAAATGCCTAGTTATCAGTCAGTGAAAGCCATTGGTGAGATCGACAACCTGCGCTACCGGGATATCTGCAAGGGCTTGAGCAGTTGTCAACCACCGGAACTCCTCCACAGGCGTGGTAACAGAGACGTTAACATGTGATGAGGCTCCGTAGTATCTAAAAAATTAGCCCATTGGCCATTGCTACTCATCAACAGTTTAGAATTGTAAAACACTTACCGATGTTCCCAAACGATCCCAATCCCATTGAATTCTTGGACGATTTTCCGAAAGGGCGTCTCGCCGATAAGCGTACCCAGAGCACTGGGTTCCGCGTCAGATTCCCCGCCGTCATATACTTGATACCCGTTAGCCTATCATTAAGCACTACATGATCGGGGGCACAAACTGAAGACTGGACTCCCGGGCTTGTAGAATTCTTGAAGCACCCAATACCTATTTTCGAATGTTCCAGGATGGTTCCCAAAGTGGTCAAGAGGGAGCTACCGGAACACGTGCGCAACAGATATTAGATCTCGATAGTGAAGTGAAGATGAGGGGAAGGCCAATCACCTTGACTTTTTCAGCTAATACATTCGCTGCCTTAAAAGCTGCCTGAAAATCGACCGATCCCCCACCAACCCCAACATCAGCTCGCCTCTGATAATGGAAAACCGGCCCCGGACGTATCACTGCCTCGGCAAGACCAAGAAGCGCCAACGCTATCACTTGTCGTTTCCACATTTCTCAAGTCAGTCACTTCGCTCCGGGGAACTCGCAAGTGTGATATGGGAAAACTAAAGGTACCTGAAGGGGGAGTGCGGTTTGCCTTTAAAGCCAGGTGACCCAGGCCCTCGCAGCAATAAACACTCGTGCCGTAGAATGGGGGCGAGCTGAGGACCCCCCCCCCCCAACACTCTCTGTTGAGGCTGACAACCGTAAAAGTAGGAGCGCGTCGGAAAATTGTGAATGATCTGCGGTAAAACGCACTGGGGATACGAAATACCCTTGTCGAGAAAGCGCATCCCCCAGGATCCAGCTCCCCTTCTGGCTAGCCATCGTTGCTTACGGCTCCTAGTCTATTATTGAGTGCTCAAAATTACTATCCCCTGAGAGATACACGACAGCGGTGGACCGCTTTCGTGATCCGCGACTCGCAAGTACCGTAGCAAAACCGTAGGCCTGGCGCCTCTTCATTGGCTATCGCTAAACCGGGCGTTTTGACAACCTGCCTACCTCGGCCGAAGCGATATGTGTTGTTCTCCGAGAGGGCCTACGGAGACAAAAGGAAATAGACAACACAACAAATTCCCAAGTCTAACCACCACCCCCAGTGAACGGGCCTACCGGTAGTGAAAAGCTGGCTCCAATATCGCCTCCGAGGATTGCCAGACGCGAGAGCACGATAGAAGATAAGTTAGTCGACGGTAAAAAGTTCCTGGAAGCGCTGAGAATGGATAATCTAAACCCTGGGAACAAAGAACGGTACCAACTTTCCCTAAACGTCGAGATAGAATAATAGATTTTCCTCAATCAAAGAATGGTATTCAGGCAATTCGGATATAACTTGTTCGTTGTAGAGTTAGTGCTCTGCCAAGCTTTGGGATCTCGGGAGCGGCTCCCAGGACTCAGCCTCCCCCAGGGTATGATACAAACTCCCGCGAGAAGTTATGGAATATGGTGCCTTTCACTTAGAACATGCACCGTGCTCGATGCAACAGGTAACGCTCAACACTATGAGGAATTAGGGCTCATTAGGAATAATATAGAATAATATTATGTTATGAATATCAAGTCATATTAATATATTAATTTAACAGCCTTCCTAACAGTATCCTATATATAATAACTTTTGACATCTTTACCGCAAGTGATGAATTGCATTCACGGGCTGAATAGAGTCTGAGGGTGAATACATAAATCGTCGGTAATTTTATACTATGATAATAATATTATTATTACAATACATTATTTCTATCTAGCCCTAATATCTCATAGGGTTGAGCGTTACCTGTTGCATCGAGCACGGTGCATGTTCTAAGTGAAAGGCACCATATTCATAACGGTAGGTTAACCAGCCAAATATCCCTGTCTCTTCTAACCCTTGTAACCGAGGGCTCATGATAACCTACCAGTCTCTCTTGAAAAAAAGGTGCAAATTAGCCTCTCGACCCGGCCCGGGCCAGCCGTTTGTCCGCAGACCTACAAGAGGCAGGAAGTCGGCTTCCGAGCCTATCGAAAGAGAATATCTGAAGCCTAGCGAAGCCCGGTTGCACCGAGATAAGTGTATTTACTCCCGCAGTTCTCCTAAGCACATATCTCTTTAAGTCAGCTGTCGCAAAAACTCGCCACCGCACGCTACAGTGCAGTCAGCAATGCTTCCCCCAAGAATCTAGGCATACCATAGATAGCAAAAATCTAAACATAGAACACCAGTAGGATGGTAGCTTTTACTACAAGAGGCTCCGCCGCTCCGCTGGCACAGTGCTACACGAGTACTGTACAAGAGAGGAAATGGGATTTGTGTTTTTTGCTGACAGCGACAGGAAAAAAAACATCCGCGAGTACAAGCACCAGGCGAGATGTCTCCGTGCAAGGGTTTCCAAGTCCTTTAGTGGTGGTAAGAGAAGCAAAAACACCGAACAGCGTGGCAGCGTGGCGGCACGTTTCTATTTTTTCCTATTGAAATAGACTCCATGTCTTAGGCATCCCTGCTACCGGTATCCTCACCTCGTACGAAAACATCTCGCCTGCTTATCGATAGAGTGTTACCTCAGCACCAGCTGGTAGAACATACCAGAGTAGACGGAGGCGGATGGATGACAAAGGTGATGAAGGCGGATAATTTCCGGGGACGAAGGACAAGGGGTAATACCTTTAATGCGTTGGGTAATTTCATTTTTTTTGGAGCCGAAAGGATTGGCGGAAGGCTTTACAAGTATGCTCATGTCTTTCCTTTATTATTATTATGGAAGTAAGCAAGCATACTTATGTTTTGGTTGGTTTGAAAACGAGTGGATAAGGTTTCTGATTATACCTACCATAAGTCCAACCCTAGCCTAGTTCGAACGCTCGGCCATTAACCCATTTGTTAGCTATCCCCAATAGAACAGTACCGCCTCTCTGCCGAGCTAGGGATCTAGGCATAGACTACATAAACTTAGTACCAATATCCCCTCTGGCGCGAAAGTGCCGGCGGAGAGAACAGAGATGATGTGACCCTCTCTTGTATAGTTCTTGAGCAAAAGTCATTTTCGGTGGGCTCGAGTACAGCTAAAAACCCACCGGGAGACGGAAACCTGCAGTCCATGAAATGCTGATGTGTACCCCCCCCCTCCTTTTAACCAATTAACACAAAGGAAATTCCAACAGATAGCTAAAGCTCAAGTAAATTATAAATTAAAATCCCCATAACAAATTCCTTTGTTCTATGGACAGTGCTCACCAATTGGCATGCCCCATCTTCAAACTCTAGCTAAAACACCAAGAATTTGTATGGGCTCCGATAGGAGAAGATACATGTTTTGAAAATTACTAAATTTGTTTCACCACAGTCCTTTCGATATTTCGCTATATACTCTAATACTGAAATATCGCAGTTAGAGTGTCCAGGACTAGTGCCTTATAGAAAATTGATTTACCTGCCCTGCAGGTGGTCGAGTTCTAGCACTCTGAAAAGCGCCACTTTTGGTGTAAAAGAGGCCAACAACGATGGCTTTTTTCAAGGCACTGTACAGCCTCGTTCGCAAAGTTCTCGCTGATCGGTAGGTATCTCAGCAAAAGTCTGGGGACAACCCATGTACCGGTACAAGAATTTGCACTTTAGGTTTTCTGTAGACACTTGTACTAGTACATTTGTTACTGCCAATATTTTTCCCTGGTACCTCTTTATCCGCGAGAACTTTGCGAACGAGGCTGTACCAGCACAATACCACACCATAAAAAAAAAAGTAATCGGCATCTAAAATGGAGTGGCTATAAATGCACCAGAGGCCACAAGCAAGGAACCTGGTGAACCGATATCTACGTTAGTTGGAAATTACAGGAGCGTCATTCTCTGTATCATAATAAAAAGATTTGTCACAGAGAGCAAATAAACATGAAATTCAAAGCTGAACAGGGCTCATCGGCAATGCCGAGTGTACACATGGGGTTTACCAGTATTTTTTAGTAAAATAAAGGTATCTAAGCTCAATAAACCTCCGAAAAAACGTGGCTAGAGAGATTACTTAGTACCATGGCGATCCTTACTAACTTAGGCTGAACATCAGCTTACAGTCTCTATAATATTATTATAGCATTTTGTAAGCCTTCCTCTACCAACACAGCATTCGAAACCTCCCCCAGCCCGTGGGCTGTATAGTGCCGGTATATGCTGAAGCCGCTTGTATCAGTGTAAGGAAAGCATTTTAAGAGCTGAATCCCCCACCCGCAACCGAAAAGGAAGATGGCGGTGTGGGCTGTTCAAGCTTTTCAATGGGCCGGAGAGATCTTGCGATGCGACCCAATTCTAAGGCACGATGTCCCATCATCGCTTCTGCCTACGGAAACTATTAGCAGATCGGGAGACCCGCCCAGTAGGAAAGCCCCTGGCTAGGCTGCAGCACTCAGGGATGCAAACAGCCTTGCAGCTTGCATCCACCACTCGCGAAAATGTTTCAATGATCACATCATCCACTATAAAGCCGGGGGAAAAAATACACCGACATTTGTCATCTGGCATTGACACTGACTAAAGTGTCAGCGGATTTTTTGTCCCCACCAACGTATCCCACTGCATAGCGAGCGCCTGTCATAGCGAGCGCCTGTCATAGCGAGCCACATGCGGATCTGGACAATGCAATTGGCTGAATCCTAGCCGTAATTGCAATGGTGAGTATTATTTGGGTGTATGGCTCGCTATGCCGTGGAATACCCCCAGGACACCAACCCAAGACCCGAAACTGCAATACGAGTGATCAACCATGTCCTTGACCCCTTGACTTATAAATGTTGAAAGAAGAAATAACTAATGTGTTCGGCCATAGAACGATGAAAGTTTCGCATCCCGTCCGCTCTGCGGTAAACAAGCATCGTATCGTCCGGTTAGTACTACAGTAGGTGACTATGTGGGAATCCCGGATGCTGAACTCTCTTGTGATTCTTTTTTTTTTGCTCACCATGTGTATATCTGGTGGCTCTGAGCGAGAAGGGCTTTATGTACCGGTATAGGTTGGGACATATTTTAGGGCTAGAGGCTTTGCTAGTGGTAGATATTTTCCTGGAATTTCCTGCACAATTTGCCTGTCTAGTCGGTGAACAGAACATCCAGAGTCTGTTTGGCGAAAACGGAGCAGGGGGGGCAACCGTTCTGTTTTGTGCCTGTGGAAAGGGAAACGGTCATTTGTATGGAGCAACGGAACGGAACCATACATATTTAAATAGGCTCTAAAACTTCTATGATAGCAGAATACATCGCTTGCGATAACCCGACTCGGAGTGAAACGGTTAAATTGGAAAAACTTTTTTCCAGGATTTTATCCAACTTTTCACCCCCCAACCCCTCATGGTATCACGTTAAGAAATTTTCCAAGAAATTTTCCGTGAGACAAAGCTGATGCTGGAGGTTAATCTATCGCAGGACAAGCCCTTTCATGACACCGTTGGAACAGGAGCAGGAGTGAGTTCCGCTCCCGGCTCCTTCGCTCGTCGAATCGTTAGCGGATGCGGTATAGATTATGAGGTTGGGCACTCATACCGGCAGTTGTGCTCGTAATTTGTCTTTATTCACCCCTACTCTCTCGTCGGCTTACCGCGACATGGGCTGGACTCGGTCTAGAGGCTTGGGGAATGTTGTGGATGAACTGCCCGTACCCGCGGCGGGAATAAGTCCTGACACAATGGGCGCAACCTCGATTCCTAATAACTTAAGTTAATGCTATAGCTAAAATTAAAGGTCCTAGAGAGAAGAAGGGGTTAAACTTTGCGGGTGATTGCAGTTGGCACCCGTTGTCTCAGACCCGATTCTCGCCTCGAGTAACTCTTTTCCGGCAGAGGCACAGCCACTCGGCAGGTGTGTCCGCGGCACATGCATATTGGTGTTCTAACGTCTGCAAGATGGAGGGGTTGGTTGGATGGGAATGGCACACACACAAGCCACATCACCCCGCACTCATCCAGCCCCGCTCATGCAGAAAAGTTTTATAAAACCCCTCCAATACCCCCCCCCTCCACTAATCGCCGTACCATTTCTACAAACCAACCAACCCTTAGGACAGAATGTCGTGGCCGAGGCTACATATACACAACCGGTCAACTGCTGCATCGACAATGCCCGGTGCGGCAACATAATAAGTAATTCCATCACTGACAAGCCCTAAAGCCCGATGAAGATGCATAGATTATGCGTCGGCTCTCCACACTGGAGGCAAGTAACAGGCATCAAGACGTGCGCACTGGCTGCTTCGACAATGTCGGGGCTGGCTCTTGGAACCACTGCTGAAATCGCTTTCCTCCCGCCTCCTCTGATACCCGCCTGGTCC
>Ga0307509_10006834_pt1 | contig 15185 bp, 24 predicted proteins | sample 10_EM_MG_FD_202245 | JGI IMG/M metagenome (GOLD analysis project Ga0307509, IMG submission 202245) | Populus trichocarpa ectomycorrhiza microbial communities from riparian zone in the Pacific Northwest, United States - 10_EM | ecosystem: Host-associated > Plants > Roots > Unclassified | place...
CATCATCCTTGGGGCTGACTGGCTAGCCTCATGCCGGATCGTCACTGGGGCTATCACGTAAAGCCTGTGCCATGCCAGGTCCCGCTGATGGGGAAAATGGGGCGTAGGTGTTGCGTCGACTTGATTTATAAAAAACTGTACAAGTGTATGGATGAATTATGGGAACGATATATATTGGATGAGGGTGATGGGAACGGTGCTCGATGACATTCGTAGGTCGTGGGCACTGCCGCTTGTCGGCCCTACGGCTTATATTCTGACGGGGCATCTTCGTGAGACCGGTCGGGCACGGCACGGGATGTGCTCATCGTGGGAAGTGGAGATGTCACTTCTTGAATCACACATTCGTCGCTTCAAGAGAGAGGCTACGCCATATGCTCCGTGAACCAATGAAATGAACCCGGTTCTAGTTTTCGGCGACAGTGCCCTGATTTTTTCCGTGCTCGCGCAACCCGGCCGGATGCTGGTCGAAATGTTTATACTTGAAGCTTGACGGTTGATTTCTAGCCTCTTTCTCCTTCTCCCCTTCTCGCGCTCGTCTTGCGTATCCCCTCAACCAAACAGATTCTCATGACTACGACGACCGTGCCGAACGAAGAGACCCCACTGCTAGGTGGCCAACGGCATTCGGCCGTGGGGAGAGCCGTCGAACCCGAATCCGAAGTCTCCACGCTCGCCGGCAGTCGCACTCCAAGTATCAAAGGTAGGAGTGTCGACGGGGGGCCGGACATGGCCAAGAAAACACCCCTCCCTTGGGGTCAGCTCTCCATCATTTTGGTCTTGGAGCTCGCAGAACCTTTGACTGCCCAGGTTATCTCTCCCGTGAGTACCATGACCGGCCGCTCACCTCCCCTTTTGCTCTGGCGTCGCTTGACACGGTGTTCATTTGAGCGCTAAACGTTCCGTTTTCCGTCCCAGTTCGCACCCGAGGTTAGTTCGGGTAACTGCACGCACCTGCGGAACAGACAAGTTAACCTTTGGGAGGACTCTTGTGCAGCTCGTTCGAAATTCAGGTATCGCAAAGGACGAGGCGGAAGTCAGTCATTACGTTGGAGTTATCGTAAGTGATTCGTTCATCTGTGTCACGATGTCACTGAAAAGTCATGATGTGGCTCCAGCAATCGTTATTCTTTTCCGCACAAGCCTGCACAGTCCTGAACTGGAGTAGACTCTCAGACCATATCGGTCGAAAGCCTGTCATTCTGGCAGGCCTGTTCGGTCTCTCCCTTTCCATGTATTGTTTCGCGTTATCAAAGACCTTCTGGGGGTTCGCCTTGAGGTACGAATCAGTGTTAGACCCCCAAAACCCGAATTAACAGGTGTCCAGCCGTGCCTTGAACGGTGCACTCAATGGCAATATCGGAGTGATCAGAAGCACAATTATTGAGATGACTGACCATACGAACTTGTCCCGGGCCTACTCATACCAGCCGATTTCTTGGTCGGTCGGCACGACTCTAGGGTGAGTTCTCCCGGTCCTCCTAGCTTGTTCAAAGGAATGAGTGCGCCAATTTGATACAACTTTGCATTTTACAAATAGACCCATCATTGGAGGGGTACTTTCGCACCCGGCGGAACGGTTCCCCAACGTGTTCGGCAACAGCAAGTTTTTGAAGGAGTATCCTTACTTCCTCCCTTGCGCTATCCCTGCGACTTTCGCTGCTGTCGCTTGGCTCCTGACCTTTCTATTCCTCAAGGAGGTCTGTCGCTCTTCATGGTCTTAGGCTCGACGAGGCTGATGACAGAACGTTCTGATAGACTCACCCCCCGCTGAAGCCAATTCGAAAGTTCCTTCGCGGGGAGAAAAAGCGAGTCAGATCAGAGGAGGACCCCCTTCTCGCCTCCGAAGTTCCCTCTCAGCCCCGACTCGAGGATCCTGTATCCCTTCGCGACCTTCTCACGCGAGATGTGATCATCGCCTGCGCGAACTACTCCTTTGTTGCATTGATCGACATATCTTTCCGTACCCTGCAACCCGTATTTCTCTCCACGCCCATCCCACTGGGTGGTCTCGGGCTCGATCCTCCAGTCATCGGAACCATCATGGCTTTCTCTGGTGCTCTGAACGGGGCCTTCACCATTTTCTTCTTCTCACGCATGACGGACTATTTCGGCGTGAGGTGGGTGTACCTGCTGGGGATGACCGCTGCTGTCCCCTGCTTCTCTCTCTTCCCCATTCTCAATCTTCTGGCACGAAATTCCATCGGGCGTAGCGGTGAGTTGGGACCAGAGGTATGGGTTGCGGTCGGGTTGCAGGTGGTTATGGTGGTGTTGAATTCCATGTGTTGCGGTGCGTCAGTCCACTTCAATGAAGTTGAACTGCCTCTGGAACTGTTTCATTCCTTTGGTCGTTTCAGGCGCAGTCTTCATCTTCATCGCCGCCGCCTCGCCCAACAAAGCCTCTTTGGGGGCTACAAATGGAATCACTCAACTGTCTGTGGCCATCGTGCGTACGGTCGGACCAGCCCTGGTGAGCTCGGTATACTCATTGTCGATTGACCGTTACATGCACGGTGGGTTGGTGTATTGCATGGCCGTGGCGCTGAGTTTGTGTGCGGTTTGGGTGGGGTCGTTGTTGCCGAGGCATCCTTGGAAAAATATAAATTGAGGTGCGGTTGGAAGTTTCCCAAACTTCGCATCGTATGTCTGAACTCTCTTGTTCATTCCCCAGCTGCTCTAAGGCGGTCGCCCTTTTCTGGACCCGCTCGCCCGCTGTCCTTGTCCTGTCCGACTGTAATGTTGGGATAAGCCGTCGCGAAGGCAATAACGCATTATATACTGCAATAACGGAACAATTAAGCGTGTTAAACATCCTTATCACCCAAATCCAGGCCACCCTATTGCCCACTGTAGGATGAGTGTGTGCCAAACAAAGTAGGCCTTGGTTTGTTTCACCAACTTCCACTTCAGTTTCTGTAGCTTCTGGTCGTTTTCAGGAGTGTGATCCCCCGTAGACGGCGGGACCACAGGCGTCAGAGCGGTCTCGGATGACCATGGTCGTGGCGGCCCAGCGGGTACGGACAATACTGTAGGTAAATTTTGACCAATTGGAAGAGAAGTGGGAGTCTTCAATGACAATCGCACATGTCAATCCTTCCATCCGTCACGCGTCAAGGGCGGCCGATATCAGGGACCTGTTCTCTTGATAGGTGACAGCTCGATGACAACTCCCATGCCGGGTGACGGATGCGGCGAGATCTCGGATTCCGAGGTTAGTCCTCGTTGGGGCCCTCTCTCCTTGTCTCACTGCATCGTGTGAGCTACAGGAAGTATCTTGGGGGGAAAGTTTCGCTCGCGGAAGGAAGTCGCCGGTTTTTTCCTGACTTAAGAGTAACGCCTGTGAATGTGGTCCATGTTTTTCCATGCCACACCATACATAATTTTCATGTTTGACGGTGCTAGTCGGTATATTTCCCAGGTGGGGTCACGGGGGTGCGCGAATCCAACGCCCGCTTTCATAACCCACTCTTCTCCATCAGGGTAGCTCGATCTCCAACAATGGTGGGGGCCAACCTCGCGCGAGTCCACACCACATTTAACCTCCTCTCGTCCCCCACAAAACCGATATCCCTCTCGAGGTTGCACCGGACGGTAGAGAAGATGATGACATTTTGCAAACCGTCCTACCCTTCGCCGGAAGGTTTCCGTGGCTCGCACAATCTTCTCTTCACTCTTCATCTCCAAGAGAACGTCGACCATTGCCTCGGACCCTTGAACATTTGATGGTTTCATTCAACCCAACGCATGGAAATGGCTCCCGGGTGAGGGTTTCATTGACCGTGGAGATTACATCGAGGTAGATAGGGGGGAACGGCAAAAAATATTGTTGGGAGATTGTTGCAAGGAGAGCATCGCATACAGCTCAAAAAATAAGGGACAATGTTCCTTCGTCAGCTCTTCCGGATACGACGGTCTAACGGACGTCTTGTTTGCATCGCGGGGTTCGGTCGAAGGGTTTAGTGGGAGAGGCTCTGGTAATAGATGATGCCAGGTCCGGTTTTCTTCCCTGGCGGAGCCGGGGCCTCGGTGTATCAGGATCGTAAGCCTCGGGGGAGGCGGTGGGCCCGGAAGATGGGCCTGAAGCTTGTTCCTGATATACTCCCAATCTCAGAATCACGATCAATAAACCGATATTCTAACGTCTGGAGGAAGGTGCTTACGTTCCCTCAAACACGTCCAAGAAGCTGATGTCTGCCCTGGGTAACCCGTGGGTGAGAGGTCCGCGGACGGACCTAGCTTCAGCTTCGAAGTCGTAATTGAACGTGCCAATTGTGTCGGACCCGGGTTGAGCGATAGCAGGTACGGTCAACGTGCCTTCTCTCACCTTGACCTTGTACCTCGTATTATCCCGAATAACGGACCACGACAGGGTTCCGTTCATCCTATCCCAAAACGGACGCGTAAACGACACTCACGGGCAGGACTGTAGGGAGGATCCCGATGTGAGAGCCGTCGTCCCCGACCGCGGGCCTGAAGGTCATGGGGTGTAGGGGTGCGTCACGAAGAAGGCGGGGAACCGCCGTTCGTGAACCATTCTGACCAGACCGGGTGGTGATAGCTGGTGATGAGATAAAGGTGTAGTCGTCCGGTCAACCAACATGGGATAGTACTTAAGCTCATGCCGTCGGAGCAGGGTTGCAGAGGGCTGCGGTGTGGCGAGGCGTTCCCGGTAAGTAGGGTGACGGGGCCGGCAAAGTGCTTATTGTGCGTGCAGCTCTGATTGAAATACACACACACACACACGTGCAGCTCCGTGATCTAGATCGAGTTGATGATCGACGCTCCGTTGAAGTTACCTCTGGCATGAATCCGTCGCAGTTCAATTTAGGGGGTTCCCTCGGGGTCCGGAACTTCGGCCCCCCTGATCTCGAACATCTAACCCCTCGTGCTCTCCCCGTAACCCCCGCCTTCATCCCTCGTTATGCAAAGATTCTCCCAACCCACCACCTCGCGGCCAAGTTTCGGACACAACCAAGTTATTTGGGACCCAGAAAACCCACTCTTGGCGGTAAAATCCATCCCTTCACCTCGCTTCGAAACACCTGAACTTTGTCCCAGTTCCGCCCGGCCACCATGACGCAAGACGAAGAAGTATCATTGGAATAGATGTCCTACGCGGACGTTGAAAGCTGTATACCTTATCTTCACAACTCCATCCAGACACATGGGGACCACCCATACCTCTGGGTTGGATTGGCCCTATCATTGACGACTTTGGCCCCTGGAATGGCGATGTCCATATTTCTCAAGGTAGTTCTGCAAGGTGGCTGTGTCGGGATTTACTGATCCTACGTTACTAGTTAAAGGTCAATATGCTCCAGCGGCACGTCAAAGACCATACCTTCTCCGATTACGTCGACGGTTTTGTCGAATACACCTGCAATTTCGTGGAGGCAGAGCATCTTTCGTCTCTCCAAGGTGAGTCCAACGTCTTCGCCACACCGTCTGTCACTCAGACCCCCGGAGTAAACTACAGTCATGTATGGAGGAAAACTACGGAGCATTTTTTCCCAATGGATCTTCCGCACCCCCCTGACGGTCATACCGAGGTTCACGCCATGTGGAACGGCCTAATGGCCAAGGGTTCTCTACTTTTACAAACGTACTTAGTAAGTGCCGCGTTCGAGATGGACCAATTCGACAAGAGCTCGTTTATAACACTAAGCGTGGGTTTCTCCCTTGTTGGAAAACTTCTTGGGCTCACAGATATCCAGCCCGCGCAGGACTTGAATCGCCTTGGCCTTGTCGACGGATTCATCGCACTCCACATGGACCATCACACGCGGGACCCCAAGACCCTAATACGAGCTTTGGATGATACCCTACAGGTGGGTTTTGTCCTGTCGTGCCACACTTCTTTGGCTCACCGTCAACGGCCCAGGGGTATACAGTGATCGCGAGTATCGTCAGCGGCACTAGCATACTCAATCGCCAAACTCTCTGCGAGGTCCACGCCAAGATCATGCGGAATCTTTTCTTAGAGGATAGGACGATATATGTTCCCCCAGGGAGCACTCGGACTACCACTGGGCGATCGGTTTTCACTGCTGGTCAATTCGCTACCCAGTTCTCCCCATATCACTTGGTCGACGACGAGGTAGACTTAATCACTCAAGTTGCGAGGGTAGCGTTCAGTCCATTTTCACTTGGGGGTTTCCCACTTCTCATCGGTCCATTTCTCCAGTGGTATATAGCTGGATGGCGAAATCCATTTGCTGTCGCAAGCTGGCTCCATTGCATGCTCGCTAATTGTCATCCATTTAACGTAAGTGAGCTCCATTTCGTGTAACAGCGCCCCTCACTTACACCAACTAGGATGGGAACGGACGAGTGTCTCGTATGATCGCGTCAATACCCCTCCTCATCGCCGGATATCCGCCCATTTCCATCCGGGTCGAGCAGCGCGGGGCGTACTACACGGCACTGAGAAAGGTACTCTACAGCCTGGATACCATGGCTGTTGTTCACCAAACCGCATATTAGGTCATCGATACTGGAGATCATGTACCATTGATCGGATGTTTTCTCGATGGAATGGGTTCTACGATTGGATCCATCCGGAATATACCAGAGATGCAAGAGGCCTAGGCTGTTTGTTCATTGTTCGCAGTTCGTGACGTGTATAGTGGGATAGGTTAGGTACAACAGCGGGTTTCATTTCTCGATAGCGTAGGACACAACCCAATACGTCATTTACCCGTTGATGGTCTTGGGCCAGGCATCTCGACATTGCGTCACCGGTTCGACCTCGGCTATGGCGGGCCACAACCAATGCTGCGCCAATCATTGAGATGTCAATGAGAGCAAATGATTCCGTGACTTTTTGTCATGATTCTAATCATTTGATGAACTAGAGATTACCCGCATCATGCACAATGGGTGACTGTCCGTAAGACCTAGATAAAACCAGATTAGATATATCCGTCGCAGAAGGGTGCCACTAGCCGTGATTGATCTGGTTGAATAATGTATAGCTGGGCGTAGGCACGGTAGTACTCCCTGCCTTCTGCTGTTAACTAGCACTGCTGGCTGTACGCCGTGGGCCTGGAGTGGCCCTGAGCGTACCACTGATAAGCGGGGGTGGATTCGAGACCGAGCCTGGCCGCCCAACACTTCGACATATGATGCGTAACGTCAAACGGGTCCTTTAACCTCTTGGCAGAAACCACGATGCCGAACCCTCGTCTCCCACAAGAAATCCTCGACTACGCCGTCGACTTCTTAAACGACAAACCAGAGGCGCTCAAGAGGTGTTGCCTTGTCTCCAAATCATGGGTTCCACGCTCCAGAATGCACCTGTTCGCCGATATCCGGTTCCGTTCCGAGGATGACCTCAGGTCATGGAAGAAGACGTTCCTGAACTCCGCAAACTCCCCTGCGTATTACGCTCGTACCCTGTTTATTGATTGCCCCCGTGCAGTCATAGCATCAGATGCAGATGAGGGCAGTTGGATTCGAGCGTTTTCCGGAATTTCAAGTTTGGATGTGGACAATGGGGCGTGGTACCTCAACACCCCGGAGGTCCCTCTCACCCCGTTCCACAACTTCTCATCCACCCTCAAGTCACTCCGCATGTGTCCCATCGCCTTTCCATGCCCCGAGCTTTTCGACCTCATTTGTTCCTCCCCCCTCCTTGAGGACCTGACTATCACGGGTCGCGATGAGTCGTCGGGAAACGATGATACCCGTGGGCCCCAGACCGTCGTTCCTTCGACCTCGCCCCCACTCACTGGGTCACTCGGCCTTAACATATTCGGAGGAATGGGAAATACCGCGCGCCGACTGCTGGCCCTGCCGAACGGGATTCACTTCCGAAAGCTCGCGTTCTCGTGGCACTGCAAGGAAGATCTCCCGTGGATAATGGAGTCGATAGTAAGGTGTTCTGATACCCTTGAATCTCTGGATGTCATGTGTCACCTTCCCAGTACGTCCGTTCAGATTCTGCGTCGGGGCTGTGACTTACCTTCCATTTCTAGTCGAGCCGAAGGCAGGTTCAATCGACCTCTCGAAGGCGAGGGGACTCAAAGATGTGAACTTTCGGCCCGGATCACGGAGCGTCGAATGGATCACCGTGGCACTCCAAACAATCACGCCCGAACATCGAGATCTTCGACGGATTTCAATCCGTGTGTCATACTACTTGATCCTCTCCGAAGTCGATGCCAATGGCAGGCGGAGTATTGGAAGCACGATCTCTAGGCAGTGGTCCGACCTTGACCACTGTCTCGCACAACTCTGGGATTCGCGTTCAATTCGCCCGAGGGTAGTGTGCACGAGGCCGGGGGGGAAAGTGGGGGATGCGGAAACTTGCATTGGGTATTTATTACCGGAGATGGCGAAACGAGGGGTGATTGACCCGGACTAATACAGTGAGTCTTAGTAGATAGATAGCTGTCGGACGAGTCGTATGTTCTAGCTTTCTTTAAGGATCAGACAGTATGTTGGTTGACACAGTGTTCAGTCACCTGATAAAGCGCCCTCCCGCCAGAACCAGTTCAGATCTGCCTCTGGAGTCGAGGCTGGGTGGGTTCCAGCCTACCAGGACCCGCTCTCCAGACCAACCAAACGCACTTGAGACATTCCGTTGTTTCCAAATCATGTCCTCGCAGAGAACACCTTTTGTCCATTATCAGGTTTGTTGGTGGTCCAGATACCATGCCATCTGGTCGAACGCATTGACGGATCCCTCCAACTCCGCGCTGTTTGGTTTGTGCAAACAACCGGCGTCAGAACGGGTTCTATAGCGGTTGGACTCAAGCCACGATGTCGAACCCTCATCTCCCACAAGAAATCCTCGAGTACATCGTCGACTTCGTACACGACGATCCACAGACGCTCGAGAGGTGTTGCCTTGTCTCTAAATCATGGGTTCCACGCGCCCGGAAGCATCTGTTCGCCAATATCTACTTCTTTTCCGCGGGTAGCCTCGAATCGTGGAAGAAGACGTTCCCGGATGTTGCGAACTCCCCTGCGTGCTACGCTCGTACTCTGTTCGTTGGTTGCCCTCAGGTTGTCGTGGGGGCAGATGCGGAAGAGGGTGGTTGGATTCAAGCTTTTTCTGGTGTCACAAGTTTGGCCATGGACAACGGGAATCAGAACCTCAATGCCTCTGAGATCTCTCTCACCCCATTCCACAGATTCTCACCCACTCTCAAGTCGCTTCGCGTGCATGGTATCACCCCTCCATATCCACAACTTTTTGACTTCATTCGTTCCTTCCCCCTTCTCGAGGACTTGAACCTGGCCGGTCACGATTATCTACTTTACGACGGCGGCGATACCCACGGGCCAAAGACTATCACCCTTTCGGCTTCACCCCCATTCACTGGGTCCCTTGACCTTGATATATTCGGAGGGTCGGGAGAGATTATGCGCCGACTTTTGGACTTTCCGAACGGTCTCCACTTCCGAAAGCTCGCATTCTCGTGGCGGCCCAGGGGGGACCTTCGGGCGGTGACAGAGCTAGTAACAAGGTGTTCTCATACCCTCGAATCTCTCGATGTTAAATACAACTCCCACCGTACGTCCATTCGTATCCGCATCCACACCAATGACTTGATCCTGTTTCTAGTCGGGCCGGAGTCAGCCTTGTTCAACCTCTCGAAAGCAACGAAACTATGAGATGCGGTTTTTCGACCTGAATCGGGGGTTGTCGGATGGATCAGTACGGCACTCCAAACAATTGGGCCAGGACGCCGAGAACTCCTGCAAATCTCAATATATGTACCTCACCACTTGACCTACTACAGTGTCGGTGATGACATCAGGCAATCCGTTGGGGAAGCAACTTTCGAGGGGTGGTTGGACCTCGACCGCCTTCTCGTCCAGTTCTGGGACTCGCGTTCAATTCGTCCGTGGGTAGGATGTGTGAAGTCGTGGGAGAGAGGGCAAAACGTAGAATATTGCATTGGGTGTTTGTTTCCGGAGATCACGAAGAGAGGGGTAGTTGGCCCGGTCTAATACTATGGGCCTCGGCAGATATGGCAGACATCGCTCGTTGTGTGCTTCAATCTTCAAGGGTCAACGCAAGATTGGGTCACCCGTCCGGTGCACGATGCGACCATCACCGGTGAAGTCGGAGTCGCGTTCACCCCAGATTTTTGCGCGTCGGATCCACGCCCCCGGTGGTATTCATCGGCACATCTTTCATTGTTCTACCATCTGGAGATGACCCCACCATCGCTGTATCAACCTAGGATTCGGTACCGACGACCGTCGCATGCTGTTGGATACACGGGGGGAACTCGTCCCGGTGCCTTGATCTCGAAAGAATTATCAATGCCCTGTCGACTCACATCCCTGGTTATGGGAGGTTTTAAGCGCCCAACCGACGGATCAGGAAATTCTGCCACGCGACTCCCTGGGCCGCCACCGCGAAGTTCACTTGTTCAACCTCCCACCCGCCCATCGCCGCAATCGCGCCGTCGTGGGCGTTCACAGTACTCGTTGGGTGTTATCGCCTGCGATCTTCGCGAGGCGATAATCTCATCTGAATCGGTCTCGGGCTGATTCCGGACCCGTGACTCTGCTGGATTTAGCTCCCTGCTACGTGACCGAGTCTGGGATTGGACTCCGCTATATACTTGTAGGCGAACGGGACGGTCTCGCTTGAACAACTTTCCCTCTGATCATGACCACCAGGCTATACCACTCAACCCCTCCCAAGCCAACGCCCAGGGGCTATAACCTACACAGCACCAAGCCTGTTCCACTCGCAAAGGCGCGCAAACGGCAGCTGCGCGAAAACATGCAGGGATACTTCCTCGGTCCAATGGACCCTAGCGAGTTCATGCGTTCTTTTATGCCCACGAACTCCCAAAACCCAGGCGACCCTCCCGATGGCGTCGACTTCTGCAAGGTTTACGAACAGGCTAATGAGAAATTAATGTATGCCCCATTTGTAAGGCGTTGCATTGCTTTTTAGTGACACCACCCATGCTGACACTCAGTGAACCACGCAGATTGCCATCGCAAATGAAGTGTGCACCAACTACACGGCGAAGTTCACCGGGGATCGGGTGGATCCCGAGGCATCGCTCAAACCAGATATCACGTTCTTCTCCAAAAACAACGCAACAACCCTCCGTGAGGACTTTGACGCGGCCTCTCCAGTAACCTCGTTTCTCCATATGGAGCTGTTTGTCGAGCTCAAGCATGACACGCAATCCGACCCGTTTCGTGACCTTGGGAGCGGAGAAATGGAGGAGCGGGATACTATCAACGGCGACAGCACCCGTGGCCAGTGCCTCCTGTATGCGGCGAATCAGCTTGCCTATCAGCACAGGCTCTTTGCTTTCAGCCTCGTGATTTGTGGCAAGAAGGCCCGATTCATCCGCTGGGACCGGGAGGGCGTAGTTGTCTCTGCAGGGATCGATTGCTCACACCGCCACGACCTCGTCATCGAATTCCTTCAGCGATTCAACCAAATGACGGTCCAACAGCGGGGATTGGACCCTACCGCCGTTCCCGCCATGCCAGAGGAGATCGGGATGTTCGAGTCTGCCGTTGCAAAGGTCGAGATCGAATCCCTGAAACGCACCGTCGGAGATCAGAAGACCTACCCGCGATTCCGGCTCGAGGTTCGTGGTGCAAGCGACGATGTGTCGTATTACGTTGTCGGGAAGGCCCTCGACTATAATTTGGGTGTCGTTGGCCGCTCCACCCGAGGTTATCTGGCCCTTGATCTCTCCACGAAGGGATGCGTCTTCCTCAAAGACATGTGGCGGCCAGATGTACCAGGAGTCGAGCCCGAGCACGTCTGGTACGGGAAGTTGGCTGAAGCTAAGGTCCCACACCTGGTCAGACTCGGGCACGCGTCCGATGTCATCACGTCTACCCTGGACACCGGTTACTACGGAACGGCCCCTCTAAGCCCCACGGAGACGACAAGCCGAGATGGTGCACAACGAGGGTTGACCCTTCGCCTGGCGTGTCTATTCCGCTCGCCAAGACCCTTACTACAGGGACACGTCCACTACCGGTTGGTTCAGACCGAACTGTGCCGACCGCTCTCGGATTTTACAGATTCGAGACACCTTGTCTCGGTCGTGTTGTGCTCATTGAAGGGTGAGAAGTGTCCAGACCCTCGCTTTAGCCATCCTCTGACATTGACTCTCTAGCATGTTCGTTTGCATTTTCGGATGCCGGCCTCTTTCACAGGGATGCGAGCTTCGGGAATATCATGATCGGTCTCGACAACGAAGGGCGGTTGAACGACTGGGATTTGTGTCGATGTGTCGACGTTTGCAAGAGTTTGGAAGGCCCTCGAACGGTGGGAGGATACTTACACGCGACAGCTCTTGTATTCACCTCCATCTACAGGGAACGTGGCAGTTCATGTCTACCCGATTACTCACGGATCCCGGATCGAAGCACACGATAACCGATGACCTCGAGTCCCATTATTTTGTCTTGATGTGGACGGCACTGCACTGGGTCAAACATAACCGGCCTGGCGACCAAGGGATTGATATGGAACACATTTTTGACCAGCAGCGACCGATACCAGGTGGTGTTGTCAAGGGCGGGGGAGGAAAAGTAGAAATGTACGGAAACAAAGAGACGGAACTCCATGGGGTTGAGTTTGCCTGCAGGCCGTTCAACGGGTTGTTTTGGGATCTGTGGACGATATTTGCTAAATACCTCGCACGGAGACGGGAAGCCGCCTGGAATCCAGGCCCCGGTGAGTACCCTAAACAGTGGTGAGAATCCGGACCCTGATGGAGACTCAGAACCGTCGGTGTCACCACAGGAGGTGATTGACCTGTTCGAAGCGGCCTTGAAACAACCGGGGTGGATAGACGACAAAGTTGCAGACCAATTCCCGAGAGTTGGTAGCAAGAATACCTCAGGAAATCCTCTCTCGGAGATGGACAATGGGGTCATAAATCACGGCAACCCCGGCCAAGGCAAGAAGCGTGGACTTAGCAAGAGCTTGGGGATTGATCTGGAGCAGCGACCGGCAAAACGACAAAAGGGGAGTCGGGGGTAGTGCGCTCGTGGAAGAACGCAACGATTGTCCGTAGTTCACGCCACCGCACCCATTTACCCCAGGCGGTTGGAATATAATTGGTATCCAACCCCTCCCCTCACCTCCTGAAGTCGTCGAAGGATAGGGTGGACGTCCCGCATGGGAGTGGGAGTTCGATAAGTCCTAGGTCTACAATTTCACCCCCATAACCACTGGGGGTTACGGGAATCGCAGCGCGGCGGTAAGAATTCGCTCTGGTATCTCGGGTCACCAACAAATTCCTTTCATCCCCGAACCCCGTGAACAAAGCGGGGGTGCCAACTTCCAGTACCTCCCTGGACCCGTGGCCCGGTGTGCTGGACTTCGGGCCTGCTGGACTTCGTCATCACACTTGTACGCCCACAATCGGAATCCCAAACTCACTCAACGCAGTGCCACATTTGGTCCAGGCTGTGCATCTGACCGTGCGCCCGTCGCATGGTCTTTTTTAGACCGACCGCAGAAGTAGGTTAGTCCAACCCGTGCATGTCCCCCGAACGGGATACCCAGCGTCACGTTCACCCCCGATTTCGGCGCGTCTCCCATCTTTCCACCATCCAGGGACCCCACTAACCCTAGACCCATCTAGAATTCCGTGACGGATAATCGTCATACGCTATTCGCTCCAGGAGGTAAACGCGTTCCGGTACCTCGGCTTGGTCTCAGTCTTGAAAGATTACCATCGTCCCGTCAACCCATATTCCAGGTAACGGTTCAGTGTTCGACCTTCCTCGGCTTCCGAACGGAGCTAAACCCGGTCCTTGTCGGGTACTTGGTTTCCAAGAAGTGGGATCGACGTAAATCACAGACCGCCGTTGGTCCAAGGAACTCCATGAGTAACTGGTCTCCACACAGCGCGCAACTGAAGATGTCAGGAAACAGAAAAATGGAGAGAGGATAAAATGGGAGGGGCGACCATGGTCATGAACAAGGTGTACCCGACCTTGCGACCTCCTGACAAGAGTCATCCCCACATCCCCGGCTCGCACCCCCTTGATACACGCCACAATGTCCGGTAAACGGCGCGCAGAAGGTCAAGTTCAAGTTCACGAAAATCGTCAAGGGCTGCGCTGACCCTCATCACTTGCGTAGACGCGCCAGCACTTGTTCACAAGCGACAGAAACTCGGGGGCCATTCGACTGGAACGGATGGCGAGGGTCTGCCTTTGCCTTCCCTCCCATTTCAGCTCGTGCCGAAAGGCGAATCGATCAAGCCCAGTGGTCTAACTTGCGAACTCGCTCATGGAAAGGAGGACAGAGAGCAGAACTCCGCTGTTCCGTATCAGAAGCAGCAGGGCGGGCTGATTTCCCATATCTTCAAGGAAAACCACTTTTCGTGGCTTCACTTGAGGGCTGACCACCCTGCTCGACCCATTTGGATCAACTCTGAGGACGACCGTATTATCGTGGAGGCCTTCTCCCCGATTGCGGAGCAGGCCCAGGATTTCCTGGTGGCGATCAGCGAGCCGGTCACCAGGTGCGCGAATCCATCCCCATCCACCAATGTACATATTCGAACGCGATTGAACTCAGACCCGCATTCATCCACGAGTACAAACTCACGCCTTATTCGCTCTACGCCGCCGTATCGGTTGGTCTACAAACAGAAGACATCGTTGAAGTCTGTCCCTCTTCCATCTTTGGCTGACTGGCCGAGGCTAAAGTTGGTGCCATCCAGGTCCTGGGCCGCATGTCAAAAGTTCCGGTCCCCGACTCTATCACGAACTTCATTCGCGAACGCACTCTCTCGCACGGTAAAGTCAGACTCATCTTGAAACATAACAAATACTATATCGAGTCGAGCTATCCTGAGACACTCCAGACACTCCAGAAGGACGACGTCATCCAGTCAGCCCGAGCCCACACCAAGACCGTAGACAACAGTACCAAGGCTGAGATCTTCACAACCGAGAAGGTTCCTCTTGAGGGTACGCCCACCATCCCTGGGAAGAGGCGGGGCGACAAAGACATAATTGACATAGCTGATGGCGTGCCGGTTGTCGGGGTTGACACGGGTGAAGTGTTCGATCCCCTTCACCTGTAGCACGGATGTTGACAGACCTTGTGGTTGTCTTGGATTTTAGGCGAGGTCAAGGGGGAGGACGATCAAGTTAGTACGTTTCAAATCGACGGGATGAAGATCGATGTGAGTTCTTGCGTTAGTACTAGCTTTGAC
>Ga0307509_10006835_pt1 | contig 15183 bp, 12 predicted proteins | sample 10_EM_MG_FD_202245 | JGI IMG/M metagenome (GOLD analysis project Ga0307509, IMG submission 202245) | Populus trichocarpa ectomycorrhiza microbial communities from riparian zone in the Pacific Northwest, United States - 10_EM | ecosystem: Host-associated > Plants > Roots > Unclassified | place...
CTCGTTGAGCCCGGCCTCTTCGATGAACTTGCGCGCCGCCGGCATGCGCACTTCGTACTTCAGCTTCTCGTGGCGGAAGGTGGCGGGCGGATGCGACAGGCGGTCGTAGCTGAACGCCGCGGCCTCGCGCAGGTGCAGGCTGGAGATCGCCGGCGCCACGTTGTCGCGGGCCGCGAAGCTGCCCTGCAGGTGGCAGGCGCGTATGCGCAACTCCATCATCACCGGCGTGCTCGACGCCTCGGAAAGCTCGAACGCCTTCTCGACGAGGCGGACGATGGTCGGCAGGTCGGGTCGCGGGTCGAGCAGCCACAGCGCCGACTTCAAGGCGAACGCGTGCGTGCGTTCCTGGATCACGCTGGCGCCTTCGCCGTAGTCTTCGCCGACGACGATCAGCGCACCGCCGAGCACGCCCGGCGACGCGAGGTTCGACAACGCATCCGACGCGACGTTGGTCCCGACGACCGACTTCCAGGTGACCGCACCGCGCACCGGGTACATCACCGAGGCGGCCAGCATCGCGGCCGCCGAGCTCTCGTTGGTGCACGCCTCGACGTGCACGCCGAGTTCGTTCATGTAGTCCTTCGCTTGGACCATCACGTCGAGCAGGTGCGTGATCGGCGAACCCTGGTAACCGCCGACGTAGGTGACGCCGGATTGCAGCAGCGCCTTGGTCACGGCCAGGATGCCTTCGCCGTGGAAGGTGTCTCCGGTGCCGAGCTTCAGACTCTCGATCTCGGTACGAAACGAGCGTTCCACGTGGTCTCCAGCGCGATGGCGGTGCCGCAATCTAGCGGGCTCGTTTCGCGCTGACCAATGGAAAGATCGGATCTTCGACATTCACGTGGTCAATAATCAGTAGCAACCCTGATACGGAATTCAGCCATGAACTTTCGGCAGCTCGACCTGAACCTCCTGCGCGTGCTGGCCGCGATCCATCGCACGCAGTCGGTGACGGCCGCGGCCAAGGTGCTGGCGCTTTCGCAGCCCGCGACGAGCAACGCCCTCGCGCGCCTGCGGACCTTTTTCAAGGACGACCTGTTCGTGCGCACGCCGAGCGGCCTGAAGGGCACGCGCCTGTGCGAACAGCTCGCGCCCGCGGTCGTCGCGCAGCTGCAGTCGATGGAGTCGGTGGTCGCGGGCCTCGGCGATTTCGATCCGTCCACGAGCGACATGCGCTGGCGCCTGTCGCTCTCGGACCTGGGCGAGATGCTGTTTCTGCCCGCGCTGGCCGTGGCGCTTCGCAAGCGCTTGCCCCACGCGCACCTGGCGAACATCTCGGTGGCAGCCGAAGACGTGCCGAAGGCACTCGAGGCGCGCGAGCTCGACTTCGCGATCGGCATTCTTCAACCGCGCAACCGCGGCATCCGCACCGAGGTGCTGTTCAGGGAACACTATGTGGCGATCACCTCGGCGCACTGGCGGCCGCCGTCGGGCCGCGCCGGGAAGATGCTGACCCTCGCGCAGCTGGCGCAGGCATCGCTGGTGGTTGCCGCCCCGACCGCGACCTTCCATGGCACGGTCGAGCGCGTGCTGCGGCGCATGCGCATCGCCGACCGCATCGTCGTGCGGGCCCGCCACTTCGGCGCACTGCCCGATCTCGCTGCCAACACCGACCTGTTGGCGATCGTGCCCGAGATGTATGCGGCGAATCTGCGGGCGCGCCACGACATCCGGAGCTGGCAATTGCCACGCGCCGCCGCGCCGATGTACGAAGTGCGACTGGTCTGGCACGTCAGCACGAACAACGACCCCGCGCACCAGTGGATGCGTGCGCTGGTGCACGAACTGTTCGCGCCGCGCGCCGCGAGCGCCACCCTGCCGGCCTGACGCGGGGCCGCTGGCGTCGCCGGGGCGAATCGCTCGCGCGCGATCGCCTGCTGGCGGTTGTGCGCACGGCGGAATCCTTGCAGCAAGGTCGAGCCACGGCGCGCACACACATCTGTGTCGAGTCCGACATTTGCTCGAAATCCCGAGGAAACACCCCCTGCCTACGATGCCTTCAGCGCTGGTTGGCCCGAAGGCCCCTCGCACCCCATCAACTCCCGAATGGAACGAGTGCGCAACCTGGTCAGTTCAATTGTCTCGGTCCTGCAAAGCGCCAATCGGCGCCGATTGCAGCATCGCCGCGCGCGCCGCGGGAGCGACTACGAGCGCTGGGTGCATTGCCACGACACGCTGACGCCACGCGTGACCGCGGCGCTGCGTTCCAGACTCGCCGCACTGCCTTTCCACCCCACGATCGCGCTAGTGATGCACGCTCGCGGCGCCAGCCTCCAGCAGCTGAAGGCATCGATCGAGTCGGTCCGGACGCAGCTCTATCCGCATTGGGAGCTTCGCATCGCGTGTGACGCGCAGGCGCCTGCGTCGCTGCGCCATCGCCTGGCAGTCTTCGCGGCACGCGACACGCGGATCCGGCTGATTGCGTGCGAGGCCCATGCAGGCGCCGGTCTGCGCACAGCGCTGGCAGCCGTTTCGGCGCCCAACGTGGGCATAGTGGGCGCCTCGGACGTGCTCGCGGCGCACGCGCTGCTGCTGGTGGCCGAGGCCATGACCCGACACCCGCACGCCGAGGTCTTCTACACCGACGAGGACGAGCTCGATGCGCAGGGCCGGCGCCACAACCCGCATTTCAAGTGCGACTGGAATCTCGAGCTGCTCCTCAGTTCGCACTACCTGCGGCACCTGACGGTCTATCGGACCGAGCGCGTGCGCCGCTGCGGCATGGCGTGGCATGACGACGACGAGGACGTGCTGCAGCACGAGCTCGCGCTGCGCTGCACCGAGACCCTGACGAGCGTGGGTGTGGTGCACATCCCGCACGTTCTCTACCACGCGCGGCGCGGCGCGGCGGCAAGCGGGGAACGCGGTGCAGGCATTGTGCGGGAACACCTGGCGCGCCTGGGTCTGCAGGTCGGCGTCGACGCCGACCCGCTGGGTGGCTATCGGCTGAGCTTCGCGCCGCCCTCGCCTGCGCCGTTGGTGTCGATCGTCATCCCGACCCGCGACCGGCTCGACCTGCTCCAGCCCTGCGTCCAGAGCGTGCTCGCGAAGACCCGCCACCCGGCCATCGAGATCATCGTGGTCGACAACGGGTCCACCGAGTCGTCGACCTTGCACTACCTCGAACGCCTGGCGGCGGACCCGCGCGTTCGGGTGTTGCGCGACGAGCACCCGTTCAACTACGCCGACCTCAACAACCTCGCGGTCGCCCAAGCGATGGGCGAGTACGTGGTGCTGCTCAACAACGACACCGAGGTCGTCAAGCCGGACTGGCTCGGCGAGATGCTCGGCCTGGCGGCACTGCCCGGCATCGGTGCCGTGGGCGCACGGCTCTGGTATGACGACATGTCGCTGCAGCACGCCGGCGTCATCCTGGGCCTGGGCGGGGTGGCCGGGCACGCACACCGGCAACTGCAGGCCGGCGTCGCCGGCTACCGCGGCCGGGCCCACCTGCTGCAGACCTTCAGCGCCGTGACCGCCGCCTGCCTGATGGTGCGCCGAGCCCACTACGTCGCGGTCGGCGGCCTCGACCGAGACGCCTTCGCGGTGGCCTACAACGACGTCGACTTCTGCCTGCGGCTGCGCGCCGCCGGGCTGCGCAATGTCTGGACGCCCAATGCCGAGCTCATCCATCGCGAATCGAAGAGTCGTGGCAGCGATCTGGCGGACACGCAGATCGAGCGCTATCGCGGCGAGGTGGCCAGAATGCTCGAGCGCTGGGGCCACGCACTGGCGCACGACCCCGCCTACAACCCCAACCTCTCGCTCGCCGACGCCAACTTCGGCCTGGCGTGGCCGCCGCGCGTGTCGCTGTTGTCCCCGTGGTTCGACACCACGGCCGGGTCACTGAATCCGCAGGCCGCGCGCCTGGCGCGGCCGAGTCCGGCGTCGCCCGCATGGAACGAGCTCGCCGCCGCGGCGGGTGGATCATGAGCCTCGCACGGCGCCTCGACAACATGCGCTCGCCACCGCGGCGCTTGTGGGCCTTCGTGCGCCCGCATCGGTGGGGCCTGCTGCTGTCCGTGCTCGGATTCCTGCTCGCCTCGGCGACCGAACCGCTGATCCCGGCGCTGCTGAAGGCGGCGCTCGACACGGGCTTCGTCGCGCACCCGAGCTTCCCGCTGTGGGTGGTCCCGATCGCCCGCTCGAGCACCTGATGCGCGGCCGCACCTCGATCGTCATCGCGCACCGGTTCTCGACGGTCGAGCGCGCCGGCCGCGTCGTCGAGGAAGGAACGCACGCGGAGCTGCTGCGCCAAGGCGACCTCTGCGCGCGCTTGTACGCACTGCGATACGGGAGTTGAGATGTCTTCGTCATTCACGCACCCGATGCGCCTGGCCCACGGACCTGGCCGCGTCGTCGAGATCACGAGCGGCCCCCGACGCGCAGAGGCCCGCGCACCCGCCGCTCAAGCCGCCATGCATCGCAGCCGACCGGCGGGCGTGAGCATCGTCATCCCGGTGCTGAACCAGCTGGCCTACACGCGCCGCTGCGTCGACAGCCTGCTGGCGGGCGGCATCGACGCCGAGGCCCTGCTGGTCATCGACAACGGCAGCAGCGACGGCACGCCGGCGTGGCTCGCGTCGCGGCGCGACATCCACTCGATCCGCAACCGCGTGAACATCGGCTGCGGCGGCGCGTGGACGCAGGGCGCGTTGCTCAGTGCCTGCGAGTGGGTCGTGCTGCTGAACAACGACGTGGTGGTCTGCGAGCAGGGCATCGCCGACATGCTGGCCGCGGCCGAGCGGCACGGTTTCGATGTCGTGAGCCCGTCGCTCGCCGAAGGCGAACTCGACTACGACTTCGAGTCGCATGCGACCTCGTTTCGGCAGTCGATGCGCGGCAGCGCTCGCGTCAACTGGTTTCACGGCGTGTGCTTCGCGGTGCGCCGCTCGGTGTTCGAGACCATCGGCTTCCCCGACACCGACCGCCAGCTCGGCGGCCGCGAGGATGTCGAGTACCTGGTCCGCTGCCGGCGCCACGGCGTGCCGGTCGGCACGGTCGGCGATGCCCTGCTCCATCACTTCGGCTCGATCACGCAGAAGGCGCTCAAGCAGGAGACCGGCGTGCGCGACCTCGGCGACCGGCATCACTTCTATCGCAAGCTCGGTCTGGGGTGGTTCGCCCGGCGGGAGTTCAAGCGCCATCGAAGCGCGCAAGCGCGTCAGTGGTCGCGGCAAGAGCGCCGCCGCGGCTACTCGATGCACATGGTCCGGCGCGACGGAGTCTGGACGCATGCCGAATACCTCTGATCCCTCGCTCGCATGGTGGCCCGGGCTGCGGCACACCATGCGCCGCTGGCGGCGTTCCGCGAAAGCGCGGCTGCCCTATGTGCGGCGGCGCGAGTTCGCCAAGGTCGCGCGCCAGCACGACTCGCTGGCAGACGCGATCGGGCTGGGCGCGCCGCGTGCCGACGAGGCCTGCGTCGAGATTCGCAAGCCGGTCGTCGGCCCGCTGCATGGCGAGGTCTGCCTGTTCCTGAGCCACCATTCGGGACCGGCGTTGAAGCCGCACGTGCGCGAGCACATCGAGCACTTGCTCGTCCACGGCATCCAGGTGGTCCTGGTGTTGAACGTCGACGATCTGGCCACGAAGCCGGTGCTGGACGACGCACTCGTCCGGCGTCTGCGCGGCATCTTCGTGCGCGAGAACATCGGCTTCGACTTCGCCGGCTGGGCCCACGTGTACTCGATGATCGCGCCGGCGCTGTGCGCTTCGCGGCTGTTCCTCGTCAACGACAGCATCGTCGGGCCCTTGGACCGCAAGCGGTTCTCGGCCATGCTGTCGCGCATCCGTTCCTCGCGTGCCGACATGCTGGGGTTGACCGAGGCGCTCGCGCCGCGACCGCATCTGCAGAGCTTCTTCCTCGCCTTCAACCAGCGGCTGCTCGATCGGGGCGAGCTGGCGAGCTTCTTCAAGACGGTGCTGTGTTTCGCCGACAAGAGCACCGTGATCGAGGTGTACGAGACGCGCCTCACGCAGCGCATGCGCGATGCCGGCTACCGCTGCGAGGCCTTGTTTCCGGCCCTGTCCGATGACCCGCACGCGTCCAACGACACCTACTTCCGCTGGGCCGAACTGCTCGATTGCGGGTTTCCGTATGTGAAGACCAGCGTGCTGCGCGAGTTCGGTGCGCATCCCCAGTTGCGCACGGCGAGCGTCTGCGCCGGCTCAGGGGCCGGCGGTTTCGAACGGTGACCATCGTGTCACACCGCAGCGAAATCGACAGAAAGCAGCAATGTTGCAGAGACAAGACTTGCCAACACTGGGCAGGTCTGCGGCGCCGACCGCGCCACGTCAACCCATGCACCTGCCGGAGCCGAGCATGATCCATCCCGACTCTTCGCACCCATCGCGGCCGCCAGTCGACCGTCGGCGTCGCTCGATGCTGGCGAGCTGGGCGATCGCGCTGCTGACCTGCGTCGGCGCGGCAACGCTGCCGGCCGCCGCGGCCGAGCGCGGTCCGACGGGCCGCGTGTCCGCCAGCGCACGGGTAGAAACCGAGGCGCGCGTCATCGTCAAGTACAAGGCCGACTCGAGCATGGTGCAGGCGCTGGCGGCGGGCGCGACGACCACGGTGAGCGGCCCGCAGAACGCGCAAGCGCTGTCGACGCGGCTGGGCCTGTCGCTGACCGACGGGCATGCGATGGGGCCCCGCACCCAGGTGTTGAAAGGCACCGGGCTCAGCTCCCGGGAGCTGGCCGCTCAGCTCGGCGCCCAAAGCGACGTGGAGTACGCGGTGGCCGACGAGCGCAAGCGGGCCTACGCCGTCACCCCGAACGACCCGCTGTACCTGAACGCGGCCGCCACGCAGACCCCCGCGTCCGGCCAGTGGTATCTGCAGGCACCGAGCACGACGCTGGTGGCCGCAATCAATGCCGAAGTGGCCTGGGCCGTGACCACCGGCAAGACCAGCATCGTGGTGGCCGACCTGGACACCGGCGTGCGGTTCGACCACCCGGACCTGACGAGCAAGCTGCTGGCCGGCTACGACTTCATCAGCGACAGCGCCACCGCCAACGACGGCGGCGGACGCGACAGCGACGCGTCGGACCCGGGCGACTGGATCACCACCGCCGAGAACGCCAGCGGCACCTTCAAGGACTGCGGCGCCTCGGGCAGCAGCTGGCACGGCACCCAGACCGCGGGGCTGATCGGCGCCGCGACCAACAACGCCATCGGCATGGCCAGCATCGGCCACGACATCATGGTCATGCCGGTTCGCGTGCTCGGCAAGTGCGGAGGCTACGACTCCGACATCATCGACGCGATGCGCTGGGCCGGCGGGCTCGCGGTGACCGGCATGACCACCAACGCAACGCCGGCCCGCGTCATCAACATGAGCCTGGGGGCCAGCGGCACCTGCAGCGCCGCGTACCAGGAAGCGGTGAACGAGCTGGTGGCGGCCAACGTCGTCGTGGTCGTCGCGGCCGGCAACGACGGCCTGACGGTGGGCACCCCCGCCAACTGCACCGGGGTGGTCGCGGTGGCCGGTGTGCGCCACACCGGCACCAAGGTCGGCTACTCGGACCTCGGCTCGGCGGTGACGATCAGCGCGCCGGCCGGCAATTGCGTCAACAGCACCGGAACCTGCCTCTACCCCATCCTGACCACGAGCAACAGCGGGACCACCACGCCGGTCAGCGGCTCGACCGGCGCCACCTACACCAGCGGCGGCGACGACGCCTCGCTGGGCACGAGTTTCTCGACACCGCTGGTCTCGGGCACCGTCGCGCTGATGCTGTCGGCGAACGCGTCGCTGACGACCAGCCAGGTGATCAGCGCCCTGAAGAGCACGGCCCGCACCTTCCCCAGCACCGGCGCCGGCACCGGCGTCAGCGCGTGCGTGGCACCGACCAGCGTTGCCCAGACCTCGGAGTGCTACTGCACGACCAGCACCTGTGGTGCAGGCCTGCTCGATGCCGGCGCCGCCGTCGCGGCCGTCGCGGCGACGACGGCAACCGCCAACATCAGCGTCAGCTCGACCAGCGTGGTGGCGGGCACCACGGTGACGCTCGACGGATCGAGCTCGAGCGCCAGCACCGGCAGCACGATCAGCGCATACCAATGGGCGATCACGAGCGGCGGCAGCATCGCGAGCATCACGAGTTCGACGACCGCGTCGACGGCCACCCTGCTGCCCACTGCCGCCGGCAGCGTCACGGTCAGCCTGACCGTGACCGACAGCGCGGGCAAGTCGGACACCACAAGCACCACCCTCACGGTGACGGCCGCGTCGAGCACCGCCACGACGGGGACTACCACGTCAAGTGCCAGCAGCAGCGGCGGCGGCGCGATGGCCCCGGGCTGGCTGTTGGGCTGGTTGGCCTCCGTGGCCGCGGTGTGGCTGGTCACACCACGGCGGCGCAGCTGAGACCGGCGTGACCTTGCAGCGGACGGCAGCGCCTGCGCGCGGGCACATCGCCGCCGCTGAATGCGTGCCGTCGGTGACAAGCTTGTCCGTGACGAAACATCCTGATATCTGCCCGTCATGCACCGGGTTGACGATGACGCATCCGCCTTCGGGCATTGCAGAAGCCCGTTTCCTTGCAGAGATCAGATCGCAGATGACCGTCACCCAACCGCCCCTGCTCGCCGACAGCCCGGACCTCACGAGGGAGCTGGATCGCCTGAGAGAACAGGTCGCCGAAATCGAGCGTCTGGCACAACGTTCGTTCGAGGAACGAGGCGAAACGGTGCCGCTGGCGTGGCTGCGCCGGATCACGCATCAAGTCGATCGGCTGCAGATGGGCTGGTACGAAGCGTTGCCGCCGGCCACCAGGCCTGCAACCGCGCCATGGCGACGGCGCCGCAGCGACGCCGACGAGGCGTTGACGCCGCGGGAATAGCCCCGAATCCACCTGGTCCCATCGGCGCACGCGCACCCGTCCCATGGCATTTCGCACGAGCAAGATCCTAGACGCCGCAACCCCGGGGCTGCGCCGGCGCAGCCTGCTCGGCGCCTTCGCAGGCCTCGGCGCTGGCACGCTGTTCGGGTGCGGCGGGTCGGGCACCGACACCGATGCGTCGGCCTCGTCCGATTCGAGCGCGGGCACGACGACCACGACCGATTCCAACAGCCCCTGGGTCTGGGCCAGCACCGGCACCAGCACGGTGGCCACGGTGCCGATGGCGGCGGATTGGGTCCAGGTCGTCGCGTCGGGCACACTGAGCTATTCGTTCCACGCCAGCGCCACCAGCTCGACCACCGACCCGGTCACGGGCGTCACGACCGACACGTCCAGCAGCGCCACGCTGGTGCCCTACTACCTGGGCAAGTACCTGGTGACGAACGCGAACTGGAAGGCGTTCTGCAATGCCATGGGCAGTGGCTACTACCCGAGCACGTCCAAGACCGCGGGCCAATATTGGTACGACGGGGCCTACCCCGCCGGCAAGGAGAACCACCCGGTGCTCTTCGTCTCGTACACCGCCGCGGTGGCGTACTGCGCCTGGCTCGAGACGCAGATTTCCGGCTACGACTTCTACGTTCCGACCGAAGGCGAATGGGAGTACGCCGCGCTCGGCAGCAACACCGGCTACAGCTACCCGTGGGGCAGCGCCGCAGAGATCAGCTACACCGCCAGCACCGGGGCGTTCGCTACCGTCTTCAACTGCAACGCGCAGTGCACCGAGTACGTTCTGACCAGCTCGGGACTGACCGTCCTGACCTACTACGACGACGGCGTCGTCGCCACGCTCAGCGACGGCATCACGCCGCTGACGAACGACACCGCCCCGCTGGCCAGCGTGCTGAGCATGAGCAGCAGCGGCGCGGTCACCGGCTGGCAATACGACAGCGACACCAACAAGACCTGGGCCGACTTCGCCAACTCGGACCAGTTCGATGAGCTGGTCGACCTCTACGGCGGCTACACCACGGCGGTCGGCGCCTACGAGGGCGGCAAGAGTTGGTGCGGCTGCCACGACATGGCGGGCAACGCGTACGAGTGGACCGCGACGCTGAACACCGCGACCAACGGCGCGGAGGCCGGCACCGAGGTCAACTGCGTCAAAGGCGGCTCGTGGTACGCGACCAGCGCCAGCGGCAAGTCCAGCGGCCGCGGCGAGGGGCGTGCTGCCAGCGGTGCCTATCACTCGGTCGGGTTTCGCGTGGCGGCGCGGGCCCGGTGAGGCGCTCCGGTCTGCCCATGGGCGACGGCAGGGCCGCTTGCCCGAAGCCGCTCAGCGCCCCGGGCTGCCGGTGATCGCCGGCACGAACATATAGCCCTCGTTGCGGATGGTGCGGATCATCTCGGCACCGCGCTGACCGAAGGTCAGCTTGCGCCGCAAGCGGCTGATCTGGACGTCGATGACGCGGTCGTAGGCCTCGCTGTCGGCACCGAGCGCGTAGTCCAGCAGCTGGTTGCGGGTGAGCACGCGGCGCGGGTGCTGCAGGAAGGCCCGCAACAGGCGGAACTCGCCGTCGGACAAGGCCACTTCCTTGTCTTCGGGGTCGTGCAGCAGCCGCAGCATGGGGTCGAGCCGCCACCCCGCGAAGCACACCATGTCGGAGTCGTTGCGCGCCGAGTCCAGCACGCTCGCCGACGCCTGCGGCCGAGGGCCGGCCGCGCGCCGCAGCACTGTGCGTATGCGCGCCAGCAGCTCCCGGGGGTTGCACGGCTTGGCGAGGTAGTCCTCGGCGCCGATCTCGAGGCCGACGATGCGGTCGATGTCGGCGCCTATGGCCGACAGCATGATGACCGGCGGCCCACCGTTCTTCAGCAGCGTGCGCAACGCGGTGAGCCCGTCTTCGCCCGGCATCATCACGTCCAGCACGATCAGCGCGTAGTCGCCCGCGCCGAGCTTGGCGCGCATTTCCTCCGGCTCGCCGGCGGTGTCCACCTGGTAGCCGTGTTTCTCGAGATAGGACGAGACCAGGTTGCGTATCCCGATGTCGTCGTCGACGATGAGAATGCGGGGGGCGAGGCTCATGGCCGGAAGGATGTCGTGCATACCGCAAAAATACCAGCCTTTGATTGCGGTCGAGTTGCAAAGCTGCAATCTGACGGCACAAACAAGCTGCTGTAATGCGTCGCGCGCCACCATGGCCGAGCGGGCAATCTCCGCGAAATGCGGCGCACTGCGCGGTCCGACGAAACGTGACGCCGCATCTGCCCCGTGGCAGCATTGAAAGATGGAAATGACACATGCGGGACGACGCTGGGGCGGCCTGCCGCTCGCCTTGCAGATCACGGGCCTGCTGCTGTGCGGGCTCGTCGTCGCCCAACTGGTGACGCTCGCACTCACGCTGCTGCTGCCGCCAGATCCGCCGAGACAGTACGAGCTGGGCGACATCGCGCAGGTGTTGTCCGGCTCCGTCGTCGCGAACCCGAGCGCGCGGTCGCTTCAACGCCTGGTCCAGGACGGGCCGCCCGAGCTGGTCGGCCCCGGGTGGCTGACGTCGGAACGTTCGCGCCGCGAGCTCGCCACGCTGCTGGGCCGCAGCGAGGCCGACGTGCAGCTCTTCTTCTTCACGCCGCTGCCGTTTGCGGGAAGCGTCCGTCCCATGCCTCGTGTCGAGCAAAGCCGCGCGCCGCTGCCGAGCCGCGAAGGACGATGGGCACGCGACGCCCTCGGCACCGCCGGGTTCATGCGCGTCGACTTCCAGATCGCTCAGGCAGGGCGTGGCCCAGGTGGGCCGCCTGGCGGCGGCTTTCCAGGCCCCATCGGCGCCGGCTCGCGGCGGATGGACATTCCCGCCCTGCCCTCCCGCCCGGCCGATCCGAAACCCGCCGCTCCTGCACCAACGCCTGCCCCTGCGCCTCAGGGAACACCACCCAAGCAGGCGTCCGACACCCCGGGCGCATCGCCCCCCGTGGCTGCCGACGAGCGATCGAACCCGACGCCCTCCGCCGCCGCTCAGCCACCGGTCGACTCGACGTCTCACGACGGCCCGGCCACGTCGGGGGCTCGCACGCAGAGCACGGCGGCGAAAGACGCCGCGCCCACCTCGGATGCGAAGGAGGCGTCGACGCAGAGCCCGGCGCCCGTGTCGACCGGCCCCTCGCCGGAGCGTGCGACGACGAGCTCGGTGCCGGTGACGCGGAGCACGCCGCGGGTTTCGAACAACATGGGCGTCGCTGCCCAGGCGGCGCCGGACCCGAAGGTCTCCCCCGCAAGATCAACGCCAACAGCGCCATCGCCGGCCAGCACCACGGACCTGCGACGCATTGAAGCGCCTCAGTTGGCGGCCTCCGATGCCGCAACCGCTCTCGCGCCCGGCCTGCCCCTTGCCACGGACCCGAGTGGTGCCACGCCGCCCGGCGCGCGCGATGCCGCGGTGCCGCCCGCAGCGCCTGCGGCCCGGCGGCCGATCGCGGTGGCGCCGATCGCCAACGGATTGTTCGGCTTCGTGCCGGCCACGTTCGTCGAGGGCGATTTCGTGGCCGCCGTGCAGTTGATGGATGGCATGTGGGCGGTGGTCCAGCCCACGCCCGAGCCCTTCCCGAACGCCTGGCAGCGCCGCCTTCTCCTGTGGTTCGCCGTCGCAGCGGCGGTGGTGACGCCGCTGGGCTGGCTGTTCTCGCGCCGGCTGGTGCGCCCCATCACCGCCTTCGCCGCTGCCGCCGAGCAGCTCGGCCGCGATCCGACGGCCTCCATTTTGCCGCTCGAAGGTCCGGCGGAAGTCGGCCGGGCGGCGCACGCCTTCAACCGGATGCAGAGTCGGTTGCGCAGCTTTGTCGATGACCGGACCGCCATGATCGGTGCGATCAGCCATGACTTGCGCACACCGCTCACGCGCATGCGCTTTCGGGTCGAAGACATCCCCGACGATCAGCGCGACGGCATGCTGCTCGAGGTCCAGGAAATGGAACAGATGATCACGTCGGTGCTGGCCTTCATTCGTGACGCCTCCGAGCCGGGCGCGCGCGAAACCCTGGACCTGTCCAGCCTCGTGGAGGATGTGGTCGAGGACGCGGTGTTCGTCGGGCACGACGTCGTTCTGGACCGGACCGAAAAGGCGGCCGTCGACGTCGACGCCATCGGCATGCGCCGACTGCTGAGCAACCTGGTCGAGAACGCGGTGAAGTACGGCGAGCGTGCCCATGTGCGCCTGTTCACCGATCGCAACGACGCCGTGGCCGAGATCAGCGACGACGGCCCCGGGCTTCCCGACGACGAGCTGGAGCGGGTCTTCCAGCCGTTTTACCGCGCCCCCAACGCACGCGCCTCTGCCAAACAGGGCAGCGGTCTGGGCTTGGCGGTGTGCCGGTCCATCGCGCGAGGGCATGGCGGCGACGTGCAGCTGACACGCGGCGCCCGAGGGCTCGTCGCGCGGGTCCGCCTGCCCCTGGCTTACGGGGCAGCAGCACGCCCGTAGAACGCAACACCTCTGGAAGGGCGGTGTTGTTGCAAGCCCTCAGTGCGCGCCACCCGGCGCGCTTCGGCCCGGGCTTCTCAACAGGCTCACCGCACCGCCGGCCAACGCAGCCAACGCCGCGAGCGCCAAACCCCAGTGCACCGCGTGCAGCGGCGACAGCAATGCGAACAAGAGTCCCGTCAACAGACTGCCGAGCGTCAACCCGGTCAGACGTGCTGTGCCCTGGGCACCTCCGGCCGCGCCGCTGCGTTCTTTCGGCGCGGCGAGCAACATGTTCTGGTTGTTGGGGGTCTGAAAAAGTCCGAAGCCCAGGCCTGCCAGGCTCGTGAAGAGGGCCATCGGCAGACCAGGGTCGCCGTGCAGCGGCCGGGCGGCGCACAGCGCCAGGCCGATCGCGAGGCACCCACCGCCGACGGCGCAAAGCCACGCGGTCGGCACGCGCTTGGCCAGGCGCGCCGACAGCGGCGCGGCCACCATCACCGCCAGGGGCCACGGTGTCATCAAGAGACCGATGGCCATCGCGCTCAGGCCCAGCTCGTGCTGGAAGTAGAACGGCAGCGCGAGGTAGCCCATCATCTGCCCGGTGAAGCAGCACACCGACGCGATGATCGAGACCCGAAACGATGGCACCCGCAGCAGATCCAGCGGGATCAACGGCGCCGCCTTCGGCCTCTCGCGCCGCACCAGCAGAACCAGGGAAGCGGCCGACACGACGAGCAACACACCGCCGACCCACGGCGACGACGGCAGCCAATCGCTGCCCAGCACGAAGGCGGCGAACATGATCGCGTTGAGCGCGATGCTGCCAACGTCGAGGCGCCGCTTGGTGCCCGGCGGACCTGGCAACCCGGCACAGGCGAGCAGGACCAGCGCGCCGATCGGCAGGTTCACCGCGAAGAGCCACGGCCAGCTCGCGACGGACAGCAACGCAGCGCCGACGGCCGGCCCGGCCGCCGAAGCGCCTGCGATCGTCAACGCGTTCCAGGCGATCGCCTGCCCGAGCAATCGACGCGGATAGGTGAAGCGCAACAGCGCAAGACCCAGCGGCATCACCGCAGCGCTGCCCAGGCCCTGAAGGCATCTTGCCGCCACCAGCCATGGCAACGACGGCGCCAGTGCACACAACACCGACGCCGCGGTGAACAGTGCGATGCCGCCGGCGAACACGCGGCGATAGCCCAGTCTCTCGCCGACGGCGGCAGCGGGCAGCAGGAACATCACGATGGCGAGCTGGTAGGCGGTGACGATCCAGACCGCGTCGGCCGGCGCAGCCTGCAACTGCTGAGCAATGCTCGGCAGTGCAACGTTGGCGATCGCGCCATCGAGCACCACCAGCACGATCGCACCGAGGATCGCGGCGACGGCTGCGTAGCGCCGCGGCAGTGGCAGGCCATCGAGCTCCATTTCCGCGCCGGATTCGGTGCGGCGAGAGACCGTGGAAGCGTTGGATTGGAGGACAGGTGACAGCATGGTGGGGAGCGGAGGGAACGCTCGATCGCGTCACATCAGCATAGGTCGACGATGCCGGCTCAACCAGCGCGTGGCGCGCATCTTGTTCCTGCAGGCGGCGCCGGCCCTGCGCGCCCAAACCATGCTAGCTTCAGCGCATGCCCACGGACGCCGACCTCAACCTTCTCGTTGCGTTGAACGCCCTGCTCTCCGAAGGCAGCGTCTCGAGAGCGGCCGAGCGTTTGGGTCTGAGCGAATCGGCCATGAGCCGCACGCTGGCGCGGCTGCGTGAAGCGACGGGAGACGAGCTCCTGGTGCGTGCGGGCCGGGCCATGGTTCCCACCCCGCGGGCACTGGCGCTGCGCGACCGGGTCAAGGCCTTGGTCGAGGAAGCCAGCGCCGTGCTGCGA